>VOFI01004118.1_pt1 | contig 37578 bp, 41 predicted proteins | sample 5384131 | NCBI WGS metagenome assembly VOFI01 (sample SAMN12384728, study PRJNA508395) | human gut metagenome | isolation source: healthy gut H | host: Homo sapiens | reverse complement strand
GTAATTCATGGTCTGCGCCATTTGCTTCAAATTAAAAACTTTAGCCCATCGAGCATAGCCAGCACCTTTTCCAGCCTGCAATTTTGCCTGAATGTCCACCAGCAGATTGATCTTCGGCGGCTCTGCCTGTGTGACTGTTTTCTTTCGCGGGGTATGTGCTTTCTTCCCTAAGAGAACTGCCCGCAAATCTTCCAATCCATATCCTTCGCCCAGACTGTCCATGCGGGCGGCTTTCTCCCAACCAGGGAGCTTCAGTCGATACGATTTCCCGCGTTTTGAGACTTCACAACCATACTCTTGCAACAGCTTCAGCAACGCTTCAAAGTCAGTAGGACTTTGTGATAATGATCTCCCAGCCACTTGTTATAGCTTTTTCTGTGAAGTTTCGGATTCTCTACAATGGACAGTCCGTTTTCAATGCAGATGGTATCTCTCATGCGGGTGTTGGTGGTGGTTCTGGTGATGATTGTTTCCAGCTTTTCAGCCAGAACGGTTTCCAGATTGTATGCCCAAATGTCAATGGAGCGATCTTCCAGCATCAGCTTGAAAGAGTAGCGTACCTCCCTGGGGGTAATGGCATCCCCTGTGGAAATGTCAATCTTCAAAGGTGTCACCACACCGTCAAAGGTTGTAGTCATGCTGACCCGAATCCCAGGATACTCCGCTTCATCCATAATCTCTGAAATGCTTTTCAGCTGAAATTTGACGCCATCATCAATCGGTACACTCACAATAGCAGAAATCAGGTTCTCGATCTCCTCTACATTAACATTGGCTCCTTTTACAGTAGCGTCCAAGTCCATCGTGGAACGGGCATCCAGTCCAACCATTGCCGCTACCAGCATCCCGCCTTTCAGAATAAATTTATCACGATATTCAGAAAGGGAAATACGCTCCAGAAAACGCTCCATCATATAGTTTCGCATTAAAAAGCTGTGCATCCGCAGATTTTTCTCTGGAAAGATTGCGAATCAAATCTTTTAGCTGCCTTGCTGTCTTTATCATAAAAGCACCTCCAAATACTGCCGTAAAATTTTTTCAACCCGGAACATACCGGCATACCGCATCAAAGTCCGCAGATCCTTGTCCTTTCTTCTGGCATACATCTTCAGCGCACCTTGAAAAGTCTGTATTTCTATGCTGCTTCGGCTGCGGAGCAGATCGCAGATGGTGCGCTCCATATCATAGACAGGAACCGTATGCCCAAAAGGTGTTTTGGCCAGTTGTCAGCCCTACCTCATATAGTTCTGGTTTGATGGTGTAAACAGAAAGGCCCTCTGCCTTTAAGCGAGTGGTGCTGTACCCTCTGCGCACCGTGATAGCGTATGCAGATGGTTCCCGGTCTGTCAAGTCATGGAAAAATAGCGCTGATTCATGGGAAAATACTGCCTGACCACATCGCAGATGTAACAGAAACATCGGCTGGGATATATCCTCCAAGTCAGCATCATAAACCCGCCCAGTCTCATGCACTTTACGGGTCAGCTGGTTTAAGTTGTTGCTGTTTCGGCGCATCAGGGAAACAAGCTCCTTCAGCTCCGGCAGCTCCAGCTTGACTACATACCCATCCAGCGCCATTTTCCGCAGATAAGCACTCAGATTTTCTGTCCCAAATTGCTGCATCTTTTGATGGATCAGCTCCAGTTCTTCTGCGGAACACCCAAAACAAAACCGGAACATCCCGCTTACGCTTTGCCATAGTTATCGCTCCGGTCCCCGTTTCTTTGAGGCGGCGGGCTTATGGGCCGGCAGCTCCTGCTTGAGCTTTTGCAGGACAGAGCCTTTTTCTTTCTCCTGAACGGCCTTTCGAGCCTGTCTTGTAAACAGATCCACTTCAGTCCAGATTGAAGCCATCCACTACAGCAAATCGGCACATTGTTGAGAAGTAACACTATCCTCCGGCATTGGAATGGTCTTTGCCCATTCTTTGTTATCACGAGAAATAGCGCCCATCCCAGTCCTTATGCTGAATGGTGTTGGCGAGAACCAAAGTTCATTGCTCCATGCCATTTTCTCCATCCTCCTTTGCCGCACCGTGAAGAGATATCCGTCGGTTGTTCCCGTATCTGCATCGCCTTCAATGGAACTTTGCATTGGTTTTGGTTGAAAAGCCAAGCGTCCCCATTTCTCCATGCTTGGACGCGTATGCGGCAGAATGAAGATAAACCCAACGGATTCGAGTTCCTCCTTAGCTCTGCACACATCATTGGCACGGTTTCAATCGCTGTCCCGGATCACATCCATGTGGCCGGTCTCCAGCTTTCTCAAAATAGCGGTACACATCCTCCAGCGGCGAGGGAGATTCCAAAAGTGCCTCCATGCCTGGGCGTATCAGTCAGCACCAGTTCCTCCATCGCCATCACAATGTCCTCGTTCTCGAACTGTGTACTCTCCCTGTGTTGTTTTTTCATAAAGGTTTTTAGATCGTTGTATTCATGTTATCGCACCTCCTCATGTTGTTTTGGTTTCTTATCGGTACTGCGGGGCGGCACCGGGCGTTTCAGATGATCCAGCACCGAAGGCCGTGTGCTTTTGGCAACAACAGCCTCGTCGTGTGCCTGTCCCTTTCCGTCGATGTTGAGCAGGGTATCCAGCTCTACCAGACGGGCGTTTTTGCTTCTCAGTTCTTCTTCATAAAGGAATGGCTTTCCAACTTCCTCCTTTGCCGCAGCCTGCTGCTGATAGAGGTTATCCAGCTGGGCCTTTGCCGCCTCCAGACGCTGGGGCATCTGGGCGAGGGCATTGTCGATACGGGTAAGATTTCCGCGTGGGTCTGTACCAAGGGTTGCCCTGTGGGTCATCTGTCCTTTCAGCAGGAGCGTATATTCCTGTTTCCAAGCGGAAAATTCCACGGACATGGCATAGCCCCGGTAGTTGCCGATCTGCACCGGATCGGAGGTTTTGACCTCCTTGCAGGCATCCAGCAGGGCTGCACCGGCGTTCTCCTTATCGGTCAGCAGATCTCCCCGGATCTCCATACCAGCAAAACCGTCCTCCGGGTGCGGGTGCGCTGCCAAAACCTCCAGATCGGATTCAAAGCCCTTGATAAAGCCCTTGTGCTTTTCAATCTCCTCCGGGAAGTATTTGAGCAGCTGGTCCTCCAGACGGTATTGCTTGCTCTGGTGGTCGGCTTTCATCAGCTTCAGGCGGGATACTTCCACATCCAGATCCATACGCTCCTTGATGCGGGGGTCTCCGGCGCACAGAGCTTTGATCTCGGCAAAACTGAGGCGCGGTTTCATCCACATCATCGCAGGAGCGCACCGGCGATTTAGAAGTCATGATCTGGGAAATGAATTTCTGCTTATTCTCCACTGTCTGCCAGAGGTATGCGTCAAAGGTTCCTTCTGTCACATAGCGGTACACATGGACAAGAAGGTTCTTGTTACCTTGACGCTCGATACGGCCCTTGCGCTGGGCGAGGTCTCCGGGTCGCCACGGACAGTCCAGATCATGAAGTGCCACCAGACGGTCCTGTACATTGGTGCCTGCGCCCATCTTGGCGGTGCTGCCTAAAAGGACACGAACCTGACCGGTACGGACTTTAGAGAACAGCTCCTTTTTCCGCACCTCGGTATTGGCTTCATGGATAAAAGCAATCTGGTCAGCAGGCATCCCCTGGACAATGAGCTTCTGACGAATATCGTCATATACCGTAAATGCCGGCTCCTGCTCCGGCAGAGGCACAGCGCCTTCCAATGCGTGAAGCAGTGGATTATCCAGCGTTTTCGCCGCCTTGCTTGCAGGCGCCTTTGCCTGTGGTGTAGAAATGTCGCAAAACACCAGCTGGGTCAGCTTGTCCGCTTTGCCGTCCCGCCAGATCTGCATGATGTTGTCCACACACTGATTGACCTTTGTGCCAGGTTCATCTGGGAGCATCTGGTTGACGATCCTCTGGTCAAGCCCCAACTTACGGCCATCCGAGGTAATCTTGAGCATGTTATCCTGGGACGGGTCAACAGTTCCGCTGTGTACCAGCGATGCACGCTCCGAAAGAGCTTTGACCATTTCCTGCTGATGTTCGGTGGGCTGCGCCACGATGTTGTGATACTCCACTTCCGGGGTAGGCAAATTCAGTTGGTCGGCGGTCTTAATGTCGGCCACTTCTTTGAACAGGTTCATCAGCTCTGGGAGGTTGAAAAACTTGCTGAATCTCGTTCTTGCCCGGTAGCCAGTTCCCTCCGGTGCCAGTTCCAATGCTGTGACGGTCTCCCCAAATCGGGAAGCCCAGCAGTCGAAGTGGGTCATGTTCAGTTCTTGCAGGCGTTCATACTGAAGATAACGCTGCATGGTGTAAAGCTCGGTCATGGAGTTGCTGACTGGGGTGCCGGTGGCAAAGATCACACCTCGGTTTCCAGTGATCTCGTCCATATAGCGGCACTTGGCAAACATATCAGAGGATTTCTGCGCGTCCGATGTGGAAAGACCAGCCACATTCCGCATTTTTGTGTATAAAAACAGGTTCTTGTAGTTGTGAGCCTCGTCCACAAACAGCCGGTCCACACCAAGCTGCTCAAAAGTTACTACATCGTCTTTTCGCCCCTCGGCTTGCAGCTTTTCCAGTCTGGCCTCCAGAGACTTTCTGGTACGCTCCAGCTGCTTGACGGTAAACCGCTCGCCGCCGCTGGCCTGCACCTCTGCGATGCCCTCGGTGATCTCGTCGATCTGCTCATAGAGAAGCCTTTCCTGACGCTCCCGGCTGATGGGGATACGCTCAAACTGGCTGTGGCCCATGATGATGGCGTCATAGTCACCGGTCGCAATCCGGGCGCAGAACTTTTTGCGGTTATGGGTCTCAAAGTCCTTTTTGGTGGTAACTAAGATGTTGGCAGAAGGATAGAGGCGCAGAAACTCCGATGCCCACTGCTCGGTCAAGTGATTTGGAACCACAAAGAGAGATTTCTGGCACAAGCCCAGGCGTTTGGCTTCCATAGCAGCCGCCACCATCTCAAAAAGATGTTTTGCCCGCGCCCACCTCGTGCGCCAACAGGGTATTACCGCCATACAGCACATGGGCAATGGCATTCAGCTGATGTTCCCGCAGGGTAATGGCCGGGTTCATGCCGCCAAAGGTAATGTGGCTGCCATCATACTCACGGGGACGGGTGGAGTTCATTTCTTCGTTGTACTGGCGCACCAGAGTCTGGCGGCGCTCCGGATCTTTCCAGATCCAGTCCTTGAAGGCTTCCCGGATAGCCTGCTGCTTTTGGGCAGCCAGAGTAGTCTCCTTGGCGTTCAGCACACGGCGCTCTTTTCCGTCTGCATCCTCAATGGTGTCATAAATTCGCACATCACGCAGGTTTAAGCTGTCCTCCAAGATCTTGTAGGCATTGGCACGGCTGGTTCCATAGGTGGTGTTGGCAGCTACATCGCTATAGGAACAGAAGTTTTGCCTGTAATCTGCCATTCAGCGGTAAAAGACGAGTACTTAACCTCGATATTTCTCTGGAGGTAATACGGTGTACGAAAGGTTTCGTACATAAACTGCTGGATGTACTCCTTGTCGATCCAGGTAGCGCCCAGACGCACCTCGATCTCCGACGCATCCAGGTCTTTGGGCTGGGCGACAGTAAGAGCTTCCACATTGACTGCATAAACCGGGTCCTGCTGTGCCGCCCGCTGCGCCTGACGCAGTTTGCGGCGTACATTGCCGGAGAGGTATTCATCAGCAGTCACATAATGGGGCGTTCCGTCCTGCTCCAACTGTCCCGGTACACGAAAGATCACGCCTTGCAGTTCTCCGGCCAGTGCTTCTGTTGTTTTTCCGGTAAGCTGGCTCATATAGCCCATATCCACGCAGGCTTTTTCCGAGATGGACACTGCCAATGCTTCGCTTGCCGTATCTACGGCAGCCACCGCCTGATGGGGCTTGATGGTCCGCTTGGTGAACATATCCGCCTTGCGCTCCAGCTTTCCGTCCTCGTCAATAACTTCCAGCGCACAGAGCAGGTAATAGGAAGAATCATCTGCATAGGCCAGCCGATTTGCACGGTCGTTGATGAGACCGTATTTGGCAGAAAAGCTGTCATAGAGCCGGTTCAGTTCCGCCTGTTTTTGGGTAATGGTGCTGTCCGGAACCACTGCATCCATCTGAAGGTCGATCAGTTCCTGCACACAATCACGCAGTCCCACAAGACCTTTCACGCGGGCTTCTGCGGTGGTGTTGAGGTCCGGGCGCACCATGCGGCTGTTTTCACGGTAGTACACCTGCCCGTCTACAATGGCATAGGAATAGTTCTTCACATTAGAATCGGCAGGAATGGAGGTGTCAATGGCTTCGCCTTCGCCCAGCTCCGGCAGCTCTGCCTCCTGATAAGTGCCATGAATGTACTTCACAGCATCATGCAGCTGGTCGGAAAGCTCCAGTCCCTCGATAGGATTCACAGTGTAGTCCATACCATGAGCAGTGCTTACCGGCTCCTGTCTGCCCAGCACCATTTCCGGGTGGTCGATAAAATACCGGTTGATGGCAAATCCATCCTCCGTTTGTCCGGTCTGAGTCCATTCCGGCACGATGTCCAGCGGGCGGTCCCGTTTTTGGAGGAAGATGATGTCCGATACCACCTCGGCACCGGCATTCTTTTTGAACGCGTCATTAGGCAGACGGATAGCTCCCAGCAGCTCGGCACGCTGGGCAAGATAGCGGCGCACGGTGGAATCCTTGGCGTCCATGGTATAGCGGGAGGTCACAAAAGCTACCACGCCGCCGGGACGCACCTGATCAAGTGCTTTGGCGAAAAAGTAGTTATGAATACTAAAGTTCAGCTTGTTATAGGCTTTGTCATTGACCTGATACTGACCGAAAGGTACATTGCCGATGGCAAGGTCAAAGAAGTCACGCCTGTCGGTAGTTTCAAACCCAGCCACGGTAATGTCAGCCTTGGGATAGAGCTGCTTTGCAATACGCCCGGAAACCGGGTCCAGCTCCACGCCGTACAGACGGCTGTTTCGCATTTCCTCCGGCAGCATACCAAAGAAATTGCCCACACCCATAGACGGCTCCAGAATATTTCCGGTCTCAAATCCCATACGGCCCACAGCATCATAAATCGCTTTGATGACCGTAGGGCTGGTGTAATGGGCGTTGAGGGTAGAGTTTCTGGCGGCGGCATATTCCTCCGGGGTCAGTAGCTCTTTCAGCTGGGTATACTCGGAAGCCCATGCCAGTTTCTCTGGATCAAAAGCATCGGAAGACCGCCCCAGCCCACATAACGGGAAAGAATCTCCTGTTGTTCGGGCTTGCTTGTTGTCCGGCAGATTCCAGCTCTTTCAGCAAACGAATAGCATTAACATTTGCCTGGAACTTGGCTTTTGGACCACCTTCACCCAAATGCTCATCGGTAATGCGGAAGTTCTGTGCATTGCGGCGCAGGTTGTCCTTGTATTCCTCATAGGAGGCTTCCTCGGCAGCTTTGGCATTGGGGAAGGTCTGCCACTGGCCGTTGACCTGAATGGAAACCGGGTGTTCATCCAACACTTCCTCAAAGGTTTTTTCCGGCTCTGTTACAGGGGCTGGCAGCTCCGGCTCCTCAATATGCAACCGTTCCACCACCACATCATAAGGTAGATGGTTCTTATCGCCCGATAGACGGCCACGGTCTCGGAATGAAAGGTCGGGGATTCGGCAGACGGTTGGGGCTGTTCTTGTCCAAAGCCATCCAGCTGACGGGCATACATCCCGCGCAGCAAAGGCGCAACCTCATCCCAGCGGAAATACAGCACAGCCAGACGCTTTTCCTCTGCATCCATGACTTCCAGCTCCATGCCTTGTGCCGTGGTACGGTAATCGGCAATATCGCCGGTCTCCAGATTCAGGGTCTCGATCTCACGGGGATAGTTTCTACTCAGCCAGTAGGCGATCTCGCTGTTGCTCCTGCCAGATTGAAGTAGCGTGGAAAGCTGCTGTTTATCTGCTTCATCCATCAGTCCATGGGACAATACATCCCGCAAGTCCTGATCTGCGACGATCCCTGCTGGATAAATGGGTCATTGTCCAGTTTTTCCTCCCAGGGGGCTTCCCGGATAGCGATAGGGTCGATGTTGTCAAAACGGTCCTGTTCTTCTTTTGTATAGAACCGGTTCTCCTGAATGAGCTGGGCAAGTCTGCGCTGTACCTTCGGCCAGGGCAGCTGCGTTTCTTCCGGGCTGCCGGCGCGAACAACGAACGGGCTGTTGCTGCCGCCGTATTCCTGAGCCAGCCATGCGGCAGTATCTTTCTCTCTTGCATGGTCTTTCATATAGCGGACGACAGCGTGTTTACTCTCAATATTGCCGTTCCATGCACAAATGGCAGAATCAATATCTTCCTGAGAAAGAGGGCGCAGAAGCTCATGGAGCTTTGGATAGGTTTCGTCGATCACTTCCCGGTGCAAGCGCTGGCGGAACTCCGGCACATCCGAATAAAGGCGGATCAGCTCCATATCCTTAGAGCCAAGAACCGCACGGCGCACAGCGGCATTGCCCTCGATGACAGCATTTTCACGGTCAGAATGACCGCAGGCATTGCGGTATGCGGCATCCTCGGAAATGGCGGCAGTCACCACAGGCTTATACTGCTCAAACTGCTCCCGAAGGGTAGGCTTTGGCGTTTCTTCCTCTATCTCCGGCTGCTGGGCTTGAATGGCATCTTCTTCTGCCAGATCCTTTTCAGCCTGGATCTTGTCATACTGCGCTTGTTCCTGTTCGGTAAGATAGCGGCCTTTCTGGACAAGTGAGGTAATGCGCTTGGAAACCTTTTCCCAGTTCAAGTGAACATCCGGGCAGTCCTGCTTTTTATAGTGCAGTCCTTTCCCATCGTGATCTTCGCCGCTGTGTGTTGCGCCGGACAGGGCATGAGAGCGTCCGCCAATGCCATACTCGTCTTTAAGGAATCTCACTTTTTCCTTATCCGTATGGTTTTCCATGAAGAACGCATAGATACGGCCTTTTCCTCCGGCAAAACTGCTGCCGCCGGTCATGGCGGTGTCGATCTCATCCTCTGTAATGAAATGCTGGACGGTTGGCACTTGGGAAAGGTCCGAAGAAAAAGTCCTGCGGGGCAGGTCAAGGTCCTTCAGGTTCTCCCAGATCTCCCTTGGTCTGTGGTAGTGAAAGCGCAACAGGTCACGGTCCTGCTGATAGGCGGTCCAGAAGGCAGCGTATTCTTCCTTGAGTGTCTGGCGGAAAGCCGGGGAACTCAGCTGCTCCGTCAGGCGGCGGGTCTCCTCCGGAACCCATTGCCTTTGATCTCTGACAGGCAGGACAAATATCCGGCTTCTCTGGCGTCCTCACTGAGATCGTGATACAGGTTCCAGAACTTTGTGGCAAGAAGAGAGCGTTCATAGCCTGCCGCTTCTGCAAGCTCCACATTGGAAGCAAACTGGCCGCTTTCCAAAAGCTCCCCGATACGCTCTGCGGCGCTCTCCCAGGAAATGACCTGGGCAGACCTGTCATAACGGACAGACTTCCCATGAGAAAGATGGATACCGTCCTCGGCATACCATGCACTCACACTGCCAAGGCCGTTGCCGCCGTGGTATAGCGTTTTCAGTATCTCGGCAATCTCAGCGGTGGTTTTCTGCTTTTCAAAAGCTGCAACCACACGCTCCCTCTGGCGGTCTGTATTGCCGCCCAAACGCAGCACATGGTCGATGTCATTTTGGGCAAAAGAAAAAGCAGAGGATGTATGCGCTACATTCTCTGCTTCATCTATGGATTGGATCTGTTCCGCTTCGGAGAGGAACAGGTTTAGGGTCAGCTGTTGATAAGCTCCACCATCAGAATCTCCTCTGCCTGTGCTTTGCAGGTGTTCATCAGCCCCACCCACTTCATGGGATCGCTGGCTTTCAGTTCCTCGGTGACTCCCGCTTCCTTCGCCAGCTGGGGCATCATCTGCTCCAGTCTGCTCTGGGCGGTCTCGTCGATCTCCAGAAGGTGCGGGTACAGCTTCTCGCTCAGCAACATCTGGTTGTAGAGGATGGGACGGTGTTCTTTCAGGTAGGTTTTCCTCATCCTTCCGTACTTGCCCAGGGGTTTCTCCGGCTGCTGGCTCAGCTTCAGGTCGGGAATCAGATAGTCTCCGTTCTGGATATAGGTCATGGGATTGTTCATCTTGTTTGCTCCTTTCTTGGTTGCTTCGCGCTCTGCATTTCGGACGGTGACGCCGATCTGCCGCAGCACCTGCTGGTTGATCTGGCTGACCGCTGTTCCCAACGCCCCGATGGTGGACGGGGTATTGAAATCAAAGATCGCCATGAAATCTTCGTGGTCGAAGTAGCGTTCCGGCTCCAGTCCGCAGCGGGACATCAAAGCGTAAGTGATGCTGACGGTGGCTGCTGCCTTGAACTGTACTCCGATGTTATACTCATCATATTCCTCCAAAAAGGAACCGTCAACGATATAGAAGAAGTCCTGCTGATGCTCCGTCCAGTATTCCTCAGCCAGTTTTCCGGCTACCTCGGTGAGCTGTCCGGCAAGGTCATCACCGGAAACATCATAGGTGCGCTCAAGCATGGCCTGCACCGAATCCAAATGGCGCTCTTCCAGCTGCCACAGCCAGGGAGTGCGGGAATGTTCACGGGTTCCGGTGTCGGAAATATCAAAGACATAGCGCAGGCGGGGTCTGTTCCGGAATCGTCCACCAGAGCGATCCCCTTGGAGCCGCGCCTTACATACCGGCCCATCTTTTCATTCCACAAATCGTACTCTGCACAGGCGGTGGCATCCGGTCGCTGGGCGTAGATCATCAGCTGCTCATGGAACGGGTACTTGTAAAGGCGGGAAGCAGTGGTGAGAAACCCTGCCCATTCCTGCCAGCTCCCCGTGAGCTGCGTTGCCACCTTGTCCGCCATCTGTGCATATAGTTCAGCTTTGGTTGGCATAGTGTTCTGTCCTCCTTTCAGTTTTGGGTAAAAAGGCGGGGTGGCAGATTGCCACCCCATCCCTGCGGTTATGGTGTTTACTGGTCAAAATCCGGGTACAGCTCCAGCTGGGCAAAGTCCTCATCGGTCATCGCACAGAGCTTCGCAAGGGCGCTGTCGGTCAGCTCCCTCAGTTCCGTTTCCTCCGGCGAAAGCTCGCCGCGCATCTCACGCAGACTGTCGATCAGCCCGGTACGGCTGCCGGTGTTGTAAATGCACATCAGGTTCATTTCCTCAAAAGTAAAGTTTCCCATATCAAATCTCCCTTTCCACACTCTTTTTGAGTGCTGTCTTTTTGTGTTCTGCTTTGGGCTGGCTTTTCAGCTGATCCACAACAGATTTTTTCTTTTCCCATTCCTCCCGATGGGTGGCGGCTGCCAACTCCATCAGGGAAATGGGCTGACCGCTTCGGGCCTGCTGTTCCAGCTCTGCCACCATAGGCTCTTTTGCGCCATTGTTGATGATACCGTCAATCATTCCGTAATCGTCCTCCACGGCCATCTCCGCATTTTTCAGTGGATTTTCCGGCAGGAATCCGGAAATCTGGGTAAAACCACCGCTGTCACAGTAATGACAGGATACCTTACCGTCCTGCTTGATCGCAACGATGTCGCTGACGCTCATGGAGGGGCTGTGATAGTCCACAGGTTTTTCCAAATTGAATTGCTGATAAAGTTTTTCCAGCTGCTCCGGCACAGTACCAGACTCACTCAGCGGAGCGGTGTAAATGAGGTCATAATTGCTGCGGTCTATGGAAATGTCATGGGACTTTAACCAGTCCAGATTCATAAAGCGCACATTCTGCGGATCGTCACGGCTTACCTGATAGATGGCAAAGCAATCTCTGTTCTGGGAGAGAAATGCCTGTTCTCGTTCCTGCTGATGTTCCTGACGCTCCATGACCTTTTCGTGGAATTGAGGGCTTTTCTCCCATTCCTCACGGTCCACACCGAAAAGGCCGCCATGATCCATGATTTCCTGCGGGTCAAACACCATGCTCTCCGTATTGTCCTCATGCAGCACATAAACCGTCAAACCGGCGGCATCCAGTTCCAGCGCCCGTTCTCTGGTAACAGGGATCATCCCATCATAGGAGTAGCCATATTCCTGCATATCCGGTGTGGATACCTGCTCATCCGGCATGGGGTATTCATCCAGTGCCTGCTCCTGCGCTTCCGGCAGCTGGGCAGAAGCGGTCACCTGACTTGCCTCTGCCTGCATCTGCTCATAAGCAGCTTCCTGCAAGGTCTCAACCATAGACAAGGGAGCGCGTCTGAGCGAAGTGCTGTCCAGATCGTTATCATCACAAATCTGGAAAACTGCCTTCATGCAGGAAAGCTCCGGCATATCCAGCTGACCGCCATCCAGCTCTTTCATGGTTTCTTTGTCATACATAGTGTAGTCCCAGCCGCTGTCACAGAGCTGGATATGAAGATAGGTGGCATCGTCGATCAGAAACAAAGCCTCCTGTTGGTTGGCGTCCGCCCCCAGCACCTCCATTTCCGGCATTGCCGCAGCCAGTTCCTTTACCGCTTTCTGTACCAACGGATTATCGCGGTAATAGTCGATTGCCTGAATGGTGTCCAGGTCAATGGTCTGCCCGGTCAAAATCGGAAAAGGTCCTTCATAGTCGCTTCCATCTTTCAGCTCAAAGCCAATGCCTTTGATCCCGTTCATTCGCTCTGCCGGAATCACCTGATAAATGCGGATCGCTTCCTCCAAAGACAGGTTATCGTGGTATTCTCCGAGGTTTGGAAACTCCATACACTCTGCTGCATAGTAGGTCAGAGTACCGGTCGGCTGTCTATCGGATACCTTAACGGCATCTGCTGCCTGCTCTATCGGGGCGGTTTCCGGCTCTGCTTTTGCATTGGGGTCAATCCCACGCTCTTTGCAGATTTCCTTATAGTGCCGCTCAATGTCAGAGATCAAAGTGCCGGAGGTCTTGTTGATGGTCTCCAAACTGGCTCTCAGCTCTTTCAGCTCCTTACCTTGACTCCAGCTGGCAATATAGCCGAAGCTGTTTTCCCCGGTCTCAATGCCAAAATACTTGCAGACCGCATAGGAGATGCTTTCAGCCTCCACTTCCTCCGTGTGACGATCTTTCCTTTGTTCCTGCAAAAACTGGGCGAGAGTAGAAAAGCCGCCGGTAAAATTCAGCCCTTCTTCCTCGGTCAACATCAGGTATCCGGTCTCCGGCAGCTCCAATGGCTCTGTCAGCAGAACGGAGGCTGCATGGTTTACCATCACCTTTTCTTCTACGCTGACCGGATCTCCGGGGTCATCGTCAGAACCGCGCAAGTCATAGCAGTAAACGCCCTCCGGCAAGTCATCACGGGCAATCCTCCCATTGGAGAATAGGCCAGGTTTCTCAAACAGCTCAATCTCCTGATATTGCTCGTCATTGGCAATCTGAATCTTTTTCTGATTGTGGAGCTTGCTGTGGGCAATCTCATGGACTGTGGCCGAAACCGTCTGCACCTCACTCATGCCCTGGCGAATGGCGATTTTCTGATGATCGGCAGAAAAATAGCCGTCCGTATCGGCGGCCATTGCTTCAAAAGTGATTGGCAGCGGCGCACTGCGGCGCAGGGCCTCCATGAATGCCTCATAATTTGGCACATTGCCGGAAAGGGAGGAAGCAAGCTCCGGCAAAGGTTTCCCATCGGTCTGGCTCACATCAAAGACCTTGACCGGACGGAACATGGGGATCTCGATTTCTTTTTCCTCTGTAACGATTTTTCCGTCTTTATCCAGAATCGGAGCCTTGGTATCCGGGTCCAGTTTCTGCTCCTCGATTTTCTTCTTGTACGGTGTAGGGGCGATGATGGTAATGCCATGCTCGCCCTTTTTTACATGACGCTCAAACTGGTCTTTCCACTTATTGTATCCGGCCACCAAAGTGGCGTCTGGCTTCTGCATATAGATAAGCATGGTGTTGTTTACCGAATAGCGGTGGAAGCGGGACATAACGGACAGATAGCGCATATACTTTTCGCTCTCAAACAGTTCTTTGATACCCTGCTCGATGCCATCTGTGATTTCCCTTAGCCGCTCTCGGTTGGTGGGTTTGTTCTCAGCCATGATTTTCAGTCTCCTTTCCAAGTGTGTGATTTCTGCTGTGTGTTCTGCAATCCACGCCTTTTGTTCTTCTTCACTTTCATAAAGGAAAAGGTCCAGCAGGTACTCTACATAGGTTTTCTTCTGGATTGCTTCCACAAAACGGGGGTGCGGTTCTTCCTCCGGTGTCCGGGGAGAATGGTCGCTCTCCCATTTTTTCAGCAGATGATGGTAATCTGACAGTACGCGATAACACCGCTGCCGGTCCTCACGAAACTTCTGTGCCTCAGTTTTCTGCCGGACATACCTCCTGCGGGGAGGGGCCTGACTGTCATAGATCAGGCCAAAGTCCTGTGCCAGTTTCTCTGCCGCTTCTTTTGGGGAGAGGTCAAAGAGCTTTGCGGTAAAGTCCATCACATCCCCATCTGCACCGCAGCCAAAGCAGTGGAACCGCTGGTCTACCTTCATGCTGGGGTTCTTATCCTCGTGAAAGGGACAGCAGGCCATACCATTTCGTTTGACCTCGATCCCATAAAACGCTGCCGCTTCTCTGGTGCTGACCGACTGCTTGACTACTTCAAATACATTCTCTGCCATGTGCCTTTAACTGCCGGACTTTCTCACGGGGGGCTGGTATCCGGCAGCTTTCGCTCGCTCACTGGCGGCTTTGCGACGCTCGGCGCTGTATGGCTCCCTGACTGATACACACCGCTTGGGGACGGTAAAGTTATGGGCGTCCTTTCGGGTGATCTGGTCGGGGTGCTTTTTTGCCAGCAGTTCCAGCTTCTCCATCAGACGGGGATCGTGGGTGTAGACCTCAGCCATTGGTTCTGCCTGGTTATAGAGGAGAATGGTTTCCCGTTCCACTAAAGAGAGCTTCATCGGCTGCCTCCTTTCCGCTGGTCAAATTCCAGCTTGAAGTTGGCGTACTGTCCATCGTCCTCCAAAATCACAGTGGCATCGTAGGTCTTGCCGGTTTTCTCCGAATATAGGCCCGTTACACGGACACGGCCATCGTTCAGCAGTGCGGACACCACAGCCTTGGTGGGCTGTTTTTTCTTGGCAGCCCACCATTTGCTGTTTTTCCAGATTGCAAATTTGCAAGAATCATTCTGACAGAAGAAGCCTTTTTGCAGTTCTGCAACTTCACCGCCGCAGCGGGGGCATTTGCCCACCACCTCACGGGGCTGAGTGAACAAGTACTCGGTTCCTTTGATGACCTGATAAGTCCCCACCAGATCTTTCAACATGGCGCTGATCCCGTCCAGAAACTCCTCCGGGGCAAGCTGCCCGCGCTCGATCTCGCCCAGGCGGTACTCCCACTCAGCAGTCAAAAGCGGTGATTGCAGCTGTTCCGGCAGGACAGTGATAAGGGAGACTGCATCGTGGGAAGGGAGAAGCTGCACCGTTTTCCTGCTCTTTTTTCGTTCCAGAAAACCGGCAGATACCAGCTTTTCCAAAATACCGGCACGGGTGGCCGGTGTCCCCAGACCTTTTCTCTCGGCATCCTCCGGCATATCATCTTTTCCGGCAGTCTCCATCGCGGACAATAGGGTGTCCTCTGTAAAGTGCTGGGGCGGACTGCTTTTGCCTTCTTTGACGATTGCCGCAGAAACCGAAAGGGTCTGTCCTTCGGTCAGCTCCGGCAGGGCTTTCTCTGCGCCCTCTTTTTTCGGCTCTATATCCTTCCTTTTGGCACGGTAAGCGTCCTCCAGTGCTTTCCATCCGGGGTGCTTCACCGTTTTTCCTTTTGTGGTAAACTCCCCATCGGTACACGCTGCAATCACAACGGTTTCCGAATAGATATGGGGCTGGGCTACGGCGCACAGCAGACGCAGGGCCACCAGCTCCAGTACCGCTTTTTCTCCCGCAGGAAGGGCAGAAAGGTCTGCATCCTTGAGATTTCTGGTAGGGATTACTGCGTGGTGGTCAGTTACTTTCTTATCGTTGATGACCGTCTGCGGATCACAGGTAATGGCGATCCCTTTGCGAAACGGCATAGCATTGGCGACCAGATTGACCAGCACTGGAAGGCTGTCTGCCATATCACCGGTCAGATAGCGGCTGTCAGTACGGGGATAGGTGCAGAGCTTCTTTTCATACAGGCTTTGCAGATAGTCCAGGGTCTGCTGGGCTGTAAATCCAAGCAGGCGGTTGGCATCTCTTTGCAGAGTAGTCAGGTCATAAAGGGCAGGCGGTTTTTCGGACTTTTCCTTGCACTCCACCTTTTTGATTGTAACAGCTGCACCCTGGCAGGCTTCTTTCAGCTGCTCGGCAGCGGCCTTATCCGCCATACGCTCCCCGGATACAGTAAGACCGGGCAGCTCCAGCGCCACGGTATAAAAGGGAACCGGCTTAAAAGTGTCGATCTCAGCTTCCCGCTGGACAATAAGCGCCAGCGTCGGAGACATCACGCGCCCGATGTTGAGGGTACGGTGATACAGCACGGAAAAAAGCCTTGTGGCATTGATCCCCACCAGCCAGTCTGCCTTGGCACGGCAGAGGGCAGCATCACGAAGTCCGTCATAATCTGCACCGAGGCGTAGGTTTGCAAAACCCTCCCTTATGGCGGAGTCCTCCATCGAAGAAATCCAGAGCCTTTTCATCGGCTTCTTGCAGCCTGCCAGCTCATAGACGCTGCGGAAGATCAGCTCTCCCTCGCGTCCGGCATCACAGGCATTTACCACTTCCGTCACATCCGGGGCGTTCATCAGCTTTTTGAGAATATCAAACTGCTTTTTCTTATCCTTTCCCACTACCATCTGCCAATGCTCCGGCAGGATAGGCAGGTCATCATATCGCCACTTGGCATACTTAGGGTCATAGCTGTCTGCATCCGCAAGACCGGCCAGATGGCCCACGCACCAGCTGACACGCCAGCCGTTGCCCTCTAGATACCCGTCCTTGCGGTCAGTTGCACCAATCACCGCAGCTAAGCTCTGGGCAACCGACGGTTTTTCAGCGATCACTAATTTATGTTGTGTCATTGGTTATTCTCCTTCCCATAAAAATCTGTCAAGTTATTTGCCTGAACAACGGCCTCCCTGATATGGATGCCGCAAAGCCCGTACCAGATAGTCCGGCGTAGGATAAATTTCATCCCAATCTACCGGAGCAGGTTCTATACCGGAGGACTGTACTGTACCGATATAACTTTCGCTGGTCGGTCTGCCAGTTTTGGTTCGAATAAAGGAATAATTTTTCAGAGGACACCACAATCTTTGATATTTGTCCCCTCGCAGATAAACTTTTCCACAGACAGGACACCGTTTCATTTTCAAAATTAGAGGCTTGCCCTTTCGATCCGTCAGGACACCCAAAAATTCCTCCATAGCCATTCCTTGCTTCAGACAGTCATGAACTCCGTAATACCCTACATAAATGGTGGTATCTGTCGTAATTTCAATTTTTCTAAGCTCCATTTGCATCTCCTTTTTTCTGTCTCTGCTGACTTTTCATCTGCCGCGTTAATTCCCTATGACAAAAACCTACACAGGGGCTTCCATAATTCCCGCAGCCATAACAGGGGTGGCTTGGGGGTAAAGAAGGAGGACGGGAAGTTTCCTTCCCGCCCTCCGGCCTGCGTGTCATCATGCGTTCATAGGGACTGTCTGTGAAACGGGTCATTTCACAGTGTCCTCCTCATCTTCTTCTGTGCTGCCCCCATCAGCATCCGGCTCGTCTAACTCCTCATCTTCATTTTCCCATTCTTCGGAATCTTCCTCGCCGTAATCGTAATCATCCAGACTGTCATTGTCCTTGGTCTTAGGCTTATTCTTGCTGAGTTTCAAGTAGGCAAATGCACCACCGCCTACAAGCAGGGCAAGCAGAAGAATCAACGCAGCCGGGTTCAGGCCGGCAGGCTTCTCTTTTTCCGGCTCCGGTATTGCTGCCGGAGGTTCCGGTGCTTTGCCCGTACATTTGCTCATATCAGTTGCACAGACCGGGCAGGCCGTATTGACTGCCCCTGCTTCACATTTTGCTGTGCAGCTGCATACCGCAGGCGGCTCCTCTTTGGCTTTCCCATCTTCCGTTAACGCTGCAAGATCGGCATCGTCCACCTGATTCAGAAAGTGAACGGCGGTCATTTTGTCCTCATTGGCTCTGTCAATCAGGATGTAAAAATAGTTGCCCGCCTTGGTGGTAACAGTAATGAGCTGCTTGTTGCCGCCAAAATCATCCACCAGAGCGGCGTTTCCCTCCGGGGTCAGCGGCGGCGCTTCTTCGGGTTCTTCCACCACCACATTGCTGTCATTGGTAGTGTCCTCTGCCGGAGGCGGAGCTGCGCCCTGGGCAAAAGCAGGAACGGCAAAGCCCGATGCCAGCACCAGCGTCAGGCAAAGGGTAGAAAATATTCTAAACAATCTCTTATTCTTCATGGCTATTTTCCTCCTGTTCGTTGTTATCAGCAGCCATACTGCCGGGAACCGTGCTACCAGACAGCAGGACGCTCAACTGGGCCGGGGTCATACGCATGGTACGCACCATCTGAACGATCTCCAGATTTTCCGCCTCCGTTTTCTGTGCCTCCAGCGCCTTGAGCTTTTCCTGATACTCTGCGATTTTCTCGCGGGTCTTTGCAATCTCCTGGTCAATGCGTTCAATTTTGTTCTTCGCCATCGTTTATCACTCCTTCTAAAAAATCTCTGTTACCAGTTCATCAGACCGTAGCCCTTGATACTCTGATAATTCAGGTCATAACTCTTAATCTTGCAGGCATCGCCGGAATTTCCCTCCACGGTATAAACTCGGCTTCCATCGGTTCCGATAACAATCCCCACATGGTCGGCAGTACCGTCCAGATCCCAATCAAAGAAAATGGCATCGCCAGGGGCGATGTTTTCATACCCCCTTGCACCCCATTGTCCGCGGGACTGGAACCAGGGAACACCCTCCCACTCACAGCCTGCAAAACGCGGCTCACTTTTTCCGGCCTGATTGTAGCACCAGGATACGAAGCAGGCACACCATTCCACACGGCTGTTAAAACCATACCAGCTCCAGTAAGGATAACCGCCCACATTGCCCACCTGACTTTTTGCCAGCTCCACCAGTTCAGGGTTGCCGGGGCGTGTGCCATTGATAAATTCCACGCCGGACAAGTCCTCAGAACCTCCCGTATCTGGGGAACCGCCGCCAAACAGCAGCGGCTTATTACCCAGCGTCTGGCGATAAACCTGATACATCTCCAGCTGCTCGGTGGTCAGAAGCTCCGATGCCACAGCGGAAATGGGCTTGCTGGTGAGTTTCACATTCAGAATGTAATACTCATAGGGGACTTCCTCCGAAGTGGTCTCGCCGGTCTCCGGGTCTGTGGAAGTTTCTGTGCGGTAGCGAATCTCCACTTCCTCCGTAAGCATCAGCTGATACTGTGCCGCAAATATACGCACAAGCTCTGCCTGCGCGCTTTGCCGTGTATAGCCCTGCAAGACGGCAGATAGAAATGCCGCCAGCTCATGAGGGTCATGGCCAATCATGCCAAGGTCATACCGGTACTCGTCATACCCTGGGTGGCTGTTTTCAATATTGTCGATCTCTGCCTGCAACTCGGCTTCTTTTGCTGCATAGTCCGCTTCCACCGCCAGCATTTCCGGGTCATCTGACGGATAGGTTGTGCCAGAGAGAACGGAACCAATGCTCTGTGCCATCATGGAACAGGATGACATGGTATTCATCAGCAGACAAACGATGAGAAACAACGCCCCTGCAATCAGGAAACCTTTCTTGTGTCGCATAACGAATGCCCCTGCCTGCTGTGCTTTTTCCTTTACCGTCCTTGTAGCTTTTCCTGTCTTGGATGCAGCCTGGGTGGTATTCCCGGCAGTCTGCCCAGCGTGTTTCGCAGCGGCATACTGCTTTTTGATTGCCTGCTTTTGCTGCCAGCGAGAAAGAGAATTGCTGGCAAATTGAGGATTTTCCTGCAAAGACTTCTGGTACAGGGCATTTACATTTGCCTTTTCCAGTTGGCGCTCCGCCTGGGCTGCTTTGCGGTATGGCTTCAGCTTGTGGCTGCGATAGCCCTCCCGCACCAGATAAGCGCCGGTCTCCACTGCCTCCTCGGACTTGTGGGCACTTTCCACGCCCACATTGTCCTGTTCTGTTTCCCGGATCTCTTTATGGAGCTTGCCCGCAACCAGATGGACGGGAGCTTCCTTGATCCCTTGAGAAAGTTTGGAGGGTGGCTTTTTCTTGTCCTCAAAGGTCAGCTTCGAGGTCTTTTTCCCGGTGTCCGGGTCGATTACCGTCTGTCTGACCTTTTTCTTCGGGATATTGGCCTGCGCTTTATCTGCTCGCTCGGCAGCCTTCTCCGCTTTATGGATTGGCTTTTCCAATGCAGGGTCCGAGCGTTCTTCGTCAGTAAAATGCAGGCGCGGCTCCTTATTCAAACCATTCACCCAGCATGAGGGAGGACATCATGTAGTGCAGCTCTGCATAAATGGCCATCCCCACAGGATCGTTGAACATACAACCGGACAGGTAGGCATAAAACTGTGCCACCACATCAGAAAGGATCTTCGCTTCTGTCCCTTCCAGAACCAAACCGCCCATGCCCTCCTTGGCACGGATGGCACTCCAGATCTCTGCCAGACGGAGTAATCCTACCTGACCGGTCTCATTCAGTTCAGCTGCCTGATCTGCCGCCGTGCGGCACTCGCTGACTGCATCGGCCATGACCGTGAGCAGCTGGCTACGCTGGGCATTTACCGCCCTGTCAAAAAACATCAGCGGATTCTCATTCATAATGTTAGGGTTCATAGTCATTCATCCTCCTTTTTCAATTCTTGAGGTTTGGTGGTCATAATGCGGTAAAGTTCGGTGTTCTTCGGGAAGTGATCCACGAAAGGCAGGATCGTGGAGCCATAGAACAGCAGGCCCTCGCCCTCACCGGAGTGGGTCACATAAGATAGCTGGTGTGTGGAAATGCCCAGCTGCTTGGCGAGGATCTGACGGTCTCCGCCTGCCTGGTTGAGCATATACACGAAGTCGGAGTTTTCAAAGATATTCTCTACCTCACGGCTGCTCAAAAGATCTTTGACATTCTGCGTAATCCCTGTCGGAATACCTCCCCATTTACGGAATCGCTTCCAGATTTCCACCGTGTAGGCGGCGGTCTGCTCCTCTTTCAAAAGCAGATGCATCTCGTCAATGTAGTAACGGGTAGAACGATGGGCGGCGCGGTTGATGGTAACGCGGTTCCACACCTGATCCTGCACCACCAGCATTCCGATTTTCTTCAGCTGCTTGCCCAGCTCTTTGATGTCATAGCAGACAATTCGATTGTTGATGTCCACATTTGTCCGGTGATTGAACACATTGAGGGAGCCTGTTACATAGATTTCCAACGCCGTGGCGATGTACTGTGCTTCTTTCTCGTCCTGCTCTCGCAAAAGATGATACAGATCCTCCAAAATGGGCATATTCTCTGGACGTGGGTCGTTCAGATAGTCCTGATAGACCAGCCGCACACAGCGATCAATGATGGTTTTCTGCACCGGTTGCAATCCTTCCTTGCCGCCCACAATCAGCTCGCACAGGGACAAGATAAAGTCAGACTTGAGGGACAGCGGGCTTTCATCGTCCGAGTAGTCCAGATTCAGGTCCATCGGATTGATGTAGTTGGTGGAAGTGGGCGAAATCTTAATGACCTGCCCATGCAGACGCTCCACCAGAGGGGCATATTCTGCCTCCGGGTCCAGGATTTCTACCTCATCGGAAGTCAGTAGGAAGCAGTTGGCAATCTCACGCTTGGCGCTGAAAGACTTACCGGAACCCGGCGTACCCAGAATCAGTCCGTTGGGGTTTTTCAGCAGCTTTCTGTCCACCATGATGAGGTTATTGGACAGAGCATTGATGCCGTAGTACAGAGCTTCTTTCCCGTTTTGGAACAACTCCTGCGTAGTAAACGGCACAAAGATGGCCGTGGAGCTGGTGGTCAGCCCCCGCTGAATCTCGATCTGATTAAGTCCCAGCGGCAGACAGCTCATTAGCCCTTCCTCCTGCTGGAAGTCCAGTCTGGTCAGCTGGCAGTTATACTTCTGGGCAATAGATCCTGCCTGGAAGATGTTGTTGCCCAGCTGACGGGAATTGTCTGCTGTATTCATCACCAAAAAAGTGACAAGGAACATTCTCTCGTTGCGGCTCTGCAAGTCCTGCAACAGCTTTTTCGCTTCGCTGCCGTAGGTAGCAAGGTCGCTCGGAATGATGTCCATGTCATATCCTGCGCGGACTGCTTTTTTCTGTTCCTCGATCTTGCTGCGGTCCAAGTCTGTGATTTTCCGCTTCACAGTTTTAATCGCCTTAACCTGATCCACCGATTGAATGTGCATACTCACGATGAGCGAGCTTTCCATATCCAGAAAATCTGCCAGCAAACGGTCATTCAGCTCCGGAGCGAGAATCTGCAAAAAAGAAACAGCCCCGTATTTTTTACCCATACGGAACTGCTTGCCGGTGCGGAACTCAAAGGAGCTTGGTGCAATAAAATCTTTTGTGGACAGACCGGAAGGAGCCAGCCAGTCCCATTCAAACTGAAACGGGATCTGTTCATCCATGTGGAATACTGCATGAAGCTGGGAAAGCCTTTCCTTACCGTCCAATGTTCTGGCGGCTACGCCAAGACGCTTGAAGTTATTGAGTATATCGGTCTCAATACGCTCCAGACGGGGCTTTGCGGCTTTGATGCTGTCCGCGTCGATACCAAAGGTCAGGTATTTGGTCTTGATGAGGCCGTTGTTGCCTCTAGCCAGCTGATTTTGCAGCATTGTGGTGTATTCCTCACGGATACTGTCAAAGGCATCCCCCTGGGGCGGGATAGAAATGGAATTGGCAAAGGTCTCCTCCGATGCCGCAAGGTTCAAAAAAGACAGTTGAAAGTGAATCGAGCTGTCGAAATAATTGAGGAAATCACACCATCCCTCAAAGATAGCCGTCTTATCTTCGTTTTGGGAGAGCTGATAGTTGATGTCCTGAAACTGAATGGTCTTTGTGTAGTGGCTGTCCATCACACGGCAGATTCCATCCGGCCACATCCGTTCATAGGGGATACTGTCCTGTGCGGACTTGCCCTTTTTGTCCGTGCGATTGGCGCGGGCAATGGCTGCTTCAATCTGTTTCTTATCGGAACGGGACAGCTTTTTCTTTGTCTTTACCGGCTGCACGGTCTTTTCTTCCGGTTTTCCCAGCAGACGACGCAGCCAGCTTTTCATTGCGGTGAACAATGTCATACACCTCCTTATCGAGCATTTCCTGCCGTTTTAATACGGCATAAAAATTGTTGGTTTGGTAGGGACGCTGCTTGGGTCGGATTACAGCCACCTTTAAGATGTTGCTAATGATTTTTTCCAAGGGCTGTCCATGCTTTTCATACATCGCCAGCAGGAAGAAGGGCATCATGACCAGCATCATGCACATGGCGGCCATGCTGTTTCCCGCAGGCTCACGGAGCAAAAAGAACAGCGGTACGCCTACAAGCGCCCCGGCGGTAAAGCAGACCAGCTGCCTTCGGGTCAGATTGAACATGACCTTGGTTTTGACTTTGGTTAAATCTTTGGGTACGGGTACATAAGCCATCGTATCCACCTCCTTTATGGGAATGAAATAGAGCTGTCCACTTCATTCCCCCATACATCCCAACCGGGTGTGGATTGACGAGCAAACAGTTCTATACGCGGGAGATCACCCATCAGCGTTACAATATTATCCCGAACAACATCGGGCTTTTTGCTATGCTGCTCAACTGGTGAGAGTATCAGTTGTCGAACCCCTGCGCTTTTTCTCCTGGGTTTTCCTTTTACCGCCAAAAGACAGATTTCTGCATTACTTCTTGTCCACCAGCCAAGTCCCATAAAAAATCCATTTCCGGATTTATTCTGTTTTACCCAGACAAAGGCAACTGTCTTAAAGGAAAATCCCCACGCACTTATCAGTTTTATTGCCTCCGGTAACTTCGGAAAAGTACACCATAAAAACAATGCACAGTCCTCTGCGGTCAGATCAGCTACCGGCAACTGGTAAAGCTGTTCATCCGACATGGTCTGGTAATGATTTTGTGCAGCGCCTTGAACCTTTCCGCTTCGGTAACTCCAAGGTGGATCTGCATAAATGATTTGATATTTTTTCATACAAACCCTCCTTAATGCGCCTGAAAGACAGATTTTGCGAGACTGCCGGTTTTGAACAGTGTAAAGCACAACAGCACGGTATAGCCCACGCAGCTCCAGATTGCCATGATGATGTCATCTTCCAGAGCGATATTCTGTACCAGCACAGCGTAAATTGCCACACAGACGATGATGAGAAACGCCTGAAAACCAAGCGCCAGCAGGGAACGGAGATAATTCTGTCCCATACCGCCCCATTCCTTGCCCATCATGGCTGCCATCGGAAGCGGCGCAACGGATGTGACAAGGTATATCTCGATCATACGGCCATAAATGACGATAAAGATACAGATATACAGCGCCCACATGGTAATGCCGATAAAGAGGGATTGGAACCAAAGCCCGAACAGCGGTCCCAAATCCATTTCCATCAATCTCGGCTCCATATCTGCCAAAACAGAGGAAATGTCAATGGATGCATCCGAACCGATAATTCCTGCCGCCTGCGCTACCACGCTTTGGGCCATATCAAAGACACCCATCACAATGTTCCATGTGTTGGTAACAAGCAGGATAGCCGCAGCGCTTTTGAACACCCACTTGAAAATCATCCAGGTATCCACATCATGCAGGTTGTTCTTGTCCGCAATCATCTGGATCAGGTCTACGGTCATCACGATAGCTAATATCACTCCTGCAATAGGCACCATAATGGAATTTGACAGGTTCTCAATCATACTGAAAATACTGCCATTCCATCCCTGCGGCGTCTGGCCTACCTGTACGGATATATCCGCGACCTGTTGGTTTACGCTGTCAAACAGTCCCGAAAGGTTGCTCATAATACCGCCCACCAACATTTCCTTGAGCCATTTGGTGAGGGCATCCAATAAGAAATCCATACGGTGTCAACCTCCTTTCCGCCGCCCCCGCAAACCTGCGGGAGCGGCAAGGATTTCATGCAGGGACGCTTAGACAGAGAACAGCCCGGAGAGCAGCGGTACAAGGACCATGCCGACTACGGCTACACCAGCGCCGGCCATGAGCTGCTTCATGCCCTGTGATTTTGCGCCAGGGTTGTCGTTGCCGTAACCTTCGAGCAGGTTGATAACGCCCCAGATACCGAGACCGGCACCGAGCGCGATAACGAGGGTCTGAAGAACGGTGATTGCCTGTTCAAAAAATGCCATATAGTTTGTTAGCCGGAATCTGATTAAAAAATAGGTTTGTCATGTTTCATAGGCATACAAAAGCCGGAACAATCTGCCGCCCGGTTTCCGGGGGCATGATTCCGGCTGTCCTCCTTTTTCATTATTTTTTTGCTGGGATTGTCCGCTTTGTACGCCAATGGCCCGTAATGGGCAGGTGCGGCGAATAGATAAGATCACTCCCTTCAAAAGCGGAACGAAGTTAAGCGCCCTTTGTGTCTACTTCATATACATCGCAGACCTCATTGGGCTTGAGTTTCAGCCTTGCGGACAGGAAAGCTTCAATGTCAAAAGCGTTCTTGTCATCCGCATCAGCAGTGTACTTGAAATTGGGGTGCTTGGTGATGTCGTACTTATCCGAAAGGAATGGCCGCACACCGCGCAGCTGGAGGATACACTTGCCGCCATCCATGACTGCAAGCTCATCCTGACTCATCAGCTCTTTTCCCAATTTTTGATAATTGAGCGAGTGGGAGGTTTCCCGCCCACGGCTCTCTCCTGTGTTGTAGGTGTCGATGGTTTCCTTGCCCAGCACGGCAGCCAGCTCCTTGAGCGTGGTCGGCTCCTTACCGCCCAGGAAGATGGAAGTATCCATGTTACCGATGATGGTATCCGCGTTGTCCTTATAGATCGCCTTGAGCTGACTCTGCGCCTGCAACACCAGACAGGCGGAGATCTCACGGCTTCGGATGGTGGCCACCAGCTTTTCCAGCTTGGGGATCTGCCCGATGTTGGCGCACTCGTCAATGAGACAGCGCACATGGACCGGGAGCCTGCCGCCATACACATCGTCGGCTTTTTTCGCAGAGCAGGTTAAAAAGCTGGGTATAACACATGGAAATAAGGAAGTTAAAGCTGTCATCAGTATCACTCATAATGAGGAACAGAGCAGTTTTCCGGTCTCCCAGAGTATCCAGCTCCAGCTCGTCATAAGCTGTGACCTCACGCAACTCTGCAATGTCGAATACGGCAAGGCGCGCACCGCAAGAAATTAAAATTTTTCGCTGTCTTGCCAGAGACGAAAAGTCAAGGACTTTTTCATCAAATTCAAAAAGAAGTCACATTTTGCGGACTTCCTCACGGAGCAGACGCTTGATTTTGTCCTCCATCGTCTCCTTGGCGGTCTGGCTGAAATGCACACGCACGATATAGGTTGTCTTGCCGATCTGCTTTCTGACAGTCGGGCAAGTGGTACTGTTGGTTGCGGTATTGTTCATTCAAAATCCTCCTGTAAATGAAAAATGCCCGGTGACTGTTCATCATCGGGCGGTGTCGGTATGAGGGAACAAGGCAAGGCGGCAACATTAAGGTATCTATAAAAACCTTGCCGTCTTTGCCACGCTTGCCGTGTTCCTGCTGTCAGTCTCGGAGATAGCAGACCCATGCTGTGCCGTCTTTCTCGGTCACAAGCCTGTCTCCGATACGGCTTTTTGCCGTTCTCATGGTGCGTGAGGAAATCCCACGCTCATTGACTGCTTTTCCAGCTCTGCGCTCGGCATACGCTTTCCGTTTGCCAGCAGTTCCAGTATCAGCATTTCTGCCTGTGCGGTCTTGCTTTCCGTCTTGGCTGTGTCCGTCCCGGCAAGAAGCTCGTCAGCGGTAATGTCATAAGCACCTATCCATTCAAACCCTTTCTCGTCTCCCAGAGAAAAGGCAAGGGACTGTCCGGGCGGTGCAAGGGAGCTTTTCTCATGGATAAGCACCCTCGTTGTGGGGCTGTCCTTCAGCTTGCCGATAAAGAGCAGACTGCGGACTGCCGCCGTAATGTCGATAGACCCTAAGCCCCTGTAAGTGCTTTGTGTTCCTGCGGCTTTGTTCAGGTGTCCTATCAGCACGATAGCGCACCCGGTAGCCTGTGCAATGTCTCCCAGACTGCGGAAGATGGGACGGACTTCATTTGCCCGGTTCATGTCCACATCTGCGCCCAGAAACGCCTGCACCGGGTCAATGATAACCAGCCTTGCGTTGTTTTCCCGGATTGCCCTTGCTATGCGCTCATCGGCAAGGGTCAGCGGTGTGTCCCTATCGTCAATGACAAGCACTCTTTCAAGGTCTGCTTCCGCTTCCATCAGTCGGGGCTTGACGGTATCGCCCAGACCGTCCTCTGCGGTCTGGTAGATGATGTTGAAAGGCTCAAGGGTCTCCATACCGGGTAAAGGCTTTCGGTTGGTACAAGCCGCCGTAAGACGCATGGCAAAGTAGGTCTTGCCCTCGCCGGGGTTGCCCTGTATAATCGTCAGCTTTCCAAAGGGGATATAGGGAAACCATAGCCAATCCACGCTCGTCAGCTCCACATCTGCCATACGAAGCATGGGGACAGGCTTGGCAGTTGGCAGCTCTCGCAGCGTGATTGTTTCCGCTATGAATCTGCGGTTTGGAATGTCCTTTTGCTGACGGAGAACATCGTTCCAGTCTTTCCGTGCCGGGACAAGGCGAATGACGGCGATCTCGCCGGGAATGTCCTGCGCTAATCGGGTGCAGGCTTCATTCCCTGCGGTGTCGCTGTCAAGGCAGAGGAACACTTTTCGGGTGTCCCTGCGGTCAGAAAGGAAACGGTCAAGAGCTTTGCCCGAAACGCCGCCCAGGGCAAGATAGCTCCTTGCCTGCCAGTCCTGCGGATAAAGGCAGATAAAGGACAAAAGGTCTATCGGTGCTTCAAAGACAAAGAGCTGGTTGCCGTTGCCCTCGTAACGGAACGGATAGGATTTATCGGAGCCGGTAATGTCCTGTCTGAATGGGTCTGCCGTTCCTCGCACATGGGCGTATCTCGGTGTGCCGCTTCTGTCTCTGCCGACAAACACAACATTGTGCCGCTTTGCGTCCTCGTAAATATCCCCGGAAAGAAGAAAAGCCTCAACAAGCGTATTGTTGAGACCTCGGCTTTCGCAAAGATATTGAATTGCTCTGTCGGCTGTTCTGCTGTGCAAAGGCAAGTGGAACTCTGTGGGCGGTGCTGTGGTTGCTTCGGTCTGCCCCTCGCCGTTTTCGCCTGTCAACATCTGGACGGCTTCGGGAAAGGACTTGCCGTAAAACTCCATGACAAAATCAATGGGATAGCCGCCCTTGCTCTGGCTGTGGCGAAACCACTTGTTTCCTCGGACGGTCAAGCTGTCATGTTCTTTCCAGCGGTATTCTCGTCCGCTTTTGATTAGTGTCTCTCCCTGTGTTCGGAGAAAATCTTCCAGACTGACGGCGTTTGCCCTGTCAATCTGTGCTTGGGTGTAATTCATCGGGATAGTTCCTCCTTTTTCTGTCGTGTTTGGGGTCGATTTTGGAGCATTTGTTCCTCTATACGCTCGTTAAATCGGGCGGCAGTATCTACGCATGACTTGACCTTCCAAAGGCGGTGTAAATCGTCTCTGACAGCCTTAAACTCGCCGTAGGTGCTTTCGTGCGCCTGTTCCAGCTCGTCATACTCGTCGGACAGTTTTTTCATATCCACCTTGCCGTCCGGGAACTCCCCGGTCAGCTTTCGTCTGGCGGCGTAGAACTGTATCAGTTCCGCTTCATGCTCTGCCTTGTACTTGGCTCTGGGATTCTCAAACTTGATTTTCTGCAAGCCGTCATAGACAGGCTTCAAGCTCTGGAAAGCAGCGGAGCTGTCAGAGAGCTGCTTAATTGCTTTCATTCGTGCGGTCTGCCCGTCCAGCGTTTTCTTCAAGCTTTCTGTGGTGGAGCTGTGTTCATTGACACGGCTTTCCAAATCTTCAAGGGTGTAAATGCCGTTTGCCCGGAGATAATTGAAAGTCTCGTTCATCTCCTTTAGGTTGCTGATTTTGCCTTTCTGGGAATAAGCCCCGGCTTTGCGCTGGGTGTAGTAGGCGTTCAGCAGAGAAACAAGGTCGGGTGCCTGCGGCTTGGCAAGTTCCGCTTTTGCTTCGGCAATCCAATCGAACAGGAGAGAGATTTTCTTCTTGATATCCCGGATAACAGCATTAGTGGCTTTTATCCAACGGTTGAACTCGCCCTTTTCGGTGCGTATGCCTTTCTTCTCCATTGCCCGGACGGTTGCGCCCTCATGGACGGTGGGAAGAAAATCCACGCCCTGACGCTCATAGCTTCGGTGGTCGATACGAACATCAAGCCCTTTCTCCGCAAACTTGGCGTTGCATAGTTCAGCCCATGTCTGACGCCAATGTTCCAGCGTTTCGGGACTGCCCCAGTCGGTAGTGGGAACGGCGTTGAACACAAACTTTCCGTCTGCGTCCCGGATACGGTTGCCGTCCTCGTCCAGCTCATACACCCGGCGTTGCTTTAGTCCCCATTTGCCGTTCTGCTCGATGGGGCGGATGGGGCAAAGCACATGAAAATGCGGGTTTGGTATGCCGCCGTCCTCCCGGTCTGGCTGGTGTACGGCGAAGTCAACCACCATGCCCCGGCTTACAAAGTTCTCCAATAAAAATTGCCTTGCAAGAGCGATGTTTTCCTCAAGGGAAAATTCATTCTGCAAGGCAATGTCAAAGCTGTATGCAAGCTGGGCGTTCTTTCCACGCTCGGCTTTTTCCACGGCGTTCCATAGGGTCTGGCGGTCTGCGTATTCGGGCGGTGCATGGGACGGCAGGAGAATGTCAGAGCAGATCACGCCGCCCTTGCGGGTGTAGTCGCTGTATTCGCCGTAATACTCGCTATACAATCGCTCCCCGGCACGGTAGGCGGCAGAAGCAATAGCGGACTGTCCTGCGCTTCGCTTAGTCTGCGTGACGCTCAGATGAAATAGTGCCATCGGCTTTCAACTCCTTTTCTCTGTTCGCTTGGTTGGTGTGAGTAATCGCCATGTGCCGGACGGCTCGCTGGACTTCGGGCAGGGAAAAGATGTACTCCATCAGCTCTGTCATTTCGGTGCGTGTGAGATCTTTGACCTCCGGGGCAAGGCTCTCAATCGTGCCGCCCAGATTGCAAAGGCGGTGGGTGCGCTTGGTGCGTTCGCCTTTCTCCAGATACTTCTTTCTGTTCTCCAGACGCTCCAGCTTGTGCTTCTCCTGTGCAAGCTGCGTCTCAGCTCGTTCCTTTTCGGCTCGAAGCTGATCGAGGGTTTTCGGTTTTGTCATTGTGATTGACCTCCTTTTTTGATTTTTGGGATAAAAAAAGACCGTCAACTTTTCGCACATTGCGACCAGTCAACGGTCTGATTTTCGGTATTTATTTTTCCAAACTTGCTGGCGGCGAACAGCATTTCATGCTGTTTGCGGACGGCAAGTCCACAAGGGATAGACGCACAAGCGTCGCAAGGGAGTGTAGCTCCCTTGACGGAACGAAGTGACGAAACATTTTCGGTCAAGCAGTTTTTCTCTGCTGACCGGGAATGAAGCTCCGCAGGACGCACATACTCCCGATAGGAGAGTATAGAAGTGCGCCCTTTAGTTCCTAAAGGGATTTTCTTCTGACCCAAATTACATAAAATGTAGATCAAGACATTTCTAAGAGGTACTCTCAGATTTTCACAACATAAGGTTCATCTTCAATAATACCCTGATCGTGGGTAACAATGATAACCGTTTTACCTTCTTCATTGAGTTCGTGCAATAACCTCATAACAATATCTCTATTTTTCTTGTCAAGTGAGCCAGTAGGTTCATCTGCCAAAACAACAGAACATTTTTTCATCATAAGACGAGCTAAAGCAACTCTCTGTTGTTCACCACCGGAAAGCTGATAAACTTTTTTGTTAACTTCCTTTGATAACCCCACACGATTAAGAGCTTCTTTAAGTGATACTTTAGTTCGGCTTGATTTTTTAATCAAACTTAAATTTTCTTTAACTGTCTTATTTTCAAGCAGTGCAAAATTCTGAAAAAGAAACCCCACTGTATCCGCAAAAAAACTGTTTTTATTTTTAAGCCGGGTAATATTCAGCCCTTCGATTATGATACTGCCGCTATCCGGTTTTTCGATACCACCAATCATATTGAGCAAAGTGCTTTTTCCACTGCCGCTATCCCCGCTGATTACTACAAAACTTCCATCCGGAATTTCCAAATTAAAGTTGGAGAAAATTATTTTCTCTCCAAACGCTTTATTTAAGCCACGAATTATAATCATAAACATCCACCTTTCAAGGACTTTGAGATATTTGTTTTTTCAACCCACATAACATTTGTGAAAATGATTGCCATTTCAATAATGGTGAGCAATGCTCCAACCAGTAAAGCAATCCCGACACTTGCGTTAGATATAAAAAGCGAAACAATGCAAATCAATATCACAACGGCTATATTTTCTAAGAGATTAACGGAAATAAATCTTTTGTGCCTTTCATAAAAGCGATAGCCCAAAACCTTTTTGAGGGAGATTTCCATCGCATTAAGTCTAAATTCCATTTTCACTTCAGATATGATGATAGCGATATCTAACAGCAATACTAATACGCAAAGAGAGCTTATAAAGCCAATCAGTTTCACGAGGAAACTATGACTATAAGTATAATCCTCCCCGACATTCGTCAGCATAAAATAGTGTGGACCAAGCTGTTCTGCATATTTTTTCGCAGCATTACGAATTGTGCTTTCATCGCATCCGTAGATCACCTCACCATTATATGTTCCTGTTTCGATATAACTTCCATTCAAAGCAACAGCCTCATTTGCCTGATAAATAACAATCGGATTTGTTGCTCTTGACAATCCGTCAATAGCCTCTTCTCTGTTCGAATTGAGATAATAAAATTGCTCTCTGCCAGAATATTCTTTATAAACAACACGCAGTTCTTCTGCATTTTGGGTAAGAGAGTCAATTTCCTCTTTTGCGATATCTTTGTATGATTCCGCATTTTTTCCCTTTGGCACGAAGACCACGATATCCTCTTTTTCATCATCTTCAGTAAGCATATCAGAAAACCCTTGCAGCATATCTCTGGCATTATGATTTACAAAAATATAATTATCCGTATCGCTTATCCGGCTGCCTATGCAGACCACCGGATTTATAGTGTTGTATTCATTTTCGTAAAGGTCATTCCAAAATTCGCTCTCTTTGGATTCCTCCTCATTTTCTTCAAAAGGAGGTTCAATCTGCATAACTCCAAAATAATAATCATTATAATGATTTTCTAAAAGAGTAGTGTTTGTAAGTAAATTACCTTGAATGCTACTGAGATTTGTAGTTATTGTAAAAATCGTCATAGCAGTAGCAAATACTTTAAGACCGTTCAGAAGATAAAACATACCTTTTTTATCTGAAGCATTGGCAAAGGCTTTTTTTACATCAAAGCGGACAAAAGCAGCATAAGGAATTACGGAAAGAACTGCTCCGGCACAATACACTGCCAAAATGAGATGATCTTCATACGCTCCCGATATAAATTGAGAAACAAGCAACTTTGCTAAGACGAATAATGCAGCATATGAAATCATATCAGCCACTACAGCTTTTAGAGCAATCACAGCAGCATTTTCGCCCAGAGAAGCTCGTACAACTACTTCCTTTTGTCTGCGTATCACCTCAATCATATTAAGTACAATCATCAATATGGCAACCAGGCCCCAAACAATGAACATCATATCAGTTTCGGTTGATTGCCAAAACTCTGGCTGCGATATAGAATATTCTTTTGCCAAATCTTGATATGTGGCAATAATGTCATCATCGTCACCGATATAGCTGACCATTATTTCCTGTCCATTGCCTGTGTTTTTTGCTTCTCTAAAATCTTCAAATTCTATTACGGTGATTCCACCTATCAAAGCCGTATATGTTTTTTCCTCAATATCCATTGTGCTTTTAAGACTATCCCGAACAACGGTATCATCACCATAAATATAAAGTCTTGTCTGATAATTAGAAACTCTCTGATTAAAAGTCGAAAAAATATGAACACCATGCTTCTCAGCTGTATCTTCTGCATTGGCTAAAAATGAATCCATATCGTCATTAGTAGTTGTGTATCTGGACGATAAATAATAAGCACCATTAAAGTTCCAGAGCATATTTTGATATACTTCAGCTTGCATAACAAAAGCAAAAATAATCGTAATCAACAGCAATATATTTCTTATATGTTTCATTTGAAATTCTTAAACCTCCTTTGAATAGGTAACAGACACACGATTGCCCAAAATACTAATATGGATTTTTTCATACAACCACATTCTCTTGTTAGATTCTAATTTTCCGTTTTCTTTATTCGCATAAATTGTACCATAAAACTCGTGAACAATTCTACCGCAACTTTGGACTACATGAGAAAAGTCCGAACAGTTTTCTGCCCGGACTTCCTCGCTCAATCATAAATCAATTCCGCTTTCACAATCTCCTCTGCCTGTGCCTTGCAAGCGTTCATCTGCCGCACCCATTCCATTTGGTTTTCGGCTTTCAGTTGCTCGGTCACGCCGTTTTGCTCTGCCAGTGACCGCACGATCAGCTCCATGCGGTTTCGTGCCGCTTCGTCAATCTCGGCGCAATGCTCAAAGAGCTTGTCGGATAGCACCAGCTCATTGAACAGTATCGGGCGGTGCATTTCCAGATACGCCTTGCGAAGTCTGCCGTAGTGTCCGAGGGGCTTGGTCTTGCGGATAACGATGTTCGGGATAAGATAATCTCCGTTCTGTGTATAAGTGATATTCATGCTGTTTGTACTCCTTTCATCGGCTCTCTCTGCGGTAAACTGCTGACAGGGACGAACACGCCCTTTGCAATATCCTCCGCACGAATGGTGGCTTTCTTGGCTTCGATTTCTGCCTTTTTCCGCTTCTTGATTTTGTCCTCGTATCGCTTCTGCGCTCCGCTGGCTTTCCGCTTCAAGTAGTTCTGATGAAGCCTGTCCTTGCGTTCCTCACGCTTGCGGATTTCCTCTAATTCCTCCGGGGTAAGCTCCACTTCTCCAAACGCCGGGGGAACGAATCGCCCAACAAAATTGAAGTAAATCTCGACCTCCTGTGTGGTCTGTATACTGCCTTTGCGGTCACGCTCATGCACAAGGATTTTCTCGATAAACTCATTGAGCATGGCAATGGTCAGCTTGTCGAAGTTCTCATATTTGTCGATCAGAGCGATAAAACGGTCAGCGTCCTTTTCGTGCTTCTCATAGCTCTTGACAGCCTTTTCCAGAACAGAGATTTCAGCGGTAAGCTCGGACTGTTCCTTTTCGTATTGAGCGTCCAGAGTGGCGTATCTGCTGTCGGACAGCTTGCCTAAAATGTTGTCCTCATAGATTTTGCAGAGCAGGACTTCCAGCTCGGAAACTCTCTGCTTTGCTGTGGCAAGGCGTGTCCGCTGCTTCCTGACCTCTGCCGTCTGCTGGCTGGACTGCGCTTCCTGCACCACACGGACAAACTCGGCTCGGTCATGCTTCGCATACTCGGCAATGGCTTTCAGCATTTCGGAAACAAGAGACAATACCACATCTTCATTGATACGGTGCTGGGTCTTGCAGAGTGTCCCGCAAGGAACTTTGGTGTACTGTGAGCAGGTGTATTGAGAAATGCGCTTGCCGTTGTTGGTGCGGTGGACATACATCTTGCCGCCGCAATCGGCACAATAAAGCAAGCCTGTGAGGGGAGCTGCTTCGCCCCAGCCGTCCGGGTAGCGTCTGACATTCCCACGGATTTTCTGCACAAGGTCAAAGGTCTGCTGGTCAATGATAGCTTCATGGGTATTCTCGAAAATCGTCCATTCGTCCTCCGGGACATAATGGCTTTTCTTGTCCTTGAAGTGCTTTCGAGTCTTGAAGTTGATGGTGTGTCCCAGATATTCACGCTTTTCAAGAATGTTGCAGATGGTGGAAGAACCCCAGCCGTACACATCTTTGAAAGTCTTGTTTTTGTTCACACCCTCGCCGTGCTGGGCAAGGTAAGCGGACGGAATGAGGATTTTTTCTTCTTTCAGCTTGCTGGCGATCTGATACGGACCGTAGCCCTCAATCGTCATGGCAAAGATGCGCTTGACCACATCAGCGGCTTCGGGGTCAACCAACCATTGGTCTCTGGCTTCGTTCCAGAGATAGCCGTAAATGACCGTGCCTGTGAGGTGCTTGCCGGACTTGCCTTTGGACTGGAAAGTGGAACGGATTTTACGGCTGGTGTCTCTGGCGTAATACTCGTTCATAATGTTGCGGAAAGGGGTAAAATCATCGTCACCTCTGGCACTATCCACGCCGTCATTGATGGCGATAAGTCGCACGCCACGCTGACGCAGGATTTCCATAATCTGACCGACTCAGCCGGAGGCTCCGAAGAAAAAGGAGGAAAAAAACCCAAAGAGCCGGAACAGCCGAAGCGCCGGGGCCGTCCCCCGAAAACAGATAAGGACAAGGCCGCAGCCCCGAAGTCCAAAGCCCCCGCACAGAAACCGGAAAAGGCGGTCAAAAAGGAACCGGAGAAAAAAACGGCTCCAACGATGCAGACCGCTCCCACTCCGAAAGGACCCGAAAAGCCAAAGGATGCTCCACGCCGGGGCAAGGAGCAGATCGTCTATATCAAGCTGAACGAGCTCCACGCCTTCAAGAACCATCCTTTTGAAGTCCGGGACGATGAAGAAATGCGGGCTATGGTGTCCAGCGTTAAGGACAAGGGCGTGACCCAGCCCGCTATTGTCCGTCCCCGTGAGGATGGCGGCTATGAGATCGTGTCCGGCCACCGCCGCCAGAAAGCCAGTGAGCTTGCCGGGTATGCGGATATGCCCTGTATCGTTCGCAATCTGACGGACGACACAGGCGCAGGCAAAGCGTATGCGTGAACTGGACGAAAAGAAGCTGCTCAACGGGGATGTGATCGACGGCATTATGATGGAGGACAAAAAGGAGGTAGACAAAGTGATTTTGACAGGTGCGGAACTGAGCAAGTATTTCGGCAAGGAAACTACGCCGAGGGAAATGAAGGACCAGATCATCAAGCTGCTGGACGACTGGAAGGGTCAGCAGAAGGAACACGAAAAGCCGGAGAAGAAAAACGAACAGGAAAAGTAAGCCAAAACTTCGGGTCAGCATGGCCCGAGGATTGCGGGGCTCTGCCCCGCGCCCCGAAGCTCTGGAGATATAAATTATTCCCCGTCGCCAGTTATTCCGTAGCATAGCCGGGAAAATCAGTCAAGGGCAGCGCCGCCGTAGGCGGTGCCAGAGGCACCCTTGACGGATTTCTCCCGGTTATGCTTTTTCCCGGTCAAGCGACGGGGATATAAATTCTCCAGAGCCGTTCCCCTTCCCGGGGGAAGGGGCGGAGGGGTTGGGCGAACTCTTGCTTTTCCCTAAACCAAAACAGAAATGGAGGCTCAACCAATGAAACGATTGCTTATGAGGCGGGCTTTTCCCCGATCTGCCCGCTCTTGTACCTGCCGCTGTTTTTGAATGACAGCGTTCCCGAGGAACATAAGGCCGGGATTGATATGCGCCGGGATATGCTGCGGCGCTCCTGATAACCTATATCCAGCTATCGCTGTTTGGGAAAACGTCATGGGAGCGTTTTCTACAAATGACCGGATGGACTTTAGAGCCGTCCTATCCGCCTTCTCGGACACCGAAGTTCCAATGCCTCCTTCGGGAAGATGGGGAAACGCCGGAATGGCGTATCAACGAGGGCGGCGTATTCGCTCCCGGTGGGTATGTGTCGGCAGTCCCGAAGGGCTTCAAGGAGTATTACCACGGGCCGCAGGACATTCCGCCGGAACACCGGATATTTGCCTATCCTGAAAAGGCCGAGCCTGTCCACTCCATTCTCGCTACACTCAAACGGTTTCAAGAAGCCCCGCCCGCTCCGAAAAAGGACAAGGCGGGGCCTTCCCATGAAGAACGGTAGGACTTCGGGCCAGCATGGCCCGAAGCATAAAGGAGGTGCATACCATCAACTATTACCCTATCAATGAAGGAGCCGCCCGCCGGGCAAAAGAAATGAACAGCTTTTCCGACTACAAGGAAGGGAGCGCAACGGCGGAATACCGGGCAATGGTAGACAAGGCCGCCGCCATAGCGGAACAGCAGAAATCGCGGGTGGACCCCATGTACCATGAGAAGATCGACCATCTGTTAGACACCTACGCCCGCAAGCTGGCCGAAAACATGAACCACTGTTGGATAAGATACGCAGTACCGGCATGGGCGGGATCAGCGCCGATGACCCGGCAGCGATTGAAAAACTCCAGAAGAAGCTGGACGGGCTGGAACGCTCCCAGCTCATTATGAAGGAGGTCAACGCCTATTACCGCAAGCATGGCAAGCTGGATGGCTGTGCGCTGCTGGTGCCGGACGGAGGACAACCGCTTGCAGGTGTTCTTTGACGGAAAGCCTGACGCGGACACCCGGGCCGAGCTGAAAAGCAGCGGCTTTCGTTGGGCTCCCAGCGTGGGCGCATGGCAGAGGCAGCTCACGGACAACGCCATCCGGGCGGC
>VOFI01002799.1_pt1 | contig 37611 bp, 69 predicted proteins | sample 5384131 | NCBI WGS metagenome assembly VOFI01 (sample SAMN12384728, study PRJNA508395) | human gut metagenome | isolation source: healthy gut H | host: Homo sapiens | reverse complement strand
AGCCAGCCAGATAATAGCGAGTCTTGGGATGTTGTTGGTAACAGCAACTGACAAGCGTAGACAGCAAGAAAGCAGGGTTGCAATGCTATTGAGCCTCGAAAAGTTAACTTCAGTAGGCCGACGTCTTAACTGGTGCGGAAGGCAACAGCACACAAGTCATTATGGCGAGAATTGTGTGGCGCTGCGGGGTCAAAGGGCCAATCATGCTTGACATTGTGGGTACACATCAACTGGGGAGAACCTGTTGTCTCTCGTATAAGAGTATGAAGTATCAACTGAAAATGGAGAGCTTCAAATGGATAACAGGTAGTCGGACAGTCTCATAGTACTGATGAAATCGGGTAATGCCGATGGAGGGAAGGGGACTGCATAGTAACGGTCTTTTCTGAGGACACATTATCCGTACTCAGGGACGGAGGAAATAATGGGAACGAAATTAGAAAGAATAGCTGAAATATCGGCAGAAACAAAGAAACCTGTATTCACATCCATATATCACTTGATAAATGCAGAATTGCTGAAACAATGCCATAAAGAATTAGATGGCAAAAAAGGCAGTTGGTGTTGATAAGGTGACAAAGGAAGAATACGGAAAGAACCTCGATAGAAATATCGAAGACTTAGTACAGAGGTTAAAGAACAAATCTTTTAAACCACTCCCATCATTGAGGGTATATATTCCAAAGGGAAATGGAAAAAATGCGACCGCTGGGAATAGCCTCTTACGAGGATAAGATTGTCCAAATGGCAGTAAAGAAAGTACTAGAAGCAATTTACGAGCCAAGATTTCTGAACTGTATGTATGGATTTAGACCAAACAGAGGTTGTCACGAAGCGGTAAAAGAAGTATATCAGAGAATCAGTTATGGGAAAATCAGCTACATAGTGGACGCTGATATTAAAGGATTTTTCGATCACATTAACCATGACTGGATGATGAGATTTCTGGAATGGCATATTCAAGACCCAAATCTGCTCTGGCTGATAAAGAAATATTTAAAAGCTGGAATAATGGAAGATGGAAAAATTTGAATCAACAGAGGAAGGTTCAGCACAGGGTTCAGTCATGAGTCCGATGCTAGCAAATATATACATGCATAACGATGTTAACGCTGTGGTTTAAATTTGTGGTGAAAAAAGACGTTAAAAGGAGACTGTTTTCTGGTGAATTTTGCAGATGATTTTGTAGCTGGATTCCAGTATAAATCAGAAGCAGAGTGGTATTATTCAGCCCTGAAAGAGAGGATGGAACAATTCAATCTTGAGCTGGAAAGCAGTAAAAGCAGGTTGATTGAATTTGGGAGATTTGCAGAAACCAACAGACTATCCAGAGGAATAGGTAAGCCAGAAGCATTCGATTTTCTAGGTTTTACTTTCTATTGCGGGAAAACAAGAAAGGGAACATTTGCATTAAAGTTGCAGACATCTCGAAAGAAGTTTGAACGTAAGCTGAAAGAATATAAACTATGGATATGATAATCGGAACCGTCCGGTCAGAGAAATCATAAAAGAGCTGAATGTAAAGCTTGTAGGTCACTATCGCTATTATGGAGTAACATGGAATTATAGAAGATTATGTGCATTCTTACACAGAGTACAACAATTCCTGTTTAAAGCGGTAAATCGTCGAGGTTGCAGAAGAGCCTATACATGGGGTGGTTTTTGGAAATGCTAAAGTGTTATCCGCTTGCGAAACCAAAGACGTACTATTGCTTATATTAAAGTGAATGTTATTATGAGGAGCCGTATGCGGGAAAAGCCGCACGTACGGATCTGAGGGGCTAAAGTTGCAAAGGCTTTAGTCTACTTCGACTGCAGTATGATATGTATCATAGTTACGTAACACAGAGAAAAAATATCAGCTGGAAGGTGACTCCACCTTTGGTATCAGTGGTGGGAGTCAATCCCCCATCTGATATAGCCTCCGGCAGGATTGCAGAGATGCGCAAAAGAAATATGTCATGCAATTGCATGACGCGCACACTCGCAAAGAAGAATGCCGAGGCATTCTTGAATATAAAAATAAAAATCGGATGAAGAGAAAGGTGAAAAACTATGGCAGAGAATAGATATGAATTAAACAAGCAGTTAGCGCAGATGTTAAAAGGCGGCGTTATCATGGACGTAACAACACCGGAGCAGGCAAAAATCGCAGAGGCAGCAGGTGCTTGTGCAGTTATGGCGCTGGAGAATTCCTGCAGATATTCGTGCAGACAGGCGGGGTATCCCGCATGAGTGATCCGAAGATGATCCGCGGAATCCAGGAGGCCGTATCAATTCCGGTCATGGCAAAATGCAGAATCGGACATTTTGTGGAGGCACAGATTCTGGAAGCAATTGAGATTGACTATATCGATGAGAGTGAAGTCCTTTTCACCTGCAGATGATGTATATCACATCAACAAGAGAGACTTTTAAAGTGCCATTCGTATGTGGGGCAAGAGATCTTGGAGAGGCACTTCGAAGAATTGCTGAGGGAGCTTCTATGATCCGTACAAAGGGTGAGCCGGGAACAGGAGACGTTGTACAGGCTGTCCGCCATATGCGTGTGATGAATGCTGAAATCCGCAGAATTCAGAGCTTAAGAGAGGACGAGCTCTTTGAGGCTAAAGCGCCTTCAGGTTCCGGTTGAACTGGTAGAATATGTTCATGAGAATGGAAAGCTTCCGGTTGTAAACTTTGCAAAGAGGAGGAGTTGCAACTCCGGCAGACGCAAAGACTGATGATGCAACTTGGAGCAGAAGGAGTGTTCGTAGGATCTGGAATTTTCAAATCTGGTGATCCTGCAAAACGTGCCGCAAAAATTGTAAAAGCAGTAACTAATTATACAGATGCAAAACTGATCGCAGAACTTTCCACAGATCTTGGTGAGGCAATGGTCGGAATCAATGAGCAAGAGATTGAACTTCTGATGGCAGAGAGGGGCAAATAAGATGACCGTAGCAGTACTGGCACTTCAGGGAGCATTTCTGGAACATGAACAGATGCTTAAGAAACTTGGAGCAGATTATTTTTTGAAATCCGTCAGAAAAAAGATCTGGACAGACCGTTCGATGCACTGATTCTTCCGGGCGGTGAGAGTACGGTGATGAGAAAACTGTTACTGGAACTTGACATTTACGATGCTTTAAAAAGAAAAATCCTGTCAGGTCTGCCAGTTTTTTGGAACCTGTGCGTGGGACTGATCCTTCTGGCAGATGAAGTGGAAGCAGGAGTTCCGTGTTTTGGTACTATGAATATTACGGCAAAGCGTAATGCATATGGAAGACAGCTTGGAAGCTTTCATACAGATGCAGAGTTTGATGGACTTGGTCAGGTGCCGATGACATTTATCCGGGCACCATATATTGCCCAGGGCAAAGGGAAGGTGTTGAGATTCTGGCAGAAGTAGATGGTAAAATTGCGGCTGCCAGACAGGGGACGACAGCTCGTGACAGCATTTCACCCGGAACTGGACGGGGATACGAGAATACACGAATATTTTTTTTGAATATGTAAAAAAATATATGTAAAAAGAATAGTCTCGAAAAAAGAAGGACCAAGGGTTTATTATAAAACCTAAGATCCTTCTTTTTGTTATAATTAACTTGTGATAAAACATACAAAACATAGTTGACAAGTTTGAAATGTGGTGCTATATTAATACCAACGACGAATACACACTACATTGATAGGAAAAGGTAGGAAGATATCATGGCAAAGATTTACAACGGAACAATTGACTTAATTGGAAATACACCACTGGTTGAGGTTAAGAATATTGAAAAGAATTAGGACTGGAAGCAAGAGTACTTGTAAAGCTTGAGTATTTTAATCCGGCCGGAAGTGTGAAGGACAGAATTGCAAAAAGGCATGATTGAAGACGCGGAGGAAAAGGACTTTTGAAGGAAGGATCTGTGATCATCGAGCCTACATCTGGTAATGGAATCGGTCTTGCGGCAATCGCGGCTAAGGGATACAGAATTATCCTGGACAATGCCTGAGACTATGAGTGTTGAGAGAAGAAATATTCTGAAAGCGTATGGAGCAGAGATTGTGCTGACAGAAGGGGCAAAAGGAATGAAAGGTGCCATCGCAAAAAGCAGATGAACTTGCAAAAGAAATTCCGAACAGTTTTTATTCCGGGACAGTTTGAACCCGGCAAACCCAGCAAAGACACAGAGCTACAACAGGACCGGAGATCTGAATGATACAGACGGAGATGTGGATATCTTTATCGCAGGAGTTGGTACCAGGTGGAACATTGACAGGAGTTGGAGAGTATCTGAAAGAAAAAGAAACCAGATGTTAAAATTGTAGCACTTGAGCCTGCAACATCACCGGTACTTTCAGAAGGTAAGAGTGGAGCACACAAGATCCAGGGAATCGGAGCAGGATTCGTTCCAGATGTACTGAATACAAAAGTATATGATGAGATAATTACAGTTGAGAATGACGATGCATTTGTTACAGGAAAACTTTTGCAAAACACGAAGGAGTTCTGGTAGGTATTTCATCAGGAGCAGCTCTCTGGGCAAAGAATTGATGATGCAAAACGTCCGGAAAATAAAGGTAAAACTATTGTAGCATTACTTCCGGATAACGGAGACAGATATTATTCAACCCTCTGTTCGCTGAGTAAGATTAAAAAGAGTGAATAGATATTGACGTAGGACAGCGGGCAAAAAGCCGCTGTCTGATACGTTAAACTAGAGGAGAGAAGATTATGAAACTTTCGATGAAGAGCAGATATGGCCTGCGGGCATTAATTGATCTTTCAGTAAATTCTAAAAATGAGCAGGTAGCATTGGGGGGCATCGCGGAGAGAAAATATCTCTCCGCAGTATCTGGAACAGGTATTTGCGAGCCTTAGAAAAGCAGGAATTGTCAAGAGTATAAAAAGGATCCCGGGGCGGATACTTTTTAAATAAACCTGCAGAACAGATTACAATTTCAGAGGTGATCGAAGCCTGGAAGGTGATTATAGAATCGAGGCTGAAGATGTGCCGGAAGACTGTGACTATAAGCAGCACCGGAGGCAATACAAAAACTGGTCATAGACAAAGTGAATTACGAACTGGAGAAGATATTGACAGGCATTACACTTTATGATCTGGAAAAGAGTACCAGACATATGTAGACTATGGACAGGATATGTATTATATCTAAAGATTGAAATTTGTTTCTTATGCAACAGATTAGTTTTTTATTCATGGTGAATGCGAAGGTATCCGTCAGTTTTTCTAAAGGAGACAGGCATGAAAAATCCATTACATTATCAGTTTTCAGAATATGACTGCGGACCGACATCTATGCAGAATGCCATCAGTTTTTTATTCGAACGAGAGGAAATTCCACCGGAAGTCTTGCGCAACATTATGCTATATTGTCTGGACTGCTATAGCAGTGAAGGAGTTCCCGGAAAGAGTGGAACGTCCTGCCACGCCATGATGTTTCTGTCGAACTGGCTGAACAGCATGGGGAATCTTGGGATTCTCCTGTAAAAAGCCGTTATCTGTACGGAAAAAGAAGTGTATCTTGGAAATGAAAGCTATGTTAATGACGCTCTCAGAAGAGGAGGCGCTGTTGTCTTTTGCGTCTGTTTTCTGATGAGTGGCACTATGTTCTTCTTACAGGCGAAGAGGGGGAACATGTCTACATGTTTGATCCGTATTATGATCAGGAAGGATATGGTCTTGATGACATACAGATTGTCGAAAATTGTCCGACGCGCTATAATCGCATTGTGCCGTGGAAATATTTTAATAAAATTGCGTTAAATGTCTATTCTCTGGGGCCTTATCAGGGGCGGGAGGCAATCATCCTTTTTAATAAGAACACAGAGCTTACGTCTGAGAAAACCATCGAATATTTTATTTAAAAGTGCTATTGACAAATCATAGCATTCTGGCTATGATAATAGCACTCGTCTAAGAAATTCTAATTTTCAGTAACATATCATGGGGTGTATCCCCAACGAAGGGAATTTATTTCTTCCCAGATTTCCAAAACGAGAAAACAGGTGAAGGGAGGTCTTTTTGTAACCCATAAACAACAGATTCATTGATCATTAAGAGGAGAATTGCATATGGAGAAAAAAGGAGTTTATTTTGCCCGTAAGTTCATTTTGGCAGTAGGGGTGTTCTTTTTTTACTCATTTTGCCGGCAGTGAATGCAGAAGCAAAGGAAGTATCCCTTGTAAAAGGGATGCAATCAGGTATATGGGATATTCGACCCATTATTATTACGTGGATGGTAATCTGGCATTTTGTCTGGAGCCAGATATGAAATCACCGGAGAATGGTGCATATAGCGCATCAGAATTGGATCGAAGTCACATCTTAGTAAAGCAATGTATTACATGTACGGTGGACCGGGATATGAGCAATATATCAAAAGTTCACTGACCGGAGGCTGGGGTGAAGATGCTAATGCATATTGTCTGACCCATTGTGTATTATCATACATTTATGACGGGCGCGATCAGAACAGTGCGGCGTTTAAAGGCCTGAATGCAGACATTGCCAGTGCGGTAGTCATGTATGCGGATTATGTAAAAAATCTTCCGGATATACCAGATGCAGAGCTGGCATTTTTCTGAAAATGGGCTGACGGCCTATTATGACCGGGAACAGAAATGTCAGAGGACCCAAAGTATTCGTCTTGTAGGGGATACGGCAAATAGTATCACCGTTCCGCTTCCTGATGGAGTCATGCTTGTTAATGAGACGAGAGGCACGAGTGGAAGTGGAAATGTCAAAGTATCGGGAGGAGACACATTTTACTTAAGGGCAGATGTTGCATATGGAAATGGAACGACTTGGAGCAGTGGTGAAATCAGGGGAGAAATTGCAAAATCGTGGAAAATTCTTCTGGTCAAGACCGGAAATGGAAGTCAGGATATTGGGACAGCTTCTATGCGACAGATTATATCATCACCAATCAATTGCAAGGTAAAATGGCTGGATAAGCCGGAGCTTCAGGTAGAAAAAATGCAGATAAGTCCGGTAAAACTTATAAATTAGGGGATATTATTACATACACGCTGGATGTGACTCAACAGATTGAAAAAGCCATTGCAAAAATGTGGTGATCACGGATACGATTCTTACAGAAGGAGTAAAACTTCAGAAAAATTCAGTGATATTGTTAAATGAAAACGGTGAGAAAATTCCTGACGCAAAGATTACAGTGCAGGGGAATTCTTACACAATTCGTGCAGGTGAATTCTGGAGGACCGGAAAGCGGTCAGAAGTACACGGTAGAATATCAGGTTGCAATTACTGACGAGAGCGTAATTGGAAAAGAGATTGAAAATGAAGTAGTTGTGTGTTCTGAAAATGCAGAAGAAGTTAAAGACAGAGAGACTGTGAAAGTAGAAGAAGAACCAAAACCTGAGCCGGGAGGCCGAAAGTGGAAGAACCGACACCGGAGGAGCCAAAGTGGAGGAGCTGAAAGTGGAAGAACCGAAAGTAGAAGAACCGCAGATACCTGTTACACAGGCAGTTACATCGGCGAAATCATTAAAAGCATCAACTGTGAAAACAGGAGATGTAGCAAAATATAACAGGAATTATCCTGATACTGATTCTTTCTTGCACCGTGATTGTGCTGTGTGGTACAATGAACGCATGGCGAAAAGCTAAGAAACATCATAAAAAGCACTAATGGAAAGAACAGGAGGTTGTCGTGATGGGAATGACAATGACGCAGAAAATATTAAGCGCATGCTGGACTGGATCATGTAGAAGCCGGACAGTTAATAGAAGCAAAATTAGACGTAGTAATGGCAAATGATATTACAGGACCGATGGCACTGCCGATTTTAAAAGCAGATGTCCGACACTGTATTCGATAAGAATAAAAGTAGTATTTGTACCAGATCATTTCACACCGAACAAAGATATCAAATCGGCAGAATTCAAAAAGCAATCCGTGAGTTTGCAAAAGCACAGGGACTATCACTGGTATTTTGAACAGGGAAAATCCGGTGTAGAGCATGCAATCCTTCCGGAGGCAGGAGGAGTTATTGCGACCGGCGAACTGATTATCAGGAAGACTCACATACCTGTACATATGGAGCACTTGGGCATTTTCAACAGGTGTGGGTACAACAGATATCGCAACAGGAATGGCTATGGGAGGCTGTGGTTCAAAGTGCCGAGGCAATCAAATTCGTATTAACTGGAAAACCGGGCAAGTATGTAAGTGGTAAAAGATATTATCATTCACATCATTGGAAAGATTGGTGTAGACGGTGCCCTTTACAAATCTATGGAATTTACCGGAGACAGGAATTGCCAATCTGTCTATGGACGATCGTTTTACAATGGCGAACATGGCAATCGAGGCAGGTGCAAAAAACGGAATCTTCCCGGTAGACGACAAGACAATCCAGTATCTGAATGAGCATACAAAGAAAGAATATACAGTCTATGAAGCCGATGAGGACGCTGAATATGAGCAGGTCGTTGAGATCGATCTTGCAGAAGTCCGTCAACCGTTGCATTCCCACATCTTCCTGGAAACGCAAAAACGATCGATGAGATCGAGGCTATGGAGCCGATCAAGATCGATCAGGTTGTTATTGGATCCTGTACGAATGGACGTATGGAAGACATAGAAAAGGCAGCAACAATTCTCAAAGGTCATAAAGTACACGAAGATGTACGTGTTATGGTAATTCCGGCTACTCAGAAGATTTACAAACAGTGTATCCACGAAGGACTGATGGATATTTTCTGTAGATGCAGGATGTGCAGTGAATACACCGAGCTGCGGACCATGTATGGGTGGACATATGGGTGTTATGGCGAAAGGAGAAAAGTGTGTATCGACAACGAACCGTAACTTTGTAGGAAGAATGGGACATGTAGATTCCCTGATCTATCTTGCATCACCGGAAGTAGCAGCAGCAAGTGCAATTGCAGGATGCATCGCAAATCCTGAGAAAGTGGAGGTCGTTGAATAATGAAAGCAAAAGGACATGTATTTAAATATGGAACAACGTAGATACAGACGTAATCATTCCGGCAAGATACCTGAATTCTTTTTGATGCACAGGAACTTGCAAGCCATGCCATGGCAGATATTGATCCGGAATTTGTAAATAAAGGTACAGCCGGGAGATCTGATCGTGGCAAAGAAGAATTTCGGCTGTGGTTCTTCCAGAGAGCATGCGCCTCTTTGTCTGAAAACAGCAGGGTAAGCTGTGTGATCGCAGAGACCTTTGCCAGAATCTTCTATAGAAATGCAATCAATATCGGACTTCCGATCATCGAATGTCCAGAGGCTGCGAAAGGAATTGAAGCCGGCAGAAAAAGTTGATTTTGATAATGGTATGATCTATAATCGTACAAAAGGAATTTAAAGTTGATTTTGATAATTGGTAAAAAGATGATGCTATAATCGGATTTATATTATAAAAGTACAAAGTACAAATTTAAAAGGACTTGCTCGGACGGAGGCTTTTGGCCGGAACGGAATTTAAGGGGATCAACTATCAGGATACTGCATTTATGAAGTGTTTCCCAGATTTACAGAAGAAGGAGTTAAGGAATTGTATTGAAAAAGCATATGACAGCAAGTTTGATGATGAGGCAATTGCTCCACTTGTAAAAGTAGAAGATACTTATTATCTGGAACTGTTCCATGAAGCAACGATTGCATTAAAAGATATGGCACTTTCCTGCCACATCTGATGACAACATCTGCAAAAGAAGAATCAGGTGAAGAATGAGATTGTAATTCTGACTGCACATCCACGGAGATACAGGAAAAGGCTTGGCAGGATTCGTAGAAGGAACAAGGATTATCGTATTTTATCAAAGAATGGTGTCAGCAAAGTACAGGAACTCAGATGAGAACAGAAAGGGGCAAATGTAGATGTAGTTGCAATTCATGGAAACTTTGATAATGCCAAAGTGGAGTAAAAGCAGATGTTCGAAGATCAGGAACTTGCCAAAAGAACTGGCTGATAAGGGATACCAGTTCTCATCAGCAAACTCCATCAATATCGGACGTATTGTACCACAGGTCGCTTATTATGTATATGCATATACAAAACTGCTTGCAAATGGAGAGATTAAAGACGGAGAGAAGATTAATGTAGTCGTACCGACTGGTAACTTTGGAAATATTCTTGCACATACTATGCAAAAGAATCTGGGAGTACCGATTGCAAAGCTTATCTGTGCTTCTAATGATAATAAGTATTGTATGATTTCTTCCAGACAGGAACGTATGATAAGAACCGCGCGAGTTTGTAGTTAACTACATCTCCCTTCTATGGATATTCTGATTTCCAGCAACCTGGAGCGTTTGATCTATCTCATCTGTGGTGAAGATTCAGAAGACAAAGAGCTGATGGAAGAGCTTAAGACAACCGGAAAGTATACAATTACACCGGAAATGAAAGAAAAACTAGCTGATTTTCTTTGCCGGATATTCTACAGAAAGAGACGGCAGAAAGTATTCATGATACTTATCAGAAGACAGGATATGTCATGGATACACATACAGCAGTTGCACTCATGTATGCGGACAGTATCGTGCTAAAGTGGTGATCAGACAAAATGTGTCATTGCATCTACAGCAAGCCCATACAAATTCGTAAAAGAGTGTGATGAGCGCTATCGATGCAGAGAATGCAAATGCAGATGAATTTGATCTTCTTCAAAACTGCAGGAAGTATCCGGTGTTCCGATGCCACAGGCAATTAAAGATATTCTGGATGCAAAAAGTACTTCATGATCTGGAATGTGATGCAGATAAGATGAAAGAGACCGTAAAAAGGGATTCTGAACGTATAGAAGAAAAATAAATTTTGTAAGAGGATGGAGCTAAAAGGAAGATAAATATTAAGAACTATAGGTAAAATAGATAGAAAAATATATAGCTGTATAACGAAAGATATTGTAACGGATGAAGTAATTATCACAGATGAAAGAATACAGCATATAAGGGAAAGGCATCCTAATGATTACGAATGCTATTATGATGCAATGAAAGAAATAGTGGAACATCCGGATTATCTTATAGAAACTAATAAGTCTAATACTGCTTTAGTTTTAAAAAGTATAGCAGTGAATAATAAAGTGTTTAAAGTAGTTGTACGCTTGAATACATCTACAGACAATCCTCAATATAAAAATTCTATCATTACATTTATGAAAATAAACGAGAAAAGAGTGGAAACGTTTATTAAAAATAAGACAATTCTTTACAAAGAGAATAAAAATGCTATGATAAGAATACAATAAATAAGAAGTTACTTGAGGTGGAGGAATTCGTACCCGTCCACACGCCGAGGAAGCTTGACAGGGAAACCCGAGACGCAGGAGAATGGTACGCCTGCCAAGTAGCTTCTTAGTAAAAAATAGTTACTCAGTATAAAACCTCTCCGAAGCTGACATGAAAGCTTGGAGAGGTTATTTGCGTTATTGATAAAAAAAGTTTCAGCAGTCAGAAATTGCAAACCACATACTTGACTTATACCATATAGGGGTATAAGGTGAATGTGTAAGAAAAGAGTTACATATTAATTTAATTCAAAGACAGATATAGAAGCAGGGAGGCAGATTATGATAAAGACGGTATTAAAGTAAATGGTATGATGTGTGGCATGTGTGAAGCGCATATGAATGATCTGGTGCGTAAAATTTTCAGGTAAAAAGGTTACTTCTTCAGTAAAAGATGGTGAGACAGTTGTGATCAGTGAGGAAAACTTGGATATCCGTTCCTGAAAAAAGAGATTAAAGAAATCGGTTATGAACTGGTAGATGTTCATACAGAGCCATATGAGAAAAGAAAGGATTCTTTCATTTTGGAAAGAAGTAAGATAGTATCTGTTATAGAAAGAATGCGATTCCCCTGTGAAGTGTAAAAAAGCTTTGCAGGGATTTTTTTTTTATTCGATGTCGAAAGAATTTATTTTGTAAATCTTTAAGAATTCTTTAGAACCTTATGCGTTTATATTAAGAACCTTGTTGTAATCTATAGTAGTAAGGAAGAGGAGTAGAAAGAAAGACGAGGTAATGAATGATGAAGATATTAATTACAACAGATTGGTATAAACCAGTGATAAATGGAGTTGTGACATCGGTATTAAACTTGACAGAGCAACTGGAGAGTCGCGGACACGAAGTGAAGGTCTTGACCTTATCCAGAAACTGTCATTCTTATAAAGAAGGAAATGTAATCTATGCCGGATCTGTGGGTATGGGAAAGATATATCCACAGGCAAGGGTGAAGATTCCGGTTGTGGCGAGAGAATATATGGAAGAGTTGCTTGCATGGCAGCCGGATATCATTCATTCCCAGTGTGAATTCTCGACATTTTTCTGGCAAAAAGAATTGCAGGAGAATTAGATATTCCAATCATTCACACATACCATACTGTATACGAGGATTACACACATTATTTCTCACCACAGAAAGCATGGGGCAGGAGCCTGGTACAGATGATGACAAGAAAATTATCAGATCAGGTGGATGCCATGATCGCACCAAGTGGAAAGATAGAACGGATTCTGGAAGGCTACCGGGTAAGCTGTCCGGTCAGTGTTGTACCGTCTGGAATTGATACAGAAAAATATAGAAGACGAATTGACGACGGAAGCAGAGAGGCGCTTCGGGAACGATATGGCATAAAGGAAGAGGAGATTGTTTTCGTTTATGTTGGGAGAATGGCAAAAGAAAAAGAACATTGAAGAGTTGCTTTTGGTATCAAAAAGTGTACAAAACAATATAAAACTTGTCTTAGTAGGAGACGGGCCATATAGAACTACACTGGAAGAAAAGGCAAAAGAATATCAAGTAACAGATAGTGTAATCTTTACAGGAATGGTGTCGCCAGATGAAGTCGCCAGATATTATCAGATTGGAGATCTTTTCGTCAGCGCATCAACAAGCGAAACACAGGGTATGACATATGATGAGGCGCTGGCTGGTGGAGTACCGCTTTTATGTAGAAAAGATGACTGCCTGAAAGAGGTAGTTATGGAAGGAAAGAATGGCTGGCAGTATGAAAATGAGTCTATGTACCTTGAGTGTATACAGAAATGGAAGGAGTTCAGTGAAGATGAAAAGAGGAGAATGCGCAATACAGCAGTTCGGACAGCAGATCAGTTTTCCAAAGAGAGCTTTGCGAAGCGGGTGGAGAGGGTTTACCTGGCAGCGCTGGAAGAAAGAAAAAGACGGAATGTCTATGCAGCTTAATGATAGAAATCAAATGGCGAAAATATGGAATCTGGTCTCACTTGCCGGGTTATTGATTTGTGTAGCACTTGCATTTTGGGCATATAAAAATGGCATTCTGGATTCTGTGGATACATTACAGGCATTTATTGCTAAGTTCGGATATGGAGGAATGGCAATTTTTGTACTGATTCAGATTGTCCAGGTAGTCATTCCGCTTCTTCCAGGCGGAATCAGCTGCCTGGGGAGTGAGTGATTTTCTTCGGGCCATGGCTTGGATTCGTATATAATTATATAGGAATCTGTATTGGTTCATTGGCATTTGGAATATCCAGAATGATGGGACGTCCGGTTTTACATAAGATGTTTTCGGAAAAATTGATTCAGAAATATGATTCCCCGGACAGAAAAAAACAGCCGGTTCTTAAAATTATTTACACTGGCAATCTTTTTTTCCGGTAGCACCAGATGACTTCTTATGTTATCTGGCAGGAACGACGAAGATGACATGGAAGCAGTTCTCACTTGTCATTTTGCTTGGAAAACCATGTTCCATTGCACTTTACAGTCTGGGACTTTACGACAGCATTTCGATGATATTCTCAGTCTAATGTGTTATCGGTAGAAGGTAAAATGTTACACCTTTGAAGAAAAGATTAAGAATGGGGGTGAAAATTATGAAGACATATATATACGAAGGTGGTTTTGGAATTGTTGCAAAAGTGGTGTGGGCAGTGCAATCAAACACCAGAAGAATATGTTGAAGCAGGCAGATATTGAAGAAGCAAAAGCTGGAAAGAGGCGGATATTGTACACATTAATACGGTATTTCCGGATTCCGTGCTGGCGACCTGTCTGGCAAAAATGCAAGGTAAGAAAGTCGTCTATTATGGACATTCAACGATGGAGGACTTCGGAACTCTTTTTATCGGTTCCAACCGTTTCGCACCTCTTTTTAAGAAATGGATTTGCTTCTGTTACGGTCTTGGAGATATTGTCATTACACCGACAGAGTATTCCAAAGGTCTTTTGAAAAGCTATGGAATCCAAAAGAAAATCTATGCTGTTTCCAATGGAGTAGATACGGAATTTTTCCAATCCAGAAATAAAGAGAAAGAAAAAGCAGGAGCTTCATGAGAAATATAAAATTTCAATGAATCGTAAAAAGTGGTTGTGTCAGCAGGGCATCTGATTAAGAGAAAAGGTATTCTGGATTTCCTAAAAGCTGGCAAAGATGATGCCGGAAACAACCTTTATCTGGTTTGAGGCGGAAATGACAGCCTGGTGACACAAGAAGTAAAGAAGCAGTAAAAAAGAAAAGTGAAAATGTAATCTTTGCCGGATATGTGGAAGCAGAAGAACTTCGGAACGCCTACTGCGGAGCCGACGCATTTGCATTCTTCAGCTATGAAGAGACGGAAGGGATAGTAGTGCTGGAGGCACTTGCCTGTGAAGTGCCGGTAGTCCTGCGGGATATCCCTGTATATAAAGGATGGATTCAAAATCAAATGCAGGCATATAAAGTACATAATCTGGAAGAATATAAGCATAATTTGATGCATATTTTCAAGGAAAAAGCAAGAAGAATTAAAGAGAAATGCAAGAGAACTTGCAGAACAAAGAAGCATTCTGAAGTGCTGGTGAAAGATTAAAAGTTGTCTATCGACTGTCTGGGGTGAATGTGCTACAATCAACTTATAAGGGTCTTCTGCATAGAAGTGTGTGGAAGCAGGAAGCATAATCAGGGAAAGGAAGTATTTGTTATGTCAAAAGAAACTTTAGAGTATGTTGTAACAAAAGCTAAAGAGCTGATTGGCAAAGACCGAGCTGTAGTGCAGAGGCAAAAGAAGCGGCCAGTGCGTGGATTGCGAAAAGAGGGGAACGGACAAGCAGGCAGAAGAGACAAAGAAATTCATCGCTGAGATGGAAGAAGATATTATTCCAATTGATGGACTCATCGCATTTGCAGAGTCCGATGCAGGAGCAAAAGTATTCGGCGGAGCGGAAAAAGCCAAAGGTGTAGCAGAGCACGGAAGAGAGATCGGGCGGCGACAAGGAGCAAAATACTGTGACTGCCCGGCATGCGCAAAGAGAAGCAATCCTCAGTAAAAAGAGGAACTGTTGGGATAGAGAATTATGTAAAATATAAAGGCCTTCTATGATAAAATGAATCATGGGAGGCCTTTTATTATGACAAACAGAAAAAACAACTTTACAAACCGAAACTAATGACTGAGGGAAAGAGAAATTATTTTTCCCCGAATGGATTAAAAGAGTCTTATGGATAAAATCAGACAAAAATTTGTCTAAAAATTTTTTTATAATCCAGATAAACAAACAGTGATAAAGATTCAAAAGAAGAGCATTATGAAAATGACAAGGACATTCAAAGTTCTATAAAGATGAAAAGAGAAAATAAAAAACTATAAAAGAAATTAGAAAGTGAGAAAAGAAATGATTTGGTTTACATCAGATATGCATCTCGGACATGAGAAGGCATTGGACTTCACATGTCGACCATGGAATCAGATTGATGAAATGAATGAAGGAATTATTGCAAATATTAATGAAAAGGTGAAAAAAATGACGAGTTATATATACTTGGGGATTATTCTTTTTAAGATTACAGCTTTATAGGCGCTAACACTCAGAAAAAAAAAATCTATTGTAAAAAGTTCATTTTGTGCCAGGAAATCATGACAAGGACTGGAATAACAAACTCGTACAAGGAACTTTTTATTGTTGAGCAGCCAATCACAGTATTGAAAATCGATGGAAGAAAGTATGTCCTTTCACATTTTCCAATGGCAGACTGGCAGTCTATGTCACATGAGTCAATTCATTTACATGGTCATATTCATAGTGAGGGAGTCTTTATAATGAGATGAATCGTATGCAGGGATTATATCGTTATGATGTCGGAGTCGATGCAAAATGGATATTCACCAGTCAGTATGGAAGAAATTTTGGCATGGTTTGACGGAGTGGAATGTCGGGGCAGAGTCAAGTGGAAGGACTGGGTAGATGAGACCGGAGATAAGAGAGTGCGGAGAAAGCTTTGCGGGACTGTAAAGAGTTATGAAAGACTGATATTTCTTTCTGAACCACTATATTTTTTGTATTGCAAAAATAATACAAAAAAAGATTGTATTATTTTGTATTATGTGATATAATACAAATAAAAGTGAAGATATAAAATCCTTGTTGCAAGATAAGATAATAGATTCAGAAGGAGACAATCATGATTATTAAAGATTAAATACAAAATCAGAGACACCGATTTACCTGCGTAAACAAGGCAATGAGATTGTGAAGGAATCGGAAAAGGTGAGTTTGAGATTGGTGAATCATTGCCAACAGTGCGCCAGATGGCTATGGAACTTGGGGTAAATACAATGGACCGTCAGTAAAAGCATATCAGTTATTAAAAAGACAGAAGGTTTTATCGAGACTGACGGAGAAAGGAAACTGTTGTCTGTAATTTATGGGATTCTAGAAGTTCAGATGGAGAATTTCAGAAGCTTGCAGATGAACTGGAACTTCTAAGTGCAGAGGCAACGATTCGCGGCATGGATCAAAATGATTTTATAGATTTATGCCGTAAGGCATTTCAGGGAATGGAGGTTGCATTTTCATGATTTTAGCAATCATATTCTTAATAACAGATCTTTTTATGGTGGAATTGCCTATGCAGTGTATGGAAGAACAGCAGTAAAGGTTACAGTGATGGAATGGTTCTTGAGTGTATATACGACGTGAGAAGCAGGAAGATCAGTGCTTGTAGAATTTATGAAAAATTATAAAAAAAGATGTACAGAAGGTTTATTTGGGACTTGGTATATCCGAGTTGTTATTTGTGGATTGTGTTTCTGGTATACATCGATATTTATGTGTGTGTGGTGTGTATGGTTTCTGTGTTATATTGTGGGCGCAGTCGGTGTCATGTTCAGGAATCACAGGAAATTGTATGATATGAAAATCCAATATAGATGGGGAATGTTGGGAGAAGATACAGAAGAAAGCACAGCAATGACAGGGGTCGATACTAAGACTATGATGCATAGTGAGAGAATGAGTCTGCCATTATGGTATCATATTGTCTTGATTCTAATACTGGCAGTTCCATTTGCTTTTAAAGGCTTTCGAATTTATCTTGCAACGTTTTCCGGAGAATTCACAGGGCTGGATTTTATTTTTTTGACCTCTGTAATTGTCGGCGTTGTATTTCTGTGGATTGCATGGATATTCAAAAAGAGGAGCGAACCCGGATTTACAGTGAGAATTCGGAGCTGAATTTCAGAATTAATTATCTGGAAAAGAGGAGCTGGAGTATCTGCTTTCTTGTGGCAAATATTTGTAATGCGATTGCATGGCTCTATCTTGCATATAGAATGACAAAAAGAAGAATGGATTTATAATCTGGATATTATTATATATGTCACAGTGATGTGTGTACCTGCAATAATTGCTATAGCAACTGCTATGTGGATTAAGAAACAAAAAAATATACTACAATGTGAAGATGAAACGCCAATGTATGGATGATGATTACTATTGGAGAAATGGCTGGTATGATAATCCGGGTGACCCAAGATTATTTGTGCAGGACAGATTCAACAGTATGAATTATACAACAAACGTTGGAAAAAGCCGGCAGGAAGGTATATGTTCGGTGGCATTTGTATTGTAGTTGTAGTACTTTTTGTTCTGGATGTGTATTGTCTTTTTAAAGAATGGATTTTACACCGATTCGTCTTGTAACAGATGGAACGGAAGTCAAATTACTTCCGGATATACGAATACAACTATGAAGAAAAAGAGATTCGGAGTGTAAAATTATTAGAGAACGGACTGCCGGAGGATTATTACAACCGGACAAATGGATCTTCAGACGAGAAACAGTTGCTGGGAAAATTTGAAGGAAAGAAGACTGGAAAATGCCGGATGTATGTGTGGCTGGACCAGGAAAGTGTGATTGAAATTAAGGCGACAGATTATACAGTGTTTATAAATAGTAAAGATGAAGATGAGATGAATGCATGGTATCAGGCATTAAAGTAATGAACAAAGCGTTCGGGTCAGTAGGAGAAATTCGTACTTGTTCCGGACGCTTTTTTATGTTATGATATGTAGGAATATTTATACAAAGATAATAAAATTATAGAATATAATTTATATGGGAAAAGGAAGAAAGAAAATGGCAAAGACCACTCAGAGAGGTAGTTGTGAGACTTGTACTTATTATACATATGATGAAGAATATGAAAGCTATATGTGTGATGTGAATATGGATGAGGATGAATATATGCGTCTGATCTCTGACCAGCATTACCAGTGCCCGTATTATCGAAATGGGGATGATTACCGCATTGTAAGACATCAGATGTAATATATTCATATCTAAAACTTTTATTAAAAACATTTCTCAGTGTGAAAAAAAGTATACAAATTTACGCTATAATTAGATGAACTAAAAATTACAGTCAAAATATAACTATAGGAGAATTTGAATGCTTCAAATACAACACATCAAAAAGAGTACCGGACTGGAAGTCTGGTACAGAAAACTCTGGACGATGTGAGTCTGAATCTGAGAGATAATGAATTCGTAGCAATCTTAGGTCCCAGTGGTTCCGGCAAAACCACGCTTCTGAATATTATCGGAGGACTGGACCGCTATGACAGCGGAGATCTTATCATCAATGGCATTTCCACAAAAAATATAAGGACAGAGATTGGGATTCGTACCGTAATCATACGATTGGTTTTGTATTCCAAAGTTACAATCTGATCCCGCATCAGACAGTGCTTGCGAATGTTGAGCTGGCATTGACAATTTCGGGAGTCGGGAAGGAAGAACGAAGAAAGCGTGCAGTGGATGCACTGGAGAAGGTGGGCCTTGGGCAGCAACTTCATAAGAAGCCGAACCAGATGTCAGGGAGGCCAGATGCAGAGAGTCGCAATTGCAAAGAGCGCTGGTCAATGATCCGGATATTCTGCTTGCTGATGAACCGACCAGGAGCACTGGACAGTAATACCAGTGTACAGGTTATGGATCTGCTGCGGGAGGTGGCGAAAGACCGTCTGGTTGTGATGGTTACCCATAACCCGGAACTGGCAGGCAGTATGCGACCAGGATCGTCAATCTGAAAGATGGAAAGATTCGTTCGGATACCGATGAATATATTGTGGAAGAAAAATCTGGCACCGCCGGAGCATAAGAATATGGGGAAATCTTCCATGTCTCTTCTGACGGCACTGTCACTGAGTTTTAATAACTTAAGGACAAAAGCAAGAACTCTTCTGACTTCTTTTGCGGGATCTATTGGAATTATCAGGAATTGCACTGATTCTGGCTCTATCCCATACCGTCGGACAGACACAGCAAAACCTCCCCATAGGAAGGTTTGTAAAGGCGAAGGTGTCGCCCGACAGATTTTCTTCGTTTTTTACAGCCCTGGCGATGCCGTGCAGCATCAAAAATTCCGTATCCTCTTCAAACTTTACGGTCCGGCTCTCCCTTCCGATCACCGCCCGGCTGTCCGCGGCCGGCCTCCATCTCCGATGCGTCTCACTGCTTAAGGTCTCCGCCAGATCCTTGGAGGTCACACGCACCTTCCGTTTTTCGGAGCGCATTGTGATATACGCTTCCTGCCGGCTGTCCCCGTGCTCCAGCACCAGCATCTTCTCCGGCCGTATACGGTGCTCTTTCAACGCATGCTTCATCATGTTTTCCATCTGTCCCGTCACATCGGTCACATCACGGTAATCTGTCCCGCCGCCTCCTCCAGTATATTTCCCCCAATTCAGTGAAACTGTGCCACCACAGCCTCCCGGCTCTCCATAAAACGTCCCTTCCAGTCCACATCGGCATTCTCACTCTCCCCTGGCAGCAGAATGCAAAGGAACGGGCCAAGCCTGTGAAGGATTCTGAAATCTCCTTCAGCTTCCAGGCGGACCATTCCTCATAAGAACACATGAACTCCTTTTATGTACTGCTGTTTTTTCACCTGTTCCACCCTGGTCAGGCCCCTTTGGGAAGAATAAAAACAGCAGAATGCCCGTCACCATCTCGGGCGCCTGTCCGCTTAGAAATTCCGGCGCATAGACAGCGCCTATCCCCACCGCGGCCGCAGCAAAACCGATGCTGCTCCCCCTCGCTTTTCCCAGCCGTTGAAGATGCCGGCCAGCGCACCGATCACGCAGAATATGCCCAGCGGCGCCAGGCTCTCCATCCCGACAGTCTGCACCAGCCCGCACGCAGCCCCCATGACCGCTCCAGTGGCCACCCCATACTTATAGCCGGTAAACAGGGGTCAAAAAATACAGCACCGCCTCTATGATTGAGACTGCCAAAAAACTACGGTCCATAAACTCCACCACAATCAATGCCGCAAGGAAAGCGGCCGCCGCTTTTTGCAATCCAAAGTTTACTCACCTTTTTTCCATATCCATCTCCTCCTATACTCTGCCCTATTATACTAGCCTGTCCGCGAATTTTTGTCAAAAAGCTGTTAGGAGGTAAAAAAAAATTTAATCCTTAGCGGGAGCGTTTTTTTATTCAATAGGTCTTATTTACCTATTAAAAAAGATTCCGCGCCGTATCTGCGTCGGAATCTCCTGAATGCTTCTTTATTATCCAATCATCTGTATCTGTCTGTTCTCTGCTCACCCGTCATTCTGTGCCCGGTTTTAAAAAGTATCTCGTCTTTTATTAACCAGTCCCAGCTTCTGGCGGGCCATATTTTCTATGAACTCTTTGGTCTGCACATAGATACGATACTGCTCTAACTCTGCCGTGCGGTCTTCCTCCGCATCCAGCTGCGTCTGCAGATCTTCCTTCTGCTGCAGGTAAACGGCCTCTTTTTCTTTCAGCTGCGCGGTCTGGACAAACAGAGCGCATAAAAGCAGCAGCGCCACTACCGTAATGGCCAGAACGCCCAGCTTATTGCCTCTATTCTCTTTTCTTCTGCGCTTTCTGCGCATTCCAACCACCACCTGGCTAATATTGCGTTTATTTATAGTCTACTGGATTTCCTGTTCTTTTTTCAATCCTTTTTGGCGCCTTTTTCTGCCAATTTTTTCCCCGCCTTTTTTATCAGGCGGATCGGAAAACCCAGCACTGCGGATAAAGCTCTCACCAGCAGCGAACTGAAGGTGAGCTGGCCTTACAATCATGCCGAGAGCAGCCCCGCCTATAATAAAGCCCCGCATGGCCCGTCGTTGGATCTGTATACCATCCAGAATATCAAAAGGGATGCGGCCAGCCAATAGGAAATCTTCCAGAGCTAAAAAAAGCTGCCGTGGGGCAATCAGGTTGCGGACTATGCGGATGCCCTCATAGATAAGCAGCAGCAAAATCCCGATCGCAGCCGATATGAGCAGCAGCCGAACCTCTTCCACGATCACACCGCTCATATTCTCTTACTTAAACATACGGGCAAAAAGAGACTCTCCCCGTTTTTCAAAAGATTCCAGATTCGAGTAGGAGAAGCTGTCCAGCGCGCCGTCCACATCCACTTCACCCTTCTCAAGAGTGAGCCGCTTCACATGAAGATCCTGTCCCTTAATGGTGAGCATACCCTGCTCGTCTCCAGCAGTATCTCTTTTACATCGAAGGAGATCACATCCTTCACACCGGTGATATTCGCCAGATTCCGATTCGTAAGTGTGAGCTTATGGCCGCTTTTGGGCCTTTCTCTTTCTTCCATACATTATCCCTCCTGTCCACTTCTTTTTTTAAATGTATGTGGACAGGTAGGCATTTATTCCAATATCCGCATCACAGATACCGGAACAATTCCGCAGCGGATTCTTCTTCACCGTTTCCTGCACATTAAGCACTTCCACCTTCACGGCCTTTATTGCCGAATCCGATTTCAATGATATCGCCAACCTTCACGTTATAGGGAGAGGCCTTACAGGCTTGTCATTTTACCGTCACCCGGCCCGCGTCGCAGGCCTCGTTGCCACCGTCCTGCGCTTGATCAGACGCGATACTTTCAGATATTTATCCAGTCTCATATACTGCTCCTTATTCCGATATAATTCCATTCCGCCGCAGTGCTCCTGCCCGGAAGGCTTTCCCATGTAAATATAAAAGGGGCGACCGCGGCCGCCCTCCTTCTGTTTAAACTGATTTATGCGTTTACCATATCCTTTAATGCTTTACCAGCTTTGAACTTCGGAGTCTTGGAAGCTGCGATGGTCATAGCCTCTCCCGCTCTTCGGGTTTCTGCCCTCTGGCAGCTCTTTCTGCTACTTCAAATGTACCGAAACCAACGATCTGAATTTTTTCACCTTTACTAATTTTCAGCGATTACATCTGTAAATGCCTTTACAGCCTTTTCTGCGTCTTTCTTAGAAAGCTCTGCTTTCTCAGCTACAACTGCGATTAATTCTGTCTTGTTCATTTTTTTCCTCCTAAAATCGTGCAGGTATATGCACTCGAAATATATACTGTGATATCATTTATATACTTTTATTCCTTGTTTGTCAAGGATTTTCGATATTGACGCATATTTGCAGTTACTATATTGTAACAGTTGGGGGACATGAAACAGTGGTATGGGATTGTGTAATTGATCCCGCTGCCACCTATTTTGTTTTTGCGGTTTAACCTAGGCTGTAAACAGTAACGTTTATCCAGTTTAAAGAACATATGTTCTTTATATGTTATTGACAAGAATCCTTTTATAGCATATAATGATATCAGAAAAGAACGTCGCCAGAGAACGCGAGGGTGTAAATCACCAGCATGCTTGACATGTGGTAGTCGCGCTGGGGGTTCTTTTCTTTTTTACATTTTACATATCATTCTCTGAATAAAGTACTTCGGGTCAGGCTTCATTTCATTTGAGTAATATTTAATCCCGTAGTTGCTAAGTTTGTCATTTCTCCTATAAAGAAATTTACTTAAAGGATAGTTATAACAGGGCGTTATAAGGCCATAGGTATTTGTTTCATGATAATAAAACATGAAGTTGCAAATATATATCTGCAAGCTGTAACATATCCCATGAAATGGCTGTTTTACTCCCAATTTTAGTAAATCTGTTTGCTATTTCGTTAAACTCATAATTTAACAGTTTATTTTCAATATAATCAATTAATTTTGGTCTCGAGCAGTTTCCACGGCTTGATAATACGACTTTACCAACCTTATTTGTATCCCGGAGCAGCCACGATACCGTTCCATTAGAAAAAGCGACAGGCATAGTTATATGTAACGAAACTGGCTTGTCCGTAGGATTCTCACATTTCGGGTTACTTTTTGTATCTAATATTATGTTTATATACTCAAAATTTCCTTTTCGATAGTTCGTTTACAACCTAGGAGCGTTGTTCAAATCCCCGAAGCTGCCGGAAATGGATATTCTGAATATTTAGCTTTGTCTTTATAGATTTAATTATTTCTCGCAATCGTATTTCGTCATCGGAATTAACAATTACAGCAGTAAGTATAAACCATTGAGTACCCTGTTAACGCCTAAATCGCCAGCTTCATCAATATAAACAGTGGTTGGTGTTTTCCATAACATGACCTCATAATTGTAGTTTTAGTATAACATTTTATGGCAACTAGAATCGTAACTAATATGCATCACTTTGACTGCTTTTCCAGGGATTTTTATTTCATTCCAAAGATTCAGACCTTCTTCGGGCGTGAGCGCCTTTTTATCACCGAACACATGCGGATGACGGCGGATCAGCTTCACATACGCCGTCGATCACATCCTCCATGGTGAAGTCTCCTCCTCAGCGGCGATCTGCACATAGAGCGCTGTTTAACAGCACATCCCCCAGCTCTTCACACAGGTTTTCCATATCCTCATGCTCCACTGCTTGTCACTTCCCCACTTCATCCAGCAGAGGCTTTTTTCATTGACTCATAGGTCTGTTCCCGATCCCAGGGACAGCCGTGCTCTGATCTTTAACTCGCTGATTATGTTTCTGAAATCCTCAAAGGTATAGCTTTTTTTTATCCATCCGTTATATGCTCCTCTGTGAAGGGTTTGTCATAAGTCCTAATACTTTTAGAGATTAGGAGTCAATGGGCGTAGCAGCACATGTGATTTGTTTGACAAAACTGGAGAAAAAGAATATAGTAAAATCAAGTAATTATTACTATTTTATGAAACTTTTATCGTGTGCATGCGGTGGGCACCGGGGCGCGGAGGATGGGGATACCCCGTTAAAATAGGTGCAGAAATGAGGTTTATATGGCTAAATACAAGTGTAATGTATGCGGGTATGTTTATGATGAGGAGGCCGCGAAGGCACCGTTCTCCTCACTGACACAGTGTCAGGTCTGCGGGACGGCGAAGTCCTCTTTTTCTCCTCTTGCTGCGGATGAAGAAGCCGGCGCCCGAAGGGAAGGGAAACGGCAGGGGAGCTGCCCTATCCTGCTGAATTTGAAAGGCACAATACAGGGGAACGCCATATGGAGGATATTCACCGCATGGCGGTGAGCGGATCCCCTCGATCATCGATGCGATGAGCACGAAGATCGCGCTTCCTTCCCTGGGAGGATATCCTGGTGCTGGGCGCACAGCTGAATCCGTTTCCTCTCGATGAGCACGCCGATGTCCGCACCACCACGGTAATCGGAAAGCACGCGCGCCTTCCCATGGTTCTGGAAAGCCCGGTCTATATCTCCCCATATGTCTTTTGGCGCCCTCTCGGCGGAAACCAAGATCGCCCTGGCCAGAGGGTCGGCCATGGCCAAAACAGCCATGAGCGGAGAAGGCGGCATACTGCCTGCAGAAAAAGAATTCCGCTTACCGCTACATATTTGAATATGTTCCGAATAAATACAGCACTACCACAGAAAACTTCATGACCAGCGATGCCATCGAAATAAAAAATCGGTCAGGGCACTAAACCCGGCATGGGAGGGCATCTGCCGGGCGCGAAGGTAACCGAGGAGATCGCCCGGGTGCGTGATAAGCCGGTGGGCCAGGATGTGATCAGCCCCTCGCGTTTTGAGGAGATAGAGACGAAAGAAGATCTGCGCACGTTAGTCTCGCGCCTGCGCGATATCTCCGGAGGGCGCCCCATCGGCATAAAGCTGGCCGCCGGACGCATCGAGAAGGATCTGGAATATGTGTTTTGCGGAACCGGATTTCATCACTATAGACGGCCGCGGCGGCGGCCACCGGACCCAGTCCCAGCTGATACGGGATGCCACCAGCGTTCCTACCGTTTATGCTCTCTACCGCGCAAGAAATTATCTGGACAAGAAACACGTCGGATATTGACCTCGTGATCACCGGCGGGCTGCGGGTATCTCGGATTTTGCCAAGGCACTGGCCATGGGCGCGATGCGGTGGCCATGGCTTCCGCCGCGCTGGTCGCAGCCGCCTGTCAGCAGTACAGGATCTGCGGCACCGGCAAATGCCCATGGGAATCGCCACGCAGGATCCCGAGCTTCGGAAACGCTTTTTCATTAAATGCCGGAGCGGCCAGGGTCGCCAATTACCTGAACGTAACGTTAGAAGAGCTGAAAACATTTGCGCGCATTACCGGACATGACGATGTACATGACCTGTCTGTCGATGATCTCTGTACGGTCAGCGATGAAATCGCAAGATATAAATATACCTCATGCTTAAGCATGTAATATCGATTCTTTACTTTTAAACCTGTCCCCCTGTCGTATAATAAAAAATATACATCACAATTTTATTGCGCAGCTCATGCGCGGAAATGGAGACTGCTATGAAGTTAACCTTTATCGGGGCGGATCACGAAGTGACCAGGCTGCCATTTTTCTTGAAGCCTGCGGCAAACGCGTTCTGGTGGATTACGGTATGGAACAGGGGCCGAACATTTACGAAAACCATGATCTTCCGGTCAGCCCTTCGGAAATTGATTATGTTCTGCTGACGCATGCCCATATCGATCATGCGGGTCTGCTGCCGCTTCTCTATTCCAGAGGCTTTCGAGGCAGGATTTACGCCACCCAGGCTACAGTGGATCTGTGCAGGATCATGCTGCGCGACAGCGCGCATATACAGATGTTTGAGGCTGAATGGAGGAACCGGAAGGCCAGGCGTTCCGGGCAGGAGGGCTTATACCCCCTCTATACGATGGAAGACGCATGGAATGTGCTGCAGCATTTCTCCGGTGTCGGTTACGGCGAGCGCATTGACCTCTGCGAGGGCATTGAGGTGCGTTTTACGGATGTGGGCCACCTGCTGGGCTCTGCCAGCATCGAAGTCTGGATCACAGAAAAGGATTGCAGCAAAAGCTGGTTTCCTCAGGCGATATCGGAAATATGAACCAGCCCATCATTAAAGATCCCCAATATACGGCGGATGCCGACTATGTCATCATGGAATCCACCTACGGGGACCGCTGCCTCCAAAGGTGATCATTTCCGCATCCGGCATGTGCCCGCCTGAGGTGCCATCACCGGACGGATCCGGCATCATTTAAAAGCACAACCTGTGGAGGCGCGCCGCAATCCTTGTTTTTATTCACAGGCCGCCATTTTCTCGCGGGATTCTCCGCCTGCGGCGGGTCGCTTCAGCGACATAATTCCTCTCCGTCGCAGTGCGATCCTGCCCGGAGGGCTTTTATTCAATAGGTCGCATTTTTCTATTACCGTGTACCTCCACAGCCATCCGGCGGAGGTACTTTTTAATTTCGGGTAGCGTGCTGGCGCATTTCAGTTTCCATCTGGCGGCCTAAAATCCGGCGGCAGCGGCGGCCAGTTTCTGTTCCCACCTCTCCCATCTTGATGCGCGCATCTCTTTCTCCCATTAAGGCAACTGCCTGACGTATCCCCTTCACAGATGATCGGATAGATTACCTCGATTGGTATATTCTTCCGCTCACCGGCAATTATGGACACATATTTCTTATCCTCCCTCACAGCCGTCACGGATTCCCTGTTTAAGATTGGATTTCTTTTGGTATGACCACGCGCCCCAGGTCATCAATTCTTTCTCACTATTCCTTCATTTAAAATAAACCCATTTACGCTTATAGTATTTCTGCAAAAGCTGCCTTTAAGCTACTATTATTTGTAACAGAGGTTTATTATACCTGACCTGACCTCATCTTTTGCACTCTTTCCTGAAAAACTCTTACCGATCACCCGGCATACCAAGTTCACCGTTACCGTAAAGTTCCCGCGCATGACAGGACAGGTAAATATCTTCCGCACTGTTATTATTTGTAAATCGTGGATTACTATACCTGGTACATAAATGTACTGTTTTCTGAATTTTTAATATAATCCAGCATTTTTCAATTTAATGTGTGCGGCGGATTACGCTAAATGAAGTGGAACCAATTACTCAACAGGACCGCTTATCAATCCCGAAACCTAGATAAGCAGAAAGGGTGATCGTGGCGTATACTCCAAAACTTCTTTCGCTTCACTCCCCTTATCAGGACCCTGTCACAGGTGTGTGGTGAATTTTGCGTCCGAAAATGAACCGCGCCGCTGGACTCAGTCCTTTATTTTGTCAATCCTTCCCGGCGACAGAGTGATGGGCGCTTTCTGTGGTTTTGGTTTTTTCCGCCTTCCGGTTCCGCCGGAAACGGAAGGGACGCTGGGACTGATCGATTTTGAAACGGATGAAATCGTCTGGCATTCCCTCGGAAACACAGTTTACCAGCTCCTCCCCTGCCGTAGATCCTAAAAACCGATTTATACTGGTGCATTCAGCGTGATCTATAAGCATGCGCCAGGGGCATCCGTTGCTGTAGCTTCCAGCATGCTTCCAAAGCCTCCAACGACGCTGGCCACACATTGACTTCAGCGCTGACCGCACTGAGCCGATTTCTGGACGACAAGCACCGCTGGCATGTGTCCTCTTTTAGACTGGCGGATGGCATTTATACGGAATGAGTATAGCTGGGATTTCATCTGCATGTGATCCATGCTAAAGTCTCATCCCACTTGGATAAAGACTCGTCCCAGTTTGCAGAGTGATCTGTGGATCGGATAAAATCACAGGCGAGTATCATACGGTACTGCACACGAAAACTCCACGGAAGATACTTTAAGGCTCTGGACAATCAGGGTGGAGAAGAGCCGCATCCTAGCTCCAGTTTCGTGAAACCATCTGGCCACACCGCAATGGTGGTCCAGGCAGGGGGAGAAGTTCTCACTACTGCGGCGGACAGCACAACACCGGCATAGTGCTCCCTACAATATGAATACGGGAGAGACGGCTCAAGAAGTGCCTCCTCTCAGCCTGGCACTCTTACGACAGCTGCCGGATGACAGCCTGTTTACCTGGATGCACCACTAGCCTCAAGTGGGATGTCTGTCGCGCACGCGCCCTCTATAATAAGCGTGACTAGAGAAAAAGATCTACAAACATTCGCCTGACAATCCGTCAAGCCACTGGGCGAAACAGCCTCGATTGCTCATGTAGCCGGACCTCATCCATCAGCTTTACGGCTGATGACCGCTATATCGCTCATACCACCACGGTGCCGTGGGCGCAGCGTGCTTGCGCTGACGCCGGTGGACCAGCTGATCCGAATGACCCCAATAAAGGGGAACGCGACCGGTACCGCTGGCTGTAGCCTCCCCCCCCGCCAGTCCGCCCTATGCGCTTCCGGATACGTTTTCACTCTTAAGATTATCTCATGGGTTGACTTTCGATCCCAGCCCCATATAATAGGTGTATGGATCAGTTGCGAATGTCGGGGGATGGGATTTTGCGGGACTTAACGACGGGACGGTTATTGTTTGAAATGTCCGGCCGTGCTGGGACAGAGGACATGGACTTTCCATGAATTGGTTTCGATGAACAGAGTCGCCTGGATGCGACGGGCTTATCACGCAATTTACCAGAAAGGATGATCCTGCTTTTGTCCGCAGTTTCTTCGCGATCGCGCAAGCCGATGAGCATTGGCGTGCTGCCGTCATAAAAGGGGAAAAACAAAGTGATCGGGCTGATTCATCTCACGGACAGTGAGGACGGCCGCGGTAAATCTTGTAGGCTATCATATCAACAAGGCATACCGCCGGCGGGGGATTTGCGAAAGAAGCGGTTCTTGCGGTTATCGAATACTGCTTTGAAAGCGGTGATGCGGAATACTTTTTGCTGAATGCTACGAGTATCAACACCGCATCCAGAAGGACGCTGGAAGCTCTGGGCTTTGAGCTCACAGGGATTTATCATAACCGCGTGTTTCATCCGCAAAGAGGATGGATTGACTCGCTTTGCTTCTGCAGGGACCCGTTCCTCCCCGACACAGTACCCCCAGCTGCCCGATTCATGATAAAAACCCGCCAGACATACTCGAAATGTCTGGCGGGTTCATTTTATTTTAAAAGATTATTCTGCAGCAGATACTCGGTGCTTTCAGCCTCGGTCGCAGCCTCTGTGGCAGGAGCTTCCGTGGAAGCGGCTTCGGGCTTTCCACAGCGGAGGCACTGTTTCTTCCAGCAGTGCCCTTCCCGTACCTGCAGCGGTTCCTGCCTCTGTGGAGGTGCTTCTGTAGCCTCGGTCTCGCTGGGGTGACGTCTGTAAATACGACCTGATCCCAGCCGTCATCGTTCACCTTGAAGTCTTTCTTCTCCCCAGCCGGTACACGGTGAAGTATTCAGCCTTACGGGTATCGATGATGCTGTCCCTTCTTATCCAGTGTAGTCTCTTCGTCAAATCGGAAATACAGTGGATGGCGTAATAGCCGGTTCCTTCAGATAGTAAACATCCACATCGCCCCGTAGCCATGGTGATCGCATGGAGGCCAGGCCGGTCTGGGTTGTACTTCTGGTATAGTTGTTCTTTCGCGCGGGTGGGAGCCCATCCATTTCGGAAGCGCATTTCCGTCATGTCCTCGCCGTTTTCACCCTGTCGGCGATCTCATTGGCTGTGGCCTCCGAGTTCCGTATAGGTTTCGCTGACTCAGCTCAACCAGATAAACCCACCAGAACCTGTCTGGCCTCTTCGCTCACTTCTTTGTCACAGCCATCCGCCACGGCGGCCCACACCTTGTTTCGCTGTATGTTTTCATAAATTGCTGTCAGTTTCTGTTACATGGAAGCCCTCATGAGTTTTCATCCGGCATCTTCCATGAAGCTCTTTACGGCCTTCTCAATCTTGGCATGATCTTCCCTCTGTAAGGGAAACGTTGTATCTGATGCATGCTCCATCAGCACGGTTCGCAAACAGCTGCGCCATCACGCTTCCTTCACATAGTCCCCTAGTGATGGTAACGCCCGCTTCTATTTCGCTGGAATTCTGCCTTAAGCGGTCATTGTTTTGAAATAAAGCTGATTTCATTGCTGTACTGCTGCTTCTGGGCACCGGAACATCGCCTCATCCAGATAAATATTTTCATCCCCGTACGTCGCCACCGTGCAGCAGTAGTCCGCAGGATCAATGTTTCTTTGCGCACCCCAGCCAGGGCTGTTACGGCTAGTCAGCCGTTAAAAGAAGGGGCTTCACTCCTTTTATCATCGTCTTTTTCATAGAAATCCTCCTAGTTTGTACTCATAAAAGGAAATTATAAACCTTTCCCCTTTGCGCAACCAAAAAACAGTGAAAGATTGGTGAAAGTGTATCTGTTCAGACATCAGTCAAAGTTTTTTTGGTTCTTTATGTCGCGGACGATCGTCAGGCAGCTGGTAAGCAGGGTTTCGTCGTCGCGGATCTCTTTACGTTTATTGGTGTACACAAAGTACGGCGTATCTGTGGCGGCGAACCCCTAAGGGAGCCCATTGTAGCGCCGGATCAGTTCCTTTGGGAATCCTGGCCGGATCTACATCGGCTTTGCCGTACATTGTGAATTTCAGCTCGTCTTTGTTCCTGTCGATCTCAACGATCTGCGCCTCGTGAGCCTCCCGCCTTTAAGAGGGCGATTTTGAGCAGATGTTCCACAGCCCTCGGCATCTCCCCGAAACGGTCAATCAGCTCATCCTGCATATCCATATGTTCCTCTTCGTTCTTGATGGCGGAGATGCGCTTGTAGATGTCCAGTTTCAATGCCTCATTGCGGATATAAAAGGACGGAATATATGCATCGATGTCCAGATCTACAGTGGTCTCATACGTTTCCTCAGGCATTTCTCCCTTCAGGGCCTTTACAGCGGTATTTACCGTCAGTTTGCAGTACAGGTCATATCCCACTGCCCTCCATATGGCCGTGCTGCTCCGCCCCAGGACATTTCCGCCCCGCGGATCTCCAGATCCCGCATGGCGATCTGATGCCTGATCCCAGCCCGTATATTCCCGGATCGCCTGGAGCCGCTTCTCGGCTTCCTCTCAAGAAGCTTATCGCGTTTATACATCAAAAAGGCATAGGAGGTCCGGTTGGACCGGCCCACACGTCCCCTAAGCTGGTAGAGCTGCGAGAGCCCGAACCGGTCCGCATCGTGTATGATGATTGTATTTACGTTGAGATATCCAGTCCGGTCTCAAATGATGGTGGTAGATACCAGCACATCGATCTCCCCTGTTTATGAAATCCAGCATGATCTGCTCCAGCTGCCTCTCACGCATCTGCCCGTGAGCATAGACTACATTGGCCTCCGGCACAAGCTACGGCGATCTTATCCGTGATGTCCTGATGCTTTTACCTGATTGTAAACATAATAAATCTGACCACCTCTGGCCAGCTTCCCGATGGATAGCCTCACGGATCATCTTTCATTGTATTCCATCACATAGGTCTGAATGGGAGTCCTGTCCACCGGCGGCTCCTCCAGCACGCTCATAGAACGGATCCCGATCAGGCTCATGTGCAGGGTGCGCGGTATGGGGTGGCGGTCAGCGTCAGCACATCGACATTTTCCTTCATCTTTTTAATCTTTCCTTATGGGCCACGCCAAACCGCTGCTCCTCGTCAATAATCAGCAGTCCCAGGTCCTTGTACACCACGTCAGATGAGACAGCACACCCGGTGGGTTCCGATCAGGATATCCACCATACCCTTCTTAAATCCTCCAGGGTCTTTTTCTGCTCAGCTGCGCTGCGAAATCTCGACATCAGATCAATGCGTACCGGATAATCCTTCATGCGCTGTGTAAAATGTGTTGTAATGCTGCTGGGCCAGGATCGTCGTAGGCACCAGGTATACCACCTGCTTTTGCCGTCCTGCACCGCCTTTAAAGGCCGCCCGGATGGCGATCTCTGTCTTGCCGTAACCCACGTCTCCGCAGACCAGACGGTCCATGATATTGCTGCTTTCCATATCCTTCTTGGTCGCTTCTATGGCGGATAGCTGATCCTCGGTCTCTTCATATAAGGAAACATCTCTTCAAATTCGCGCTGCCACACCGTATCCGGGCTATACTGATACCCTTCTGGTTCTGTCTTGGCCGCGTACAGTTCCACCAGATCCCTGGCGATTTCTTTGACAGCGGATTTGACCTTTGACTTGGTCGTCTTCCATTCGCTGCCGCCCAGCCGGTTCAGCTTTTGGTTTCTTCGCATCGCTGTCCGCATATTTCTGCACCAGATCCATCTGGGTAACCGATATAGAGGTTTCCTCCGTCCCCATATTCGATCTTAATATAATCCTTGGTATTGCCGGGATACCTCCACCTTTCGATGCCGCGGAAAAATACCAAGACCATGGTTTTCATGGATCACATAATCGCCAACAGACAGATCCGAAAAGCTCTGTATCTTCTTGCCCTCATAGGTATGCTTTTTCTTCCGCGCTTTTTTCTTCACGCCGAACATATCGCCTTCCGTGATCACCAAGCGGAGAAAACGGATATTCAAATCCCTTATGAAGCTTACCGCAGGTCACAAGGATACGGCCGGGATTTATAGCTTCATCAAAGTCCGGCGGTAGAAAGAATCCAGTTCATACTCCTTTAAATCCTCCGCCAGGCGCATAGCTCTGGTGCCGGAATTGACAGCAGCACCACCCTGTAGCGGTCCCGCTTCCAGTGTTTGAGGTCCTTGATCAGCCCTTCTTCAAAGCTGCTCTGATAGAGCTGACATTTTTTATCATAATATTATATTTTCTGTTGACCTTTATAAGCGGCGCCTTTTGGTCCAGACCGCACATACAGCAGAAAGCGGCAGGGCGTTCCATCCGCCGCATCACATCCTTCGTTTCATAGAGGATACTGGTCTGTCCCGGCAGCAGATAGCCCTTTTTCCAACCTGTGGCTCATGCTCTCCCGAAATTCCAGCCCACAGCCTCCCGCCCTCTCTGAAAGATGCGCACAGGTTCGTCCAATACGGTAGCGTATCCTCTTGCGAGAAATAATCCAGCAGAGAGACAGTATCCCCTCATAAAAATACCGCATATAGCCGTCCAGGCCATGGGTCATAAAACCTTCCTGCAGCTCTTCCAGCAACATATCCACATTGAACGGATCCTGGCAGCCTCCTCCGTGCGCATCTGATCCCGAAGGGCCCGTACATACTGCCTGCACTCCTTTCAATGCCGGTCCGCACCGTCTTTAACACATCCCCGGTCAGCAAAACCTCAGAGGCGGGGTAGATGCGTATCTCCTCCAGCGATTCGATGGATCTCTGGCTTTCCGCCTCGAAGCCGCGGATGGAGTCGATCTCATCTCCCCAGAATTCCACACGCACAGGATTTTCATCCGTAAGGCCAAATACATCCAAAATGCCTCCGCGGATGCAGAACTGCCCCGGCCCCCTCCACCTGAAACACATGCTCATAGCCCAGATAGACCAGTTCCTGGCGGATCTCCTCCACAGAACGGCTTTCCCCCTTCCCGCAGTATAAGAATCCGCTCCCGTATGCGTTCCAGCCTAAGCAGATGATCCATGCAGCCGTCCACCGCAGTGATGATCACGCCCCTCTGCCCTCCAGCAGCTGCCTGATCACCGTCATGCGCTGTCTCACCAGCAGTTTCCCCTGGATATCCGCATTATAAAAAGGAGATCCTTAGCAGGATAGAGCCATACATCCCGGCCGTAAAACTGGCTGTCCTCATACAGTTCCTTTGCTCTGGTCTCATTGTAAGTGATAACTAACTCTCCACTTTTCTCCTCTCCGAAGCCAGAGATTAAATGAGGCTTAGCGGCATCGATACAGCCGCTTAATGAAAAGGACCTTTCCCCGCGTCCAGATCCCGCCGGATCTGATCATATTCATTCCACTCTTTAAACAGATAGTTTAGCTGTTCCGGCATTTCCATACTCCAATCAACAACCGTTAAATCGGTTCATAGCCGCCTGAATGCCCTCCGTAGGAACGTTTCCGCCGCCAGACCGGCTCTGCCGACCGCTTCCCGGATCACCGGCAGCTCCTCAGACGGAAAATGGCCCAGCACATAATCCGCCAGATCCATCCTGGGCGGTTTCTCACCTATGCCGACGCGGATCCGCCCGAAAACATCGCATCCCAGGCAGGATGATATAATGCTTTTGGCGCGCCATGCCTCCCCAGCTGCCTTTGGCGCGAATCCTTAGCTTCTGTCCACATCCAGACTGATATCATCATAAATAATGATCAGCCTCTTCCTGGCTGATCTTATAATATTCTATTAGCCTCTTAACACTTTCACCACTGAGATTCATAAAAAGTCATCGGCTTAGCCAGTATGACCTTCTGTCCGCTCGATCACGTGCCTTTGCCGATCAAGCGCCTTATGCTTTTCTGGTATCTGCTGGAAATACGGTAGCTTTGCCGGACTAGTGTCGATGACACTCAAATCCTAGTTGCCTGGCGCGTCCCCGCATACTGCATTCCAGGATTTTCCAAGTCCCATAATATACATGCCATTCACCAAACCTTTCGGATAACTGGCCTGCGCCCTCTGGCGCAGCTGCTCGCCGTGAATCTTTTATTGTAGCAAGAATCCGGTACCTTGTAAAGCGGGCAAAAAGCGAGGCTCAACGTTATTGTTCATGGTTTTCCAAACCGCCCTGCCTTACGCTGCTTTTTATCAAGCAACCTGAACGGTAACCTGCTGCCATACAATTAAAAAGCGTATTTGCAAAAACAGCCCCAGTGCATGCGGCCTGGGCATAGCAGTGGCTGTTGTGCAGTTACTTTTGTAGGCGTTTCCTTTAATAGCTGTATATACCTCTATAGAGGAACACCTCGCCCTGCTATTTGTGGAGCATGAACGGTATCTGTGTTAAAAATAAAGTCTGACATCATCTATAGGCGTCGAATACAGGCGGGTCTATAGATCTTCCTCGTCGGCTTCAACAGGGTCGTTTTGCTACTTTCTGCCAGAATGATGCTCTGTGGAATCTTATCTCTCTTCCCGGGTGTGCGATCCCTATATTCGCCGTCGGCAGCTTTTCTGCTGGGCATGGCGATGAACATTCCTTCTCCCTCGATCACTTTGATATCGTGAACTACAAACTCATTGTCCAGCGTGATCGAGACGATCGCTTTCATCTTACCTTCCTTGGAAACCTTTGCGTACTCTTACATCCGTAACTGCATATAAGGCTAACCCCTTCCTGTCGTCTATTTTTGCATGCACACCGGGCTGTCCTGGGCAGCATCCCCTGCCGCCGCGGCCCTGTTTTAGGGCGAGCAAGGCACACAGATGCGCTTAAGTTATCAGATTACATACCTTTCGTTTTTCTCGATCACGACCTTTATGTTGTCCGGATCCCCCAGATATGTCATATTCTGCTCTGATTGTGTCGCGGCTCTCGACTATGCAGTTCTCGATCCGCGTATTGTCCCCGATATATACACATCATTTAATATGATAGAATTCTTAATCACACAGTTGTTGCCGATGTATGCCTTCTTAAACAGCACGGAGTTCTCCCACAGTGCCATTTATGATGCATCCGCTGGAAATCAGGCTGTTTTTTCACCACAGCCCCCGGATTATATTTCGCCGGCGGATTGTCATCGACTTTGGAATAAACGTCCGGATACTGCTTTGAAGAAATAGTCCCTACCTCTTTCTTTAAGAAGTCCATGTTGGTCTGATAATACGCCTCAACCGTGGAAATATTGCTCCAAATAGCTCTCCATCTTATACGCGTAGACGTCCGTTTTTTTTATAGCGGATAATGATGTCATTGACAAAATCGAAACGGTCTCCTGGGCAATCGTTCAATCAGCTCGATGAGCTGGCGGCGGCGGATCACATAGATGCCGCAGGAAACTGTGCTGGAACTGGCCACCATGGGTTTCTCATCAAACTCAAGGATGCGCCCGTCCCTCATTGGTCCTCACCTGGCCGAAACGCCCCACATCCGCTGACGCAGGCATGTCCTTGCAGACAACGGTGATATCCGCTTTTCTCTATATGGGTACTCCAGAACCTTGTTGTAATCCAGCTTATAGATTCCGTCACCGGCCGTGATCACAACATAGGGTTCATGGCTGCTCTTTAAGAAATTCAGATTCTGATAGATGGAATCCGCGGTTCCCCGGTACCAGTCGCTGTTCTGTGTTGCCGTAATGGTCGGCGTGAACTACAAACAGGCCGCCCTGCTTTCTGCCGAAATCCCACCATTTTGAAGAATTCAGGTGCTCATTTAGGGATCTTGAATTATACTGGGTGAAGACAGCCACTTTTTTAATATGGGAATTCGTCATATTGCTCAGTGCAAAATCTATGCTGCGGTAGCTGCCTGCGATCGGCATGGCTGCAATCGCTCTCTTGTATGACAATTCACGCATCCTTTTATTATTTCCCGCCTGCTAATACAATACCTATTGCTCTCATTTAGAAACACCTGCCTTTATAATGTAATTGCCGCTCTCCAGTTCACCTCCCGGATAGTCCTCCTCTTCGGTTACGCCGGAAATCGCAGTGTTCTTGCCCACCTTCACATTGGGAGGTATATAGGAATTCTCGCCGATCGTCACCAGATCAAACGCATATACCTTTTCGGTCCAGCTTGCTGGGAGCAAATTCACCCACGCCCAGGGATACGTTCTCTCCTAATTCACAGTTTTTCCGCCACTATGGACTTGTACACCATACATCCTTCGCCGATCGTGCTGTCACGCATGATGATGGAATCCCGGATGACCGCGCCTCTTCCGATGATCGTAACCCCGGGCCCGATCACGGAATTATAGACCTCGCCGTATACATCCGTGCCCCCGCCGATGATACTCTTTTCAATCTTCGCCTCCTGCTATGTACTGCGGAGGCAGAATATCGCTCTTCGTGTAGATTTTCCAATACTCTTCATAGAGATTGAATACCGGGATAATATCGATCAGTTCCATATTGGCTTCCCAATAGGAACCGAGCGTTCCGACATCCTTCCAGTATCCGTTGTATTCATACGCAAATATGCGGTCCCCCCTCTCAAAGCAGTAGGGGATGATATGCTTGCCAAAATCGCATGCGGTCTGATTGACAGCTTAATCAGAGCTTCCTTCAATACCTTCCAGCTGAATATGTAGATGCCCATGGAAGCCAGATTGCTGCGCGGATTTGCGGGTTTTTCCCTCGAATTCCGTGATGCGGCTTTCCTCATCGGTGATCAGAATGCCGAACCGGCTGGCCTCTTTCAATGGGAACCGGCATGGCCG
>VOFI01003133.1_pt1 | contig 37640 bp, 69 predicted proteins | sample 5384131 | NCBI WGS metagenome assembly VOFI01 (sample SAMN12384728, study PRJNA508395) | human gut metagenome | isolation source: healthy gut H | host: Homo sapiens | reverse complement strand
AATGTCGTGCATCCACGAACAAATATTTAGATATCAGTCAATATCGGCCGTTTGAACTTTATATAGGAAGATATCTGATATTTATGAATTTTGGTATTATCCAGAGTGTTATTATCTGTTTAGGAGACCTGTATCTGTTAAAGATACAGTGTCTGTATCCGAGGAAGATTTTTTTTGTAGGAGTTGTGGCAGGGCATAGTTTTTCTAATATTATATATACTCTGACAATTACTTTTGACGACGTAGGAAGGCAATCGCAGTTATTATGCTGGTACTTCAGGTAGCAGGAGCAGGTGGAACTTTCCCGATAGAGGTTACACCGGGATTTTCAATATGATCAATCCATTCTTACCGTTTACACATGGCATGAATGCGATGCGAGATGCAGTTGCGGGACTGTACGGACATAATTATGCGATCAGCCTGTTAAAACTATTTGTATACTTCCCGATCTTCTATATCTTCGGTACTGTATTCCGTACACCGCTCATCAAGCTGAATAGAATTCTTTGCTGAGCATGTGGAAAATACGGGTATTATGTAATATTAATTTATAAAGGAGGCAACGTATATGCAGAGATACAAGAATTGCACCCTACGAACAACAGAAACCAAGAAAAATCAAACCTTATGAACATAAGGCACACTATTATGAGACCGACAAGATGGGGATTGTTCATCATTCCAATCACATCCGTTGGATGGAAGAGGCAAGGATGGATCTCTTAGAGCAGCTCGGTTACAGCTTTCAGCAGTTAGAGGAAGCCGAGGTCATCAGTCCGGTCGTAGCGATGGAATGTAAGTACACCAGTATGGTACATTTCCATGATACCGTGGTCATAGAAACAAAAATTTCCGATTATGACGGGGCAAAAATGACCATACAGTACCGCATGACAGATAAAAAAGAGCGGGGGAACTGCGAGCATTGGCAAAGAGTGAGCACTGCTTCTTAAATGCAGCGGGAATACCGATTTCTTTAAAACGTTCCTATCCGGAACTGGACACAAAATTTTTTGAAATGGTGGATGACGAAGAATGATACAGGAAAGATTAAAAAGAACTCCGTGCACAGATGCGAAGGGCGTGGAATAGATATTTATATTGTGCCGACCAGCGACTTTCATCAGTCCGAGTATGTCGGTGAATATTTCAAAGCCAGAAAATATATGACCGGATTTACCGGATCTGCCGGAACAGCAGTCATCACAAAAGAAGAGGCAGGACTGTGGACAGACGGACGTTATTTTATCCAGGCAGAAAAACAGTTAGAAGGCAGTACCGTCAAGCTCTTTAAGATGGGCGAGGAAGGGGTGCCAAAAGTAGAAGAGTATGTCAAAGACCATTTGACAGAAGGCTCTCGCATCGGATTTGACGGAAGGGTCATGGATGCAAAAGAGTGGAGAAAAAATATGCAAAAATGGCAGAGGAGAAAAAGGCAGCTCTCTATGTCAAAGAGGACTTAGTCGGAAATATCTGGAAGGACAGACCGCAACTTCCGGCAAACAAAGTCTGGATCTTAGAGGATGCCTATGCGGAAGAAGCATGGCAGATAAGATTGCCGATGTCCGCACACAGATGCAAAAAGAAGGAGCCGACATCCATATTTTATCAAGCCTGTATGATATTGCATGGCTGTTAAATCTGCGTGGCGGAGATATTGACCATGTGCCGGTATTTTTATCCTTTGTCAGCATTGAAAAAGAGCAGATACTCCTTTTTGTCAATCCACAGATCTTAGACAAAGAGGTACAGGGGACTATTTAGAGAAGAACCATGTGACGATTCGCCCATATGAAGACATCTATACTTATGCACAGAATCTTCAGAAGGTCAAAGTGCTGATCAGTGCGGAAGAGACGAATTACCGGATCGCAGAGTGTATCAGAGAGCATGCAGAAGTATTAGAGGGCGAAAATCCGAGTCTGATGCTAAAAGCGGTTAAAAATGAGACAGAATTGAAAAATACCAGAGAAGCTCATTTAAAAGATGCCGTAGCCGTCACAAAATTCATGTACTGGTTAAAGACAAACATCGGTAAGGTGGAGATCAGTGAGATCTCTGCATCGGACTATTTAGAGGAACGCAGAAAAGAGCAGAGCACTACTTAGATCTGAGCTTTGATACGATCAGTGCCTATGGACCACACGGAGCGATGATGCACTATTCTGCTACAAAGGGAAAGTAATGCAGTGTTAAAGCCTGAGGGATTCTTATTAGTAGATTCCGGCGGACACTATTTAGAGGGAACGACAGATATTACAAGAACTTTTGCGCTCGGAGCACTGACCGACGAAGAAAAGCGGCATTTTACGGCAGTCTGCCGTTCTAATATGAACCTTGCAAATGCAAAATTTCTGTATGGATGCTGCAGGATCAATCTTGATATCTTAGCACGCGGACCGCTCTGGGATTTAGGCATTGATTACCGATGCGGAACCGGACATGGAGTCGGACATATCTTAAATGTGCATGAAGGACCAAATGGGTTTCCGTTGGAAAATCGTGCCTGAAAAGAAATGACAGCGGCAAGTTAGAAGAAGGCATGATTACCACCGATGAACCAGGGGTATATATCGAAGGAAAATACGGTATTCGTACCGAAAATGAATTAATCTGTGTAAAAGATGAGAAGAATGAGTATGGACAGTTTATGCGGTTTGAGAATATTACCTATGTTCCGATTGATTTAGATGCCATTCTCCCGGAGGAGATGAGTGCAAAAAGAGCAGAGAACTGAACGAATATCATCAGATGGTCTATGAAAAAGTGTCGCCATATCTACGCGAAGAAGAAAGAGAATGGCTAAAGACCCATACAAGACCAATATAAAAAAAATGAAAAAGGGCCGGGAATGCTGCCCTTAGAAAAAGAGCATCATGGACGGAAAGTTAGTATTAGTAGACGGACACAGCATATTGAACCGGGCATTTTTGGAATCCCGGATCTGACCAATTCCGAAGGACTTCATACCAATGCGGTCTATGGATTTTTAAATATTTTATTTAAGATTTTAGATGAGGAACAGCCGGATTATTTAACGGTTGCTTTTGACGTGCATGCACCGACTTTCCGTCATAAGATGTATGATGCCTATAAAGGTACAAGAAAGCCGATGGCAGATGAACTCAGACAGCAGCGGTGCCTTTGATGAAGGAGATGCTGACTGCCATGGGAGTTACGATTGTAGAAAAAGAAGGCTATGAAGCCGACGATTTGCTCGGTACGATTGCAAAACAGAGCGAAGAGCGGGCTTAGAGGTTTCCATAGTATCGAGACCGTGATTTGCTCCAGTTAGCAAGTGACCATATCAAAATCCGTATTCCGAAGACTAAACGTACCGGAACGGAGATTGAGGATTATTTAGCAAAAGATGTGGTGGAAAAATATCAGGTTACACCGTTGCAGTTCATAGATGTCAAAGCACTCATGGGAGATTCTGCGGATAATATACCGGGAGTGCCGGGAATTGGGTGAAAAAACGGCAACTGCCCTGATTACAGCGTATGGCAGTATTGAAAATGCCCATGACCATTTAGAGGAGATCAAACCGAACCGGGCAAAACAGAATCTGTCAGAGCATTATGACATGGCACAGATGAGCAAAGAATTAGCAACGATTGAGATCCATGCACCAATTGAGTATTCCTTAGAAGACGCAAAGTTAGGCAATCTGTTTACCGAGGAAGCCTATTTGATGTGTAAACGTTTAGAATTTAAAAATATGTTGTCAAGGTTTGATATTGATGCACCAAAGAATCTTGCAGAAGAAAGCATTTTACCTTTGTAACGGACAAGAAGCAGATTTCAGATATTTTTAAAAAGGCAAAAAAAAGGGACATATCGGATGCTGTTTATTACCGGGAGAAGGCATCATCACAGAGCAGTTAAGCCTTTTTGAACAGCCAAAAGAACAGCAGGTCATTGAAGGAATGTCCATTGCCTTTTCCGAAGAAGATATCTATTATCTGTCTGCGGGAACAGAAGTAAGTGCCGAAGAACTATTAGAGGAAATACGGGAATTATCCGGTGGACAGACAAAAGTATCCGTAATGGACTTAAAAGAGACCTTTAAAGACACTGCCGTTACCGGGAAATGACCGCTATTTTGATGCTTCCGTAGCAGCCTATCTGTTAAATCCATTGAAAACGACTATCCTTATGAGGATTTGGCAAAAAGATTATGCTGGTCTGATGATTCCATCGAGAACAGACCTCTTTAGGAAAAGAAAGTCCGGTCAAGGCAAAGGTGCAAAGCCGGAAGCATTCTTAAAATATATCTGTTATATGGCATATATTCCGTGGAAGACCAGAGACAGACTGTTAGAAGAACTGAACAATACAGGAATGCAGACGCTCTACGATACGATAGAACTGCCACTGGTATATACACTTTCCGATATGGAAAAAGAGGGTGTTCATGTCGATGCAGAAGAGTTGAAACGATATGGCGAAGAATTAGCTGCCCAGATCGCAGTCTTAGAAAAAGAAATCTATGAGGGAGCGGGAGAGACCTTTAACATCAACTCCCCAAAACAGTTAGGTCATATTCTGTTTGAAAAATTAGAGATGCCATATGGAAAAAAGACAAAGACCGGTTACTCCACGGCAGCGGATGTCTTAGAAAAATTAGCAGTGGAATATCCATTAGTGTCTAAAATTTTAGAATATCGCCAGCTTGCAAAATTAAAGTCCACCTATGCAGACGGACTTGCGAATTTTATAGAAGAGGACGGAAGGATTCATACGAATTTCCAGCAGACCGTCACAGCAACCGGAAGATTGAGCAGTACAGATCCGAACTTACAGAACATTCCGATCCGAATGGAATTAGGACGGATGATCCGTAAGGTATTTTTACCAAAAGACGGATATGTCTTTGTCGATGCCGATTATTCCCAGATCGAGCTTCGTATCTTAGCCCATATGTCAGAGATGAAATGCTGATACAGGCATATCGGGAGGCACAGGATATCCACCGCATGACCGCATCGCAGGTATTCCATACCCCATTTGAGGAAGTAACGGATTTACAGAGAAGAAATGCAAAGGCAGTCAACTTTGGGATCGTTTATGGAATCAGCTCCTTTGGCTTAAGTCAGGATTTAAGCATCAGTAAAAAAAGAAGCACAGGAATATATCGAAAGATATTTTGAAAGCTATCCGAAGATCAAAGAATTTTTAGACGGATGTGTGGAAAAGGCAAAAAAAGACGGATATTCCGTCACGATGTTTGGCAGAAGGCGGCCGTTGCCGGAAATCTCATCCTCGAACTTTATGCAGCGTTCCTTTGGAGAGAGGATTGCCATGAATGCTCCGATCCAGGGAACCGCAGCCGATATCATTAAAATTGCCATGAACCGTGTGCATAGAAGATTGATCGACGAAGGATTAAAATCCAGACTGTTGTTACAGGTGCATGATGAGTTACTGATCGAGGCGGCACCGGATGAAGTGGACGAAGTAAAGAAGATTTTAGATGAAGAAATGAAGGGTGCAGCAGATCTGTCAGTAGAACTTGAGATCGACACCCACACAGGAAAGAACTGGTACGAGGCAAAATAGGATGAAATTTATTGGAATTACAGGCGGTGTCGGAGCTGGGAAATCCGCAATATTAGGATATATCGCAGAACATTATAATGCAAAAAGTAATGCTTGCAGATGAGATTGCCCATGATTTGATGATGCCGGGAACAAAATGTTATGATACAATAAAGGAAGTATTTGGAGCAGAGGATATTTTTTTACAGGATGGAAGTTTTGACCGTCTGAAGATGGCACAGGTCATTTTTTTCGGATGAAACAAAGAGAGAGCAGATGAACGGGATCGTACATCCCGCAGTCCGGGAATATATCTTAGAAGTCTATGAAGCGGAAAAGACAAAAGGGGCACTGGATTTTCTGATCTTAGAGGCAGCCCTTTTAATTGAAGAGCATTATGATGAAATCTGTGATGAGTTATGGTATATTTATACCAGTGAAGAAAATCGTAGGGAGCGGCTTCGCGAAAAACCGCGGATATTCCGATGAAAAAAATAGATGGGATATTTGCAAGCCAGCTCACTGAGGAGGAATACCGCCGACATTGTGTGAAAGTCATTGATAACAATGGAAGCGTAGAAGATACAAATTTACAACTTGTAAAGATTTTTAATGAGGAGAAATAAGATGGAACCATTGGTATTTGATTGGATATCGGAACGAGAAATGTTGTTGGAACCGTCGGATACAAAGAGGGTACAGAATTTATCGTAGTTGCACAGTACATGAAAGAACATGAGACGCGTGCGATGTTAGACGGTCAGATTCACGATATTGGAAGAGTTGCAAAAACAATTGAAACCGTAAAGCAGCAGTTAGAAGAACAGATTGGCACACCGCTTACGGAAGTCTGTATTGCTGCCGCAGGTCGTGTGTTAAAAAACAGTGACCACAACGGTAGAGTATGAGTATGACGAAGAGACCGTTGTGACAAGGGAAGATATACATACGCTGGATCTGTTGGGAATTGAAAAAGCATCCGGCATTTTAAAGGAAGAGAATGATACAAAGTTCAAGTTCTACTGTGTCGGTTATTCCGTTGTAAAATATTACTTGAATGATGATATTTTTTCTAATTTAGAGGGGCATAAAGCAGACCGGATTTCGAGGATATTATCGTAACATTTTTACCGGAAGACGTTGTGGACGGACTTTATTCTGCATGCAATTTAGCGAGGATTGGAAGTTGCCAATATGACCTTAGAGCCTATCGCGGCAATTAATGTAGCGATTCCTGAGGCATTCCGTATGCTGAATATTGCGTTAGTCGATGTGGGTGCGGGAACGTCCGATATTTCCATTACCAGAGACGGAAGCATTATTGCTTATGGAATGATCCCGTTTGCGGTGATGAGATTACGGAAATGTTAGTACAGCATTATCTGGTGGATTTCAAGACCGCAGAACATATTAAGTTAGGCTCCGGTTCTGAAAAGAGATAGAATTTAAGGATATCATGAGTATTTCTCATACGATCCCGGCAAAGGAGGTATGGGATATCACAGAGGAATTAGTAGACCGGATCACAACCTCTGTCGCAGAGAAGATCAAGGCATTAAACGGTGATAAATCGGTCAGTGCGACCTTTGTAGTCGGCGGTGGCGGAAAAATCCACGGTTTTACGGAAATGTTAGCGGATAAATTAGGACTTCCGCATGAGCGTGTGGCACTTCGTGGAGAAGAGGTATTGCGGGAAGTACATTTTGAGCAGACGGATATTCAGAAAGATCCGTTGTTAGTAACACCGATCGGTATCTGCCTGAATTATTATGATCAGAAAAAATAACTTTATTATGATTCATTTTAATGGGGAACGCATGAAACTCTATGACAACAGCAAGCTGACGGTTGTGGATGCGGCAATGCAGGCAGTGGATTCCCAAATGACCAGCTTTTCCCAAGAAGAGGAAAAGAAGTGAATTTCATGGTCAATGGAAGACCAAGGATTCTAAGAGGACAGAGCGGAGAATCTGCCGTTGTACGGATGAATGGAAAGGTTGTCAATATCAATACCCGTTAGAGGCAAACTGTGAGATCGTCATTGAACCGTCTACGATCGGAGAAGATGCAGCGGTACGGTAGAACAGTTAGAAGAATATACAGAGTCTACGATCGTATTTGAGGTCAATAAAAGACTGTAATCTGCCCACGGTTTGTAGAGGTCAACGGTGTCTTAGAGCCGCCATCTTACCGGATACAGGAGGGTGACAGGATCGAGCTGCGCAATTATTATACGATAGGACAGCTTGTGGAGTTCATGGATGTGGAACTGGATTTAGATCAGGAGATTTTAGTAAATAACCGGGATGCAGATATGGCAACGTTAGTCTATGAGAATTTTTCCGTAGAGTGGACGGTGGTAGAGACCAGAACACATATTGAGGATCTTGCACAGGACGAGGCTGCACCGGAGGAACCGGCAGTTTCTGAAAGCGGAAAAAGAAATAGAAGCAGCATCCGAGGGAGCACAGACAGAAAGTGAACCGGCAGCCACACCGGAAGAGCCGGTAAAGGAAGAGAAAGAAGAACCGGCAGGCATTCAGGTCATCGTAAATAAAGAGCCAATCTTTATGAGTGGAAAAGCAGAATACATTTATGTAGATGTATTTGACTATATAGAGTTTAATCTGAATGATTCGAGAGGACGGAATATCGTCACACATCTGAACGGACAGAACACAGAGTATATACGGCACTAAAAGATGGCGATGTCGTAGATATTTATTGGGAAGAGAATAACTGATGGAAATATGTAGTATAGCAAGTGGCAGCAGTGGCAACTGTATCTGTGCGGGAACGCAGAATTGTCATTTGATGATCGATGCCGGAATTAGTGGAAAGAGAATTGAAGCGGGGCTGAACTCCGTGGGATTGAAAACAGCAGAGATGGAAGGAATCCTGATCACGCATGAACATTCTGACCACATCAGTGGTTTAGGAGTCATTGCAAGAAGATATGGACTTCCGATCTATGGGACGAAGGGAACGTTAGAGGCGATTGCCAATACGCCTTCTGTTGGGAAGATAGACCCGTCTTTGTACCGTGTCTTAGAGCCGGATATGGATATTACGATCGGAGAGATCGTCGTGCATCCGGTACGCATTTCGCACGATGCGGCAGATCCGGTTGCCTATATTTTAAAAAATGAAAATCATAAGATCGCCATTATCACGGATTTAGGCATCTACGATGATTATTTGATTGAAAAATTACAGGGGCTGGACATTTTACTGTTAGAGGCAAATCACGATGTGCGCATGTTAGAAGCCGGGAGCTATCCTTATCCGTTAAAACGAAGGATATTAGGCGAGCGGGGGCATCTTTCGAATGAAGTGTCCGGGCAGCTTTTAGGAGAACTGCTCCATGATGATATGAAAGCCGTAATTTTAGGGCATTTAAGTAAAGAAAATAATTATGCAGAGCTGGCATATGAGACCGTGCGTCAGGAAGTCACATTAGGAGAAAATCCATATAAGGGAAATGATTTCCCGATATATGTGGCAAAACGCAATGAACCAATGCCGATGCTTTGTGTATAAAAACAGACTGTATCAGCAGTCAGGAAGAATAAAACAGAGAGGAAATCAAAAATGGAAACATCAGCAAATAAGACAATTATTACCGTAGTTGGAAAAGACACCGTAGGGATCATCGCAAAAGTCTGCACCTATCTTGCAAACAACCGTGTAAACGTTATGGATATCTCACAGACCATCGTGCGGGGATTTTTAACATGATGATGATCGTAGATCTGAGTGGAACAGAAAAACCATTTGCCGACATCTCAAAAAGAGTTAGCACAGATTGGCGAAGAGATTGGCGTTGATATCAAATGCCAGAGAGAAGAAATTTTTTGAAAAAATGCACAGAATCTAAGGAGAGATACCATGATTAATATTTGGGAAGTCAATGAAACGAATCAAATGATCGAGCAGGAGAATCTGGATGTGCGTACCATTACGTTAGGTATCAGTCTGCTCGATTGTATTGATACGGATTTAGCAAAGGTCAATGAAAATATCTACCGCAAGATCACAACGGTTGCAAAAGACCTTGTGAAAGTAGGAAAAGAGATTGAAAACAAATACTGTATTCCGATCGTAAATAAAAGAATCTCGATCACACCGATTTCTTTGATCGGTGCTTCTGCGTGTAAGACACCGGAAGACTATGTGACGATCGCAAAAACACTCGATGATGCAGCCCGCGAGGTAGGAGTAAACTTCATCGGCGGTTATTCTGCATTGGTTTCTAAAGGAATGACAAAAAAAGATGAGCTGTTGATCCGTTCTATCCCACAGGCACTTGCCGAGACAGAATATATCTGCAGTTCCGTCAATGTCGGTTCCACAAAGACCGGGATCAACATGGATGCCGTCAGACTGATGGGAGATGTCATTTTACAGGCAGCAGAATATACGAAGGAGAATGATTCCTTAGGATGTGCCAAATTAGTAGTGCTTTGCAATGCACCTGATGATAACCCGTTTATGGCGGAGCATTCCATGGAGTGACCGAGGCAGACGCGATCATCAATGTCGGTGTATCAGGACCTGGAGTTGTTAAGACGGCATTAGAAAAAGTGCGTGGCGAGAATTTTGAAGTGCTTTGTGAGACGATCAAAAAGACAGCATTCAAAGTTACCAGAGTCGGCCAGCTTGTAGCACAGGAGGCTTCAGAAAATTTAGGAATCCCGTTTGGAATTATCGATCTGTCCTTAGCACCGACACCGGCAATCGGAGATTCCGTTGCAGAGATCTTAGAGGAGATCGGTTTAGAGTATGCAGGGAGCACCGGGAACGACAGCGGCACTTGCACTTTTGAATGACCAGGTAAAAAAGGGGTGGTGTCATGGCATCCTCCTATGTGGGAGGCTTAAGCGGCGCATTTATCCCTGTCAGCGAGGATCAGGGCATGATAGATGCGGTAACGGCAGGAGCGTTATCCTTAGAAAAATTAGAGGCAATGACCTGCGTATGTTCCGTAGGACTTGATATGATCGCAATCCCCGGAGATACCAAAGCATCCACCATTTCCGGTATTATAGCAGATGAAATGGCAATCGGTATGGTGAATCAGAAGACGACGGCGGTCCGCCTGATTCCTGTTATCGGAAAAGGGGTTGGCGAAACCGTGGAATTTGGCGGATTGTTAGGTTATGCACCGATCATGCCGGTCAATAAATATTCCTGTGATGCATTTGTAAACCGTGGCGGAAGAATTCCCGCTCCAATCCACAGCTTTAAGAACTAACATGATCAAAGCAGTTATTTTTGATATGGATGGTGTGTTGATCGACACCGAAAAATATTATATACAGCTTGGGATGGACATCACAAAAAGAGATGGGCTATGAGATTCCAAGAGAAGTCTTTTTATCCATGCGAAGCCTGAACCGAAATTTTCCAAGCCGATGCTGTTAGAAAAGTACGGAGAGGACTTTGACTTTGAATATTTTCATGCAGAGCGTAGAAAGCGGCTTCGTGCAATTTTAGAAAGCCGTGGCATAGAGAAAAAGACCGGGCGTGGATGAAGTGTTAAGTATTTTAAAAAGAGAAGGTTTGCAGACGGCAGTTGCAACGGCAACGGATATGGAACGTGCAAGTTCTTATCTGTCACAGATTGGCGTTTTAGAAAAATTTGACCGGATTTTAAGTGTGTCGAATGTCAAAACGGCAAACCGATGCCGGATGTCTATTTAGAGGCGTGCGGGCAGTTAGAAAAAGAACCGTCCGAGTGTATTGCGGTCGAGGATTCTCCAGTCGGGGGTACGGTCTGCTTATGCGGCGGGGCTGAGGGTGGTTATGGTGCCGGATTTAACGCAGCCGGAGGAAGAGATTCAGCCATTTTTGTCGGGTGTGGCACAGAGACTTCCGGAGGTGGCAGAGTACGCAAAGATTTTATAAAATTTATTTATAAGAGTGACTAATAGAATTAAGTAAATAATTTAATACTACTAATAAGGCTCCTTTCATTGAAAAGGGGTCTTATTTCATGTTAATATAGAAAAGTTAGAGCATCTAAATGCCACGCTTTGTGGGCAATCATAAGTAGGAGGATTATATTCATGGAAATGAGATCAATCGAAAAAGAATTACAGGGCAATTCTTATCCTGGACGTGGGATTATTATCGGTAAGTCACCAAATGGAAAATATGCAGTGACGGCTTATTTTATTATGGGAAGAAGCGAGAACAGCCGTAACCGTGTCTTTGTGACAGAAGGAGAAGGCATCCGTACAGAAGCATTTGACCCATCGAAGCTGAGTGATCCAAGCCTGATCATTTATGCACCGGTACGTGTCCTTGGAAATAAGACCATCGTAACAAACGGTGATCAGACTGATACCATCTATGAAGGAATGGATAAACAGATGACGTTTGAACAGTCTTTAAGATGCAGAGAGTTTGAGCCGGATGGTCCGAATTATACACCTAGAATTTCCGGAATTATGCATCTTGAGAATGGAACATACAACTATGCAATGTCTATTTTAAAGAGCAACAACGGGGATCCGTCCTCCTGTAACCGTTATACATTTGCATATGAAAATCCAAAGAGCGGCGAAGGACATTTTATACATACCTATATGGGGGATGGCAATCCGCTGCCAAGTTTTGAGGGAGAACCGGAACTGATCGCCGTTTCAGATGATATCGAAGAGTATACCAATCTGCTCTGGAACAGCTTAAATGAGGACAACAAAGTTTCTTTATTTGTCCGTTATATTGATATTGAAAATGGAACTTACGAGACAAAGATTGTAAATAAAAGAATCAGAGATAGAGGAGAAACCATGAGAGAATTAGAATTAAAATACGGATGCAATCCAAATCAGAAACCTTCAAGGATCTACATGGAAGAGGGAGAACTTCCAATTAAGGTTTTAAACGGAAAACCAGGTTATATTAACTTTTTAGATGCTTTTAATGGCTGGCAGCTTGTAAGCGAATTAAAAAAAGCAACGGGGCTTCCTGCAGCAACCTCTTTTAAACATGTATCTCCAGCCGGAGCAGCAGTCGGACTCCCGATGAGTGATGTGGAAAAGAAAATTTACTGGGTAGACGATATGGATATGGAGTTTACTCCACTTGCAAATGCCTATGCAAGAGCCAGAGGAGCAGACCGTATGTCCTCTTTTGGAGATTTTATCTCCTTATCAGATGTCTGCGATGTTGCAACCGCAAAGATCATCAAAAGAGAAGTATCTGACGGTGTGATCGCTCCGGGATATGAACCAGAAGCACTTGAGATTTTAAAAGCTAAGAAAAAGGCAATTACAACGTTATTGAAATTGATGAGAACTATGTTCCAAAGGAACTTGAGAGAAAAAGAAGTCTTTGGTATTACGTTTGAGCAGGGAAGAAATGAATTAAAGATTGATGAAATTTCTTCTCTGATATCATCGTAACAAAGAACAAGGAAATTCCGGAATCTGCAAAGATTGATTTGGCAATTTCCATGATTACCCTTAAAATATACTCAGTCCAATTCCGTATGTTATGCAAAAGGTGGACAGGCAATCGGAATCGGTGCAGGACAGCAGTCCCGTATCCACTGTACGCGCCTTGCAGGAAGCAAAGCGGATAACTGGTGGCTGCGTCAGTCTCCCCAGGTTTTAGGTTTACAGTTTGTGGACGGCATCGGAAGAGCAGACCGTGACAATTCCATCGACTTATATATCGGTGAAGATTACAGGGATGTCTTAGCTGACGGTGCATGGGAAAACATCTTTAAGGTAAAACCGGAGGTCTTTACCGCAGAGGAAAAACGTGCATGGTTAGATCAGTTAGAAGACGTGGCACTTGGTTCCGATGCCTTCTTCCCATTTGGCGATAATATCGAACGTGCCCATAAGAGCGGTGTGAAATACGTGGCTCAGCCGGGTGGTTCTATCCGTGATGACAACGTTATCGAAACATGTAATAAATATGGAATGGCGATGGCATTTACCGGAATTCGTCTGTTTCATCATTAAAAATCATAATACTAACAGAGGCGGAGCAAATGCTCCGTCTTTTTTCTGTAGGATTAGAGGGGTGTAAAAAAGGCAGTTTCAAATTTTTTGATTGGCAAATTGCACAAAGCCGGGTCTGTTTTGTTCCGTTGTACGAAAATAAGAAAAATCTAAGTCTGCCTGAGTTAGGCTGTGGTGGAGTGACGTTGTACGTCTTAAACGCCCCGTCCATGGGGCGTTAAGACTTTTGCTGCCGTCCATGGCAGCAAAACACTATACATGAACAGCCAGACTAAGATTTACTAATTTTTTTCTCCCAAAGTCACAAAAAGCAGTTCCGGTTTTGTGCAAGTTGCCGGTCACTAAGCTGTGGGCCGACTTTTGACACCCTAATTTCTATAGAAAATACCGTGTTTCCTATAAAATGAAAAAAAAATTGTGCACAATCTATTGACAAAATAAGTTACTGGTGGTAAATTACTAATTAGATAAATTGTGCACAATTAAATAACAAGCAATTAAAAGAAAAAGGAGAACAGATCAAATGAGTATCTATGATTACAAAGTAAAGACACAGGACGGAGAGAAATCTCCATGGACTGTTATAAAGGGGAAAGACATTACTGATCGTAAATACGGCAACAGGATGCGGCTTTACACCACAATATTCCGAATTGCGGGGGAGATTTATGATGAGTTTCACGATCAGGGGTTGGAAATTTTGGATTTTCCATGTAACCAGTTCGCAAATCAGGCGCCGGGTGATGACAATGAAATCCATGATTTTTTGCACCGGAAGATATGGAATCTCATTCCCGCAATTTTCCAAAGTTGAGGTGAATGGGGAGCAGGCAATACCTTTATACAAATGGTTACAAAGCAATTCCACGTTTCAGGGATTTGGAAAGGTCCGATGAGTCTGCTGATCAGACCGGTAGTTAAAAAATGGATGCTGATTATAAGAATAACAGTAAGATTAAGTGGAATTTTACAAAATTTTTGATCAGCAAAGACGGTGATATGGTGGAACGTTTTGAACCGACACAGGGAATGAAGATTGTAAAAGAGAAAATACAGGAGGTTATTAGATCATATGAGTAATTTTTTTTGAATTTAAAGCAGAGGATACAAGATGTGAAGTACACAGCATGGAGGAATATAGAGGAAAAAAATAGTACTGGTTGTGAACACGGCAACACAGTGTGGTTTTACACCGCAGTATGATGATCTGCAGAATCTGTATGAAAAATATCAGGAAGAGGGATTAGAAATCTTAGATTTTCCATGTAACCAATTCGGAAATCAGGCACCGGGAACAAATGAGGAGATCGTTTCCTTCTGTGATGCAAACTTTTGGCGTTACCTTTCCACATTACGCAAAGATTGATGTGAATGGAGAAAAGGCACATCCGTTGTATCGTTTTTTAAAACAGCAAAAGGGATTTGTGGGATTCGATCAGGAAAATCCACTGACGCCGATGCTTGAGAGCATGTTAGAAAGGACACATCCGGATTACCAGAGCACTTCGGATATTAAGTGGAATTTTACAAAATTCCTCATTGACAGGGACGGAAATGTAGTCGAGCGTTTTGAGCCAACCACAGATATGTATGAAGTAGAACAAAAGATCAGAGAATTATTGTAGGAGATGAAATTATGCGATATAATTATTTGACAGAAAATACCTGTTCCCAGATGATCTCATTTGATTTAGATGGAAACGTGGTAACAAATATAAAATATGGGTGGATGCGATGGAAATCTGCAATCCATAGAAAGGATTTTAGACGGCTGGACGGTAGAAGAGATTGAGCAGAAACTTGGGGATATTAAATGTGGCAGAAGACCGACGTCCTGTTCCGGTCAGCTTGCCATTGCCGTAAGAAAAGCTTATGACGGACTGCTTGAGCCGGAAGAGGAATAAAAGATAAGTAAAATATGAATGACAAATACGATGCGATCAAACTTGAAAATCAGATATGTTTTCCACTGTATGCCTGTGCGAAAGAAATCGTCAGAAGATACAAACCATTTCTCGATGAACTGGATCTGACATATACACAGTACATCACGATGATGGTGTTGTGGGAAGAAAAGGAAATGAATGTCAAGGAATTAGGAAAAAGATTATATCTTGATTCAGGAACATTGACACCGGTCTTAAAGAGACTTGAGCAGAAAGGTCTCGTCATAAGAAAACGTAACAGTAAGGATGAGCGGGTTCTTATGATCAATAAAGAATCTTTGCGTCCTCTAAAAGGTAGAGCAAAAGGTTGCTTGCTTGTCATATAGATATCTGTTAAGCATACTGAGACTGAAAGGAGGAAATGTAATGCAATTAGGTCAGACAATACAAAAATCAGAAAAGAAAATCATCTGACACAGGAAGAATTTGCAGAAATATTTCATGTTACAAGACAGACAGTCTCAAACTGGGAGAATGAAAAGAGTTATCCGGATCTGCTGACATTAGTAGCGATCAGCGATAATTTTCATATCTCTCTTGACAAAATGCTTAAGGAGGATATCAAAATGACGGAAAAAAATTAAATAAGGAAATTCACTGGGCGAAACATATGCGGATTATTTTAGGTGTAGTTTTGGGTGTCATCGTAGTGATCGCAACCGTTTGGTTTTTAGTGTGGAATCATTATAAAACAGTAACCGAGGATAAGTTTCAAAAGGGTTTAGCGAAGTATGAATATTCGATTGATGAGAATTGTTCTAAAGGAGGATACTATGTGATCCCATATGATAAAGACACCTGCTTCACATTGCCAAATCAGGTAATGCCGGACTATTTTGACTTTTCAACAGATTTTCATGCAAAAAGACGTAGACTGTTCCACTAAGTTAAATGGAGAAACGATCAGTATTTGCTGGTCTTTATATGAAGGCGGCGGTGATCCTGATTATGATGCACTGATCATCCGGAATGATGACGGACTGGACAGAAAATTGAAAAGTGCAGAAAGAGAGCAGCTTTCAGATGTTTTTAGACTATGGGTTTAAATTATATAACACAGTATATAGGTAGTTATGAGATAAATGAAAAAGTCAGAACTACAATACCTAATATAACAAGGATAACGCCTGTAACACGATTGAGTGTTTTAGGCGTTGCTTTGTTTGCAAAAAGCAGCAATCCTTGCCCAGATCAAAGTAAACACAATACACAGCACAAAAACAGTCAGATCAGGCATACCGCCTATGGCAAAATGAGACACAGCACCGGTGAAGGCTGTAAAAGTCATAATAAATACACTTGTGCCAACGGCTGTTTTCAGTTCATAACCGAGTACGGAAGTCAGGATCAAAAGCATCATCATACCACCGCCTGCGCCGACAAATCCGCAGATAAAACCAATGAATATGCCGCATAAGACAGATTGGACAGCACGTTTTTTGGCAGAAACCTGTTCCATAGCTTCTTTCGTTGTCATTACAGGCTTTACGATAAATTTAATTCCAAGAAGAAAAGTCATAAATACAGAAAAATTGCCCATGGTTGCAGAAGGGACAAGGCTGGACACATAACTGCCGACAACGGTAAATGACAGGACACTTATCATCATGATCAGTCCGTTTTTAATGTCCAGATTTTTGTTTTTTCCATAAGTGTAGGCAGAGATAGCACTTGCTAATACATCGGATGATAATGCAATACCAACAGCCATGTATGGATCGATGCCAAGAAAAGTAATAAGTATCGGACTAATGACTGCAGCGGCACTCATTCCTCGCAAATCCTGTTCCGAGTCCGGCACCCATGCCAGCAAAGAATGTAACGATTATCGTAAATAGTAAATCCATGTGTTTTCCTCCGAAGTAAAATCCATCTAAATGTATAATATTATAGCATATAGAATAAGGAAGATAAAGTTTAAGTATCTGGTAAAAAATGCCGATAAATAGAATAACAATCAAAAGCGAAGGGAGCTCTTATATGGCATTAAATATACCGGGTACACAGATTTATGCGAAAGATATCATCATGGAAATATAAAAACGCCGGATTTATTCCAGGAGGCAGGAAAAGACAGAGCCATCCAAAACCAGATATTTAAAAGATGAAGTTTTAAAAGATACAGTAACCTTTTCGGATGAAGGTCTGGCAAAGTCAAAGAACTGGCGGGAGTATCTCAAAGACGATCCGGTTATGGTTTCTTCTTTTCATTATCAAAAGCAGAGAGAAGAATTGAATAAGCAGCTGCATACCGTAAATATCATAGATCCTGTCAGCATGTTCCAGTGTGAATTAGGAGAGGTGGCATCCGGGATAGAGGCGGAGTATAAAAAAGGGAGAACATTTTAGTTCCAAGGAAGAATTCTAGACGTTATGGAAAAGTCATATCAGATCATCTACTCCAGGATAGAAGAAGATTTTTGCAGATCCGAACAGAGAAAAAACATGGCTGTTGCAAAAAGATGGAAGTTATGTGGAAGAGACAAAACAGGATAGGATCAAGGCACTGGATCAGGCGTACCGGTTGCGTTTGAGTTTTGCAGAGAGTGGCAGAAAATCCATAGAGGAGATCAAAAGAAATTTTTATAAATAATGTGAGAGTACAACATGAAGAAAAAGAATGAAAACGACTATTTATCACTGAAAATTGTAATCCTTATCATTGTAGCATTCATAGTGGGGCTGTCTGAAATATTCATAGAAAAAATATTGTAACAGGTGTGTTTTTTTATGATCTTTGGAGTTGTGGTGCTGAGCCTTGTGATAGCGGAAAAAAAGAATAGTAAAGCAAGAAACATACAGCCTGTGAAAGAACCTGTGAATGAGGAGAACGAGGGAGCAGAATGGACGCCCCGCCTTTTTCCATCGTGGAGGAGCTGTTGGCACGGAAGCAGAAATGAATTATCTCTTATCACTTTCATCTCAAAACAGATGGAGAGCAGGGTGCAGTCTTTTAGATTTATCGGACGAAGAGATCCATGAGCTATATTGTAGGACAATAGAAGATTTAGACTGTAAAGAAGAAGCGGAAAAATTTTTGCAGAACTGGTGTATGACATATAAGTAATTACTGAAAATGTATGCCATACAGGTATTGAAGCGCATAACAAAATAAGAAAGATAACACATGCAAATTGCCGAACGGAAGATTCTGTCCGGCAATTCGTATGCTAGAAAGAAAAAATAGACACATTTACCTACAAAAGCATACTATTTGAAACGTTGGTAAAACAGTAAAATAAAAATGCGGTAAAAATAAAAAGGAAAGAGGAAACGGAAATCATGAACGAAAATGAATGGGACAAACTTTTAAAGATCCATACCACGGGAACGGATAATACCGATGCAGATCAATATCGCTATCCTTATGAGCCGACCCCGTATTCGGTGTTAGAGCGGCTGGGAAATTCGGGGTGGATCCGAAAGGAGAATACACTGTTGGATTATGGATGCGGCAAAGGACGGTGGATTTTTTCTGTCCTATCAGACACGCTGTCATTCTGTGGGCATTGAATATAATGAACGGATTTATGCAAAGGCAGTAGAAAACAAAGAGACTGCCGTATCAGCGGAACGGGTAGATTTTGTCGTGGAAAATGCGGAGCAGTTCCTGTTGCCGGCGGAAGTGGACCGCATTTATTTTTTTTCAATCCTTTTTCTTTGGAAATTTTACGGAAAGTGATGGCGCGTATCCGGGAATCCTATTATGCAAAACCGCGTAACATACAGTTGTTTTTCTATTATCCGACGGACGAATACATGGCATATCTTATGACCGTGGAGGAACTGACTTTTTTGGATGAAATTGATTGCAGGGATTTATTTTCAGGGGACAATCCGAGAGAGCGGATCGTCATTTTTGAATTCTAAAGAGATTCGTATGGAAATCCGAAATGGAAAGCTGGTTGAAGATAATCTGTATTCTATCTCGTTATAGAAAACAGATACATGATATTTATGAGAGAAAACAGAGGCTGCCATGGAAGTACAGATATAAAAAAATCAATATAAGATTGGAGAATATTGACAAATACTTTTAAATGCATTATTGTATTAATCGAATAATACAGAAGTACAAGAAAAAAGGAGGATGTTGTGGAACCATTGATCAGAGTACAGAATTTAATGAAGATATACAATCCGGGTGAAAATGAAGTAAGGGCTTTGGATGATGTGTCTTTGGATATCGGACAGGGAGAATTTGTGGCAATTATCGGTCATTCCGGCTCAGGAAAATCCACGCTTATGAATATGTTAGGTTGTCTGGATGTTCCAACGTCCGGTCACTATTTTCTGAATGGAAAAGATGTGTCATCGTTAAGCGATGATGAGTTATCCGAAAATCCGGAATCAGGAAATAGGATTCATTTTTCAGGGTTTTAACCTGATACCGAATCTGACCGCATTAGAAAATGTAGAACTGCCGCTGATTTATCGGAATGTTCCGGCGGCGGAGCGCAGAAGACTTTCGGAGGAATCCTTAAAGCGGGTCGGATTAGAAAAACGTATGGATCACAAACCTACGGAAATGTCCGGAGGGCAGCAGCAAAGAGTTGCCATAGCCAGAGCGTTAGCGGCGGCACCGCCCCCTGATCCTAGCGGATGAGCCAACGGGAAATCTGGATTCTAAATCGAGCCGTGAAATCATGGATATTTTAAGAAAATTGCACACCGAAGGAAGAACCGTCATTTTAATTACACATGATGACAAGATTGCGCAGTCAGCAAAGCGGATCATCCGGATTATGGATGGAAAAATCGAGTCGGACAGTGGCATGGCGGACCCAAAGAGCATGGAGGAAGAAAATGGAGAAAAATAATAAGAAGAAAAAGAAAGTGGAAAATTATTTTGCCGGTTGCAGTAGTAGTGATTCTTGTCATTGTATTCGTGCAGAAAGGGAAAGGCAGTTCTGAAGCAGTGCAGGAAAGTTGAGACAGCAAAGGCAGAAAAAGGAAATATTACAGCAGAATTAGAGACAAGCGGAACGATTGGCAGTGAAGATGTGCGTACTTATTCCTCACCGGTCAATGCAGAAATTGCAACTGCCAATTTACAGGTGGGAAAACCGGTAAAAAAAGGAGAGCCCCTGATAACATTTCAGACAGGTTCCTTAGAAAAAAGTTATAACATTTCACAATTACAGAACAAAGCAAGTGATGCGGCAAATCAGAAATCTTTAGAAATGAGTGCTAAGGGAAGTGAGCGGGCAGCACAGGCAGATTCTAAGATCCAATCGATTGATGATCAATTAAATAGTTTGAATGGTCAGATTTCAGAGTTGACGGCGCAGATGGAGCAGAGTAAAAATGCTGCAACAGAAGCAGGTAATTTAGACAAAGAGATCACAGAGTTAGACAAGCGGTCAGAGGAACTGAAAAAAAATAAGAAGGATCTGACCAAAGAAGAGCAGAAAGAATTAGAAAAAGATACAGAAAGAAAAAAATAAAAAACAGGAACAGAGAAAAGCCTATGGCGATGTGACGGCAAAAGTCAGTGAGTTAGAGAACCAGTTGAAAAGCATGCAGTCGCAGCAGAAAGTTTACAGGGAAGCAAAGCAGAGGAACAGTCTAAAAAAGGCAGCCGGAGAAGCCTCGGTTTTAACAGATGCGGAAAAACAGGGAATCGCTTCCTCGCAACAGGCGGCAAAGTTGACCTTATCACAGTCAGCAGATTCATTAGAAGAAGCCAAAGCAGGAATTCAGGCAGAATTTGATGGGATCGTTACTTCAACAGAGGTAGCAGCGGGAAGTGCCGTACAGGAAGGTGCACCGATGTTTTCGATTGCAGATGCATCCAAAATGTGTGTGGATTTTAAAGTGTCTAAATACAATCTGACCAGTTTACAAGTAGGACAGAAAGTAACCATTACTTCCTTAGACCGAAAGTATCAGGGAAGTGTTACGAATATAGGAAAGGTAGCAGAAAAAACAGAGCGAGGGGGTGCAGCAATGGCAACCGCCAGAGTGCATATTGACAATCCGGATGATAATCTGATTATTGGCTTGGATGCAAAGTTAAAAATCGAACTTGGGAAAAAAGACAGATGTTTTAAAAGTGCCGATTGCAGCAGTAAATAGTGACTCAAAGGGTGATTTTGTCTATGTACTCAGTCAGGAGAAACTTCAGAAAAAATATGTAAAGACAGGAATTTCTTCTAAAAAGAATATTGAGATTATCGAAGGACTCAAAGAGGGAGAAAAGGTAGTGACAACAATTGACACCACGATTGAGGATGGAATGAAAGCGGCAGAGAAGAAATAGGAGGCAGAATGTCACAGTTTTTAGAATATTTGAAAATGGCAGTTGCCAATATCAGAGCAAATAAAATGCGTTCGCTGTTGACAATGCTTGGAATTATCATAGGAATCTCATCTGTGATATTGATTATGTCTGTAGGTAACGGAGCAAAAAATATCATTACGGATGAAATGGCAGACATCGGAATTAACCAGATTGCTATTTATTCCTATGATGATACAAATTCTATGATATTACACAGGAAGATATCGATGCATTATACGATGGGGTAAAAGGTATCCGTGCAATTTCGGCAGGATATGGTGCAGAAGGAAGCGTGATGACGCAAAAAGGCGAGTTCAAAGCAAATATCAATGGAAAAATGCCGGATTACCAGTATTTTTCTAAAATGGAATGTTAAAAGGCAGATATTTTACAAAAAGAGTATCTCGCGGGTCAGCCGCTTGCAATCATTGGTGAAAAAGATGCGGTCAGGATCTTCGGTTCCACGGATATTGTAGGAAAAGAACTGGATGTCACATTATATGGAAAAAGAAATGGGACTGACGATCATTGGTGTGGAAAAGGCTTCCGAGGACTCTATGTTTTCCTTTACTTATGAAAACTCACCAATTGAGCTTCAGATCCCGCTGATAACATTTTCAACCATGTATGGCATGGATACAGAGAGTTTTTGGCAGATCATGATTTTAACGGAAGAGGGAGAAGATACCTATCGTATTGCTTCGGAAGCGTCGAATCTGTTAGAACGCAGACATCAGTGCAGTGGAGAAGATATTTATCAGGTGGAAAATTTTAGTGATTACATGACCACAGTCGATAAGGTTATCGGTATTGTGACAACGTTAGTATCTTTTGTGGTGGCAATTTCTTTGTTAGTCGGTGGTATTGGTGTCATGAATATCATGCTGGTATCCGTAACAGAACGTACGAGAGAGATTGGAATCCGAAAAGCACTTGGCGCAAAGACGAAGTCGATCATGCTCCAGTTTCTGTCTGAGTCTGCCATCATTACACTGATCGGTGGAGTTATGGGAATTTTGTTAGGGATCGGCGGGGCATTTGGCGTTGCAAAGTGATCGCCATGATACAGCCGGCATTTGCATTTACGCCATCGGTCAGTCCGGCAGCCGTGCTAGTTACAACGCTGTTTTCCATTGGAATCGGAATCTTCTTTGGAATCTATCCGGCAAAGAAAGCGGCGGGGCTCAGCCCGATTGAAGCGTTGCGGAGAAATTAGGTATCTCTATAATTTCCAAATATTTTTGTTTGTCCTTATTTGTGAGAGTACGAAAAGCATTGAGCAGTGGTAAAACTAACGTATATACGTTATACAAAATGACACATATAACGAAAAACTATTAATATATATTGCAAAACTAACGCTAAAACGTTATGCTAAAAACCAAGTATGAATGAACAAAGAGAATGGAGAGGAAACGAACGAAAAGAAGTATATCGTCATTCCGGCTGCCGCACTCGATTTATTAGGGATCGGTACCGGAGCAGTTCTTGCAAATGATAAGATCAAACTCATAGATGACAAGGTAGTCATCAAAGCGGGAACAAAGATGGATTTAGATATCAGCAAATATGTGGATGTACCAAAGAGTAAATTAAAAAGCTGAAGATTGACACAAGCAAAGTAGATACCTCCAAAGTCGGAGAGTATGAAATGACCGTTACATACAAAGAACAGGTGCTGACATTAAAAAGTCAAGGTCACAGATACCTTAGCACCGGTGATCGAGAAACCGAAGAAAGCATTAATAGCAAAGGTCGGAGAAGAAGTATTTATCGAAAAATGGCACTTTCCGTAAAAAGAGGCATCGGATTACACACTGACTTTTGAAGATGGAAAAAAACATGACGGTGTTTGACACCCCGGAAAAGTCAAAAAGAAAGTCATCGCGACCGATATCTATAACAATACCAGTGAGATAGAACTGACCTTTAAAGTAGCGGATGAGAATGCACCGGTCTTTGAAGGCTATGGAACCAAGGACAGAACGGTATATTTAGAGAACGGTGTCGACCTGATGGACGGAGTCTTTGCGAAAGATGCCGAGGACGGAGACCTCACGGATAAGATCAAAGTAAGCAAAGTCGATACCTCCACCTTGGGAGAAAAAGAAGTGACTTATACGGTAGAGGACAGTACGGGAAATGTAAGTACCCTGACGATCAAACTGACGATCGAGAGTGTATTAGAGGAACTGGATCAGACCATGTATGCAACCACGGCAGTGAGCATCCGCAGCACTTCCAGTGCCGAGGGCGAAAAAATTAGGGGACTTATCCTTCGCACAGGAAGTCCATGTAATCGGACGGGATAAGAATACCGGCTGGTACCGGATCGAGCATGAAGGCGGTTCCGCGTGGGTATCCGACTCGTATTTATCCGATAGCAAACCGACAGTCCGGACACCATCGAACAACCAGCAGAGTGCAAGTGCGGGCAAAAGTAAAGCGGCAGCGGCAGACAGTAACTGTGCAGCAGATTGTAATTGTGACTGTGGTTCGGACTGCGATTGTGCAACAGATTGTCAGGCTGATTGTGTTTGTGCAGATTGTGACTGTTCTGCTTGTGAGCCAGCAACTGATTGTTTAAATTGTGATGATTCTGTTACTTTTTTGTGACTGTGGAGATTGTTGGATAGGTTTTTAATTATTTTGTAACTGGATAGACAGTATTCATGCATCTTAGTACAAAGTGATTAAGATGCATTTTTCATAAAGGAGTTTTGGTATGTTTAGTTTAAGTCCGTGGATTTTTGCAACAGAGAATTGTAATTTAAGATGTCCCTATTGTTTTGAAGGTCATGTTAATAAGAACATGAGTAAAGAAGTCTGGAGTGCAACATCGGAGCATTTTATTCAGTTAGTACAGGATCATGTGATCCGCCGTACCCATTGGGAGATCTCAGGAGGAGAACCGTTCATGGTTTTTGATACCTGGAGAGAATTTCCACTATATATGAAAAAAAGTATTAGGGGGCAACTTTAACGCAGGTATCATATCCAATTTTACACTGCTGAATGATGAGATCGTAAGATATCTTGTGGAAAATAATATTGGCTGCGGGGTATCACTGGATGGCACGATCCACTCTAAGGTTGATATCAACGGTAATTCTACATCTAAAAAAGTAATGGAGAATCTCGAATGGTTTTTAGATGAGGGTGGCCGCTGCAATATTCTTACCGTGTTGACAGATACCAATGTGGAAACAGGTGAGATTTTTAGACCTTGCAAAATTTGTAGTAAAACATGATCTGCCATGGCGGGTAAATTCAGATATTTTTGTAATGTTAGGCAATGATTACATTGAGCAGATGTATCAGGATGTCATTGAAGCGATCGAGTACCTGACAAAGTCGGGTTATAATATGAAAAAGTTTAGTTTTCAGTTCTTAAGACCATGTTCTTCCTGTACGGATGGCTGCCAGGCGGGCCGGAGGCTGTTAAGCATCCATACAGATGGAAGCATTTATCCGTGCCAGACACGCGAGGGAGATCCGATCGCAAATATCATGACCTGTGATAATATCGTCAATGCATTAAAAAGACAGACGGCTTACCCGATCGGCTACAACTATGAAAGACCGGAGGCATGCCACCCGGATCGCTGTACGGCTTCCTTTCATTGTAAGGGCTCTCCGCAAGTTAAACATGGCTCCGGGAGATGAGAATCCGAAATGCCAGTTGATCCGGAGAATCCATCAGTATTTTGTAAGTAATGGGTATTATGCACATTAGGGGTGGGGAGTTGGGGGTGAAAGGAGAAATTGAAAATTTACTTTACGATTTTTTCTTTACAACCAGAATAAGAAATAAAACAACAAATTATAATGAAAATAAATTGGAAAATAATCTGGTAATAATATTGATTTTTTTTACCTCTTCTGCATATACTATAAGTAGAATAAAGTACCGGAGGTGTTTATTATGGCACTTGCAACAGATTTTTACAAAGCCTGGTTCCTATTTCACAATTTAATAAAGGTCAGGCAGCAAAGATATTTGATCGACTTCACTCTGAGAAAGAGTTAATTGTTTTAAAGAATAATCAACCCTCAGCAGTCATATTATCACTGGAAGAATATACCAGATTAACGGAGATAGAAGAGGATTATTTTCTTCTATTGGAGGCAAACAGGCGTATAGAAGAAAATGGGGATAAGAAGACTGTTTCATTGGATTCTGTGATGGATCATCTTGGAATCAGTAAAGAAGAACTATTGGATGCGGAGGATGCAGATATCGAATGACGTGGGAGATTGAGTTTTTAGAAGAAGCAGAAAAATGAAGAGATAGACATGGGTTGTAATCGGTATCAAAAGAGGAAAAAATTATGGGAATTTTTATTGAAATTATGAAAATTGTGCTTCCAACTATTGTTGGAGGTATTTTTACTTTTCTTATAACGAAAATATACATATAACAAAAATGTACCCTTAGATAAATTGGAAATTGCTTATAATCGAATTTATTGTCCACTTTATCAATTATTATATGGTAAAAAGTTAGAAGAAGCAAAATTGGATATAACAAAAATTTCATTTTTATCTTCAAAAGTACAATAAATACGTTGATAGAACCACATTGAAAGCATTTGATTTATTTTGTAAATGTAAAGATGAAGAAACATTATTAAACTTTAAAAACAATATATATAATAAAAATACTTACCTTCGTAGAAGACTTGGGTATTTAGAACCAGGAATCTGGCAAATGTATGCATATTCTCCAAAATCAGAGAAATCAACCATTAGAATTGAGTGGAACTTTTAACATGTTATATATTTGTTATTTTAGTAAGCGTTACAAGAGGCTTTTTTCAAGCAATAGGACTAATAAGCGTTATTGTTCTGTTGCTAATTATTATAATAGAAATGATATGCAAGTTTTTCCGTTATCTCGTTATAGAAAAAGAGAACGAAGTCGTAGATCTTAATATAAAATGACTGTCAATATAGTTTGGCAGTCATTTTATGTTGTAGTAGCTTTATTAGTTAATAGAGAGTGCAGTCGAAGTTGGATTTTAAAGAGCGGTTTCGAAAGTGTAAAAATTTTAAAGTTTCGAAAGTGGTGAGCAGATGAAGACAATTATTCGAAAAAGATATTTAGAAAGGATGAAGGCATTAAAAGATACTCCTGAATAAGAAAAATTATCTGTTTGTTGATGAAGTGCAGTTGTGTCCTAAATTTGAATTGGCAATTAACAGTCTGTATTCAAAAAATAAATATGATATTTATGTGACTGGATCAAATGCATTCTTACTTAGTGCCGATCTGGATCGAACAACATATATCAAAGAGGTATATGAAACGATCGTGAATAGAGATCTGGTACAAAAAATATAATTTGCCGGATACACAGGTTCTGCGTCAATTAAGTGAGTTTTTGATGGATAATATCAGTAATCTTACATCGCCCAATAAAATAAGTGATATTTTAAAAGCACATGATGTAGCAACCAATCATGTGACCATAGGAAAATATATTAAATACTTATATTCAAGTGAGTGACAATATTTCTGCTCAGGCGACTTTTGAAAGAGAGTATTCGCCATTACTACAGATAAGGGATGTTTTTCCAAAGATGATCATAGCGCGAACAAAACATCCGAAATACACCTATGAAGGAATTGAGGTGTGCGATATTGTGGAGTGGCTGTTAGACGAATCATAAAAATTGAAATATTAATATGAAGAACAAGAATGGTAGTGTGTATATAGATAAGTAATATACAGCACCATTATTTTTATGATAGAATAAATAGGAATTAAAAAATCACACATATGAGGAGAATTTATTTATGGCAGTTACTTTAAAAGGTATTACAGAGGATAATTTTATTGATGCATTCAATTTAAAATTGAAAAAGATCAGGAAGAATTTGTTTCTCATCCTATCCGTAGTCTTGCACAGGCGTATGTTTATCGTGATCAGTGTCAGCCGTTTGAATTTATGAGGATGACCGGATGGTCGGATATATGATGGTGATCTATGACTATGATGTTCCGGAATATGATATCTGGCACATGATGATAGATGAGACACAGCAGGGCAAAGGCTATGGAAAAGCAGCATTGAAACTGATATTGGATTATATTGAAGAGAAGCCTTTTGGTAATTCTGACAGGGTCGTTCTTACCGCAATAAAAACAATACCTATGCGCTTAATATGTATAAATCCTTGGGATTTGAAATGACAGGGAATGAGGACGAGGATGAATTGGAACTTGCATTAACGGTATAGTGGTTCATACATCCTGGAGTTTACTTAGGAGCCTAATTGATGTATGCGAGGACGTACGTTGTAATAAACATTACGAAGGAATTCACAAATGCTAAACATTGACAGAAAGAACAGCTTTTTTGTCGATGTTTTTGTATATTAAAAAATGTCATTGTAGACTGTTGTAAGTCATTTTAATACAATAAAAATATGGTTAAAATATTAGCGGAAAAGAAGTACAATGATTATTTGAACATATAAATAAGTCTATATCGGTTGAGAAACTTAAGTTGTGACGAAGCATGCGATAGACTGAAAACAATCGATTGAGATTATATTAGTTTATTATATGTTCCGTCATTGTATTGTGATGATTGGAGTGTTATAATATGTGTGAGGAAAAGAAAGAGGAGGAATCTGATATGAGCGCAACAATGAATATTGAAAAAGACCATGTACGATATTGGAATCATTAGAAAAAATCATGCCAGGAAGTAAAAATGATGCGTGAAGGTAAGATTCCAAAACGCAGTTGGAATGACTTGAAAAATCGCATGAAAAAAGAAGTAACAGAGGATGAATAATAAATGCAATTTGAGATTATACCGACAAAACAATTTGAAGATGATCTACGTTATTATTTGAAAAAGGAAAAAAGTTCAAACACATATTGGAGGATGTGGATGATATAGTAAAAGAACTAGAAAAGGGAAATCTTCTTGGCGATGCAATTCCGGGATTGGTTTTTGATGATAATGAAACGGTAAAAGTTCGCATTGCTAATACAGATACAAGAGTTGGGAAGTCTAATGGGTATCGAATGATTTACTATGTTGTTAAAAATGATTATGAGATTTACTTGTTGACCATATATTATAAGAAAGAAGATAATAAAATTCCAAGTAATAAGGAGATTGAAGCGTTAGTAAAGGAATACTGTTTATAGGAGTTGAGTTTTAAATCATATCTTGGGATAAATACAAAATCTCAATAAACATATTGTATCTCACAAAAGCATAGAGTACAATAATATAGGAAAAAGCAGGCACCAATGGAAAACATTGTTTTCTACTGGTGCTCCTTTCACGTTTTAAAAGTAGTATATTAAGGGATGATCAGAAAATGGAACAAAAGAAAAGTTATGAGATTGACATGTGTAACGGTCCGATCTTAAGCAAAATGCTGCTGTTTACGATACCGTTGATGTGTTCTAGTATGCTGCAGCTATTGTTTAATGCAGCGGATATTGTTGTGGTGGGCAGATATGCGGGCGATAATTCGTTAGCAGCAGTGGGGTCTAACACGTCATTGATCGGATTGCTGACGAACTTATTTTTAGGACTGTCCATTGGTGCAAACGTTTTGGTGGCACGTTATTATGGAGCAAAAAGAGAGGAAGAGTTAAAACAGACAGTACATACTGCAATATTGTTAAGTATTTATAGTGGAATTATCTTAACGGTGCTTGGCTGTTTTGGTGCAAAACAGATTTTGATATGGATGCAGACACCAAAAGAGGTGCTGCATTTAGCGGCACTCTATTTGCGGATTTATTTTCTGGGGATGACGGCAACCATGGTCTACAATTTTGGCAGTGCGATCCTGCGTGCAGTGGGCGACACTAAACGGCCACTGTATTATCTGTTTGGGCGGGAGTAGTCAATGTTATCTTAAATCTGCTCTTTGTCATCGGATTTCACTTGATGTGGCGGGAGTTGCCATGGCAACCGTGATTTCACAGTGCATTTCCGGTCTGGTGCTTCGGTGTCTGATCAAAGAAAAAGGAGTAATCCGCTTAGAAATCAGACAGCTTCACATTCATAAGGACAAATTTTTAGGAATCTTAAAAATCGGACTGCCGGCGGGAGTACAGGGAATTATTTTCTCGTTATCCAATGTTGTGATACAGTCCTCCATTAATTCCTTTGGAGCCGTTACGGTTGCCGGTAATTCAGTGGCGGCCAATATTGAGAGTTTTGTCTACTTTGCCATGAACGCATTTCATCAGGCAACCATCTCATTTACCGGTCAGAATATGGGAGCGAGGAAATTATAAGCGGATCAATAAGATTGTGATCACGGGAGAAATCTGTGTGACCGTGGTAGGGCTGGTGTTAGGAAATCTGGTGGTATTTTTCGGACATCCACTGCTTAGCATTTATTCTTCCAGCAGTAAAGTCATTGCAGCGGGGATGGTCCGCTTAAAAGTAGTTTCCGTGACCTATGCATTATGCGGAATGATGGATGTGATGGTCGGTGCATTGCGTGGGATCGGTTACTCGATCATGCCGATGATCGTGTCTATGATCGGCGCATGCGGTTTACGACTGGTTTGGCTTGCAACGATTTTCAAATACCAAAGTATCATACAGTCCACATGATTTATGTATCGTATCCGATTACCTGGGCGATCACGTTTTTTGCACATATCTGCTGTTTTATCTGGGCAAAACGATGTGTGGAGAAAAAAAGCGGGAGTCTTAAAATAGATAACAAAATAGGATAAAAGAAGAAAATCCTGTTACATCCATCCGTAAGGGAGGAAAAACAGGATTTTTTACAAAGTAAAACGATAAGTGTGAAGTCTGCTACGCAGATTCATCCGGTTTAAACCGGGTACTGAATTTGTCTTCACCGCAGCAGTGACGTTCGCCGCCTTCTTCATAGATAATGTAATCGCCTTCACGAATAAAGATCACACCACGGCGGTTTTTGATAAATGGGCATACAAGCTGACCATTTTCACGTTCCAGTTTTACGAGTCCTTCGGTAATGATCCAGCCGGCTGTAACGACCTTTGTCCAAGGTTCAAAGCCATCTTCCATGTTTTTTACCCGGCTCGTATTTTTCTGCTTCAACAGAGAAAGAACTACGCAGATATTTTTTCTCAAAGAAATCACCTCCTGTAAAAAACTATTTTTTACATTATATTACATTTTTGTCAGAAAGAAAAAGGAAAATGTAAGACTTCCTTATTGAAAAAAAAGAAGTACAATACTACAGAAAAATGAAAGAAAGAGAGTAGGACATGAATTACTATTTTGCACCCATGGAAGGGGTTACCGGATATGTTTACCGCAATGCACATCATGCCATATTTCCGGGAATTGATAAATATTTTACGCCTTTTGTGTCACCGAACCAGAACCGCTGTTTTTTACACCAAGGGAGAAACGGGATATTTTACCGGAAAATAATCGTGGGATCTGTGTCGTGCCACAGATATTGACCAATCGTTCCGATTATTTTTTGCGTACGATGAAGGAACTTTGCCGCTTTTGGATATCAAGAGGTAAACCTGAACTTAGGATGTCCGTCGGGAACCGTTGTTTCTAAGGGCAGGGGGCGGGTTTTTTTAGAGGATGCGGATAAGCTGGATGCTTTTTTTGACGAGGTGTTTCAAAAAGCGGATTTAGAAAAAATGAAGATCTCTGTGAAAACCAGGATCGGAATAGAGGATGCAGAAGAATTTGAAGATTTACAGAAGGTATTCAATCGTTATCCGTTTGCCGAGGTCATCATCCATCCCCGTGTCCGCAGTGATTTTTATAAAAATCAGCCAAATCGTCAGGTCTTTGGAGAGTTTTTGAAAGAAAGCGTAAATCCGGTCTGCTACAATGGAGATATTTTACGGTATCGGATGCAGCAGAGTTAAAAAGCAGAATTTCCGGAATTAGAAAGCATCATGTGCGGAAGAGGGCTGTTAAGCAATCCGGCACTGGTGCGTGAGCTGCATGGGTGGAGAAACGCTGAAAAAAGAAGAACTGCATAGATTTCATGATACTCTTTATGAAAGTTATCGGACATTGTTTGCGCCGGATGAGCGGAGCGTATTGTTTAAGATGAAAGAGCTGTGGGGATATTTTATCACAGCATTTCAGGGTGCAGAACGTGATGTGAAAAAGATAAAAAAGGCACAGCATTTTGCAGAATATGAGGCGGCGGTAAGTCATATTTTTTGAAAACCATGAGGTAGGATTATTGACAGAATAGAAATGACCCACATCGGAGCGTACCGGTATGGGTCTTTTTTCTCTATGTGATCATCTTTGCATTTCCGGGATACGAAGAATCTGACCGATATAGCTCAGATCAGGGTCCGCAATACCATTGAGGGCGGTAATGGCAGGTACGGTCGTTTCGTAGCGTCTTGCAATCTGCCAGAGTGTATCGCCGGGTCTTACCATGTATTCTACAGTGTTGTCTTTTTTCAGAAGAGGAATCAGAATCGGATAGTGAGATTAAAATGCCATCCCGGAATTTATTCAAATCTACGTTGCCGGAAATCCCCGGAACCGTACCGGTATTTGAATACTGAAATCCCGTCCAGCTCTCCCAGACGGTAATATCAGGCGGGAATTCATCGCGTTCACTGTAATCGGCAAGCCACAGCGGATATTTTGAAAATGCATCACTCCAGATCGTTTTCGCAGAGGAAGCGTCGGTATAGATCATCGGCGTGATTTTCGTCAAACGTTCTAATTCTTCTAAAAAGTCAGTCCGATCTCATTGATATCTTCCCGTTCCATACCGGAGAAATCTTCAAAGTCCATAGCCGGTCTTGCATTAAAGGAGGTAGCACGGATCAGGTTAAAAAAGTCATTTGCCTGTGCTTTTTTGCTTCACTTGTATTTTTGGCGGTCACATAGTAGTAGGCACCAAAGATCAATCCGGCTCTGGCTGCCTTTAAGTAGTTTTGTTTAAAATATGGATCGGTGATCTGACCGCCTTCCCGGCTTTGATATAAACGACATCGATCCCGGAGGCTTTTACACGGTTAAAATCAATGGTACCCTGATAGCTGCTGACATCAATACCGTCAAAAAGTTTATTCTCCTGTGCAATAGAAATGGTTTTGTTTGACATAAAAATCTCCTTTCTCACTATCCCTAGTATATGAAAAGAAATTTTGGGAGTGACATTTGGGTCAAAGATTTTTCTTAGAAAAGGACTTGACTTTTTTTTTCAAAAGATGCTATTATAATGATAACAGTAACAATTACTAATATCGAAAAGGAGAAAACAATATGAATTTAAAAGGTACGAAGACAGAAGCAAACTTACAGACAGCATTCGCAGAGAATCCATGGCAAGAAATAAATATACTTATTTCGCATCTAAGGCAAAGAAGGATGGATATGTTCAGATTGCCAATATTTTTGAAGAGACAGCAGCAAATGAGAAAGAGCATGCAAAGATGTGGTATAAGCTGTTAAACGGCGGTGCAGTCGGAAGTACTATCGAGAACTTAAAGGCTGCAGCTGAGGGGCGAGAACTATGAGTGGACAGATATGTATGACCAGTTTGCAAAAGAGGCAAGAGAAGAGGGCTTTGATGATATTGCAACGTTATTTGAAGGTGTTGCAGCAATAGAGAAAGAGCATGAGGAGAGATATCGCAAGCTGTTAGCAAATATCGAAGGAGATCTGGTATTTTCTAAAGACGGCGATGTAATCTGGCAGTGTTCTAACTGTGGACATATCTGTGTTGGTAAAAAGCACCGGAAGTATGTCCTGTATGTGCTCATCCACAGGCTTACTTCCAGATTAAGGCAGAGAATTATTAAACTATCATTCGTCCATTGTGCCGGATGAGAATATAGGATATAAGATGAGATAGCATAGGAAAACCCCGATACATGATTGGTGTATCGGGATTTTTTCTGTTTTTCCGGTAGATATGAGGAAACATCTAAGCTATAATAAAAACAATGGGATAAAAACAGGAAAGGCGCAGAGGTAGAACATGTCATTACAATTTGTATTTGGACCGTCCGGGGGCGGAAAGTCCTATTATTTATATGAAAAAATTATAGAAGAGGCAAAAAAAAGACCGGACAAAGGACTTTTTACTGATCGTACCGGAACAGTTCACGATGCAGACGCAAAAAGAACTGGTAGAACGCAGTAAAAATCACGCGATCATGAATATTGACGTGTTAAGTTTTGAACGTCTGGCATTTCGTGTTTTTGATGAATTGGGAATGTATCAGATACGGATTTTAGAAGAGACCGGAAAAATCTGATCTTACGCCGTTTAACGGAAGAATATGGGGACAGCATGAGCGTCCTTGGAAGTAATTTAAAAAAGATGGGGGTATGTCAGTGAAATAAAATCATTGATCTCGGAGTTTATGCAGTATCAGATCACACCGGAGGATATAGAGGCATGGTGTGAGGATGAGGATAATGCATGGTCTTTCCGCCTGAAAATGAAAGATATTTTAGTGATCTACCGAAAGTTTTTAGAGTATTTAGAGGGGCAGTTATATCACTTCGGAAGAAGTGTTAGAGGAATGTGCAAAGACAGCGGGGACGTTCGGTCATGTTAAAGGACTGCAATCTGATTTTTGACGGATTTACAGGATTTACACCGGTACAGGTCAATCTGTTAAAAACACTGTTTCCGATGACAGACCGGGTGTGGGCGGCTGTCACGTTAGATAAAAGGGTAGACCCTTTTTGTGTGACCGGAATACAGGAACTTTTTCCATATGAGCCAGAAAATGGTCAGAACGCTGTTAGAACTTGCCGATGAGGCAAAGTGCGAAGTGTTAGAGCCGATATGGGTAGAAGACGGCAGACAATACCGTTATGGGAACGCAAAAAGCATTGCTGCATTTAGAGGAAAATCTGTTCCGCAGCAGTTTAAAAAGCCTATCCGAAAGAACAGGATGAGATACAGATCCAAAGCTGTCAGAACCGGAAGGAAGAGTTAGAATTTGCGGCAGCGACGATCAGCCGGATGGTAAGGGAAGAAGATTACCGTTACCGCGATTTTGCCATTGTATCGGGAGCAGCGGCGGATTATGCCAATTATGTCAAAGAAATCTTTGAAGCCTATGGGATCCCTTATTTTATTGATGAGAAAAAGACCATCCTGTTTCATCCGTTTATTGAATTTTTACGGGCATCGTTAGAAATGGTAGAAGAGGATTTCTCGTATGAGAGCGTGATGCGGTATTTCCGCAGCGGACTCAGCAGCAGAGCACTGAGGAAATAGATCGGTTAGAGAACTACATACTTGCAACGGGCATCTGGGGGTATCGGAAGTGGAATCATGTATTTGAAAAAATGTCCGGCGTGGATATTGCGAGGAGACATTAGAAGAATTAAATCAGATCCGCAGTAATTTTATGGAATGTGCGGGGGTTTTCCGGGAAGTGCTTGCAAAAAAAAAGACCACGGTAAAGGAAAAAGACAACCGCACTGTATCAGTTTCTCACTGCTCATGAAGTGGAAGAAAAACTGCGAAAGATGCAGTTGGAATTTGAAGAAGAAAGGGATTTTGCGGCAGCAAAGGAATATGAGCAGATTTATGGGATCGTGATGGATCTGTTAGATAAGATCGTAGATCTGCTTGGAGACGAGCAGTTTGATATTACGGAATATGCAGATGTCTTAGATGCCGGATTTGAAGCGGCAAAGGTAGGTGTGATCCCGCCGGGATATGACTGCGTGGTATTAGGTGATATCGAAAGAACAAGATTAGATGATATCCGTGTGCTCTTTTTTGCCGGAGTGAATGATGGGATTATCCCGAAAGCGGCAGCGGCGGGCGGTATCCTGTCAGGTTTTGACAGGGAACATCTTTTAGAAAAGGATATCCAGCTTGCACCGACACCAAGAGAGCGGGCGTTTATCCAAAAGTTCTATCTGTATTTAAATATGACAAAGCCAAAAAGAACATTTAATTCTAAGTTATTCCCGCGTGGATTCGGAAGGAAAAGCGATACGTCCATCTTATCTGATCGGACAGATCAAAAAAATGTATCCACAGATCAAAGTACAGGAAGCATTTGACCGCAGTATGACCATTGCAACGCCAAAGAGCAGTATGTCCTATTTTTTACAGGGACTCTTAGCACAAAGGGAACAGCATGGACTTCACATGGAAGAGACGGCAGGAAAGGACTGGGAGGCTTTAGCGCACTGGTATTTAGAAAACAAAGATTGGGCAGAACCGATTTATCATCTGATCGATGCTTCTTATATGCAGTACCATGCGAAAAAGTTGCCGGGAGATCTGATACATGAGATTTATGGAAAAGTGCTTGAGAGCAGTGTCACAAGGTTAGAGCGTTATGCCGCCTGTGCCTCGCGCATTATCTGCAATATGGCTTAGGGCTCAGCGAACGCCAGATGCAGGATTTTACACCGGCAGATTTCGGTAATGTATTCCACTTTGCAATTGAATCTTTTTCAAAAGCCTGCGAAAAGAAGGGCTGACCTGGAAAGAGTTAGAGGAAGAGGACAGCAGAAGGTTAGAAGAACATTCTTTTGAGGAATCTTTAGAAAGAAACAGGCTCTTAGAAGAATATGATACAAAAAAAAAAGTCAGTTTATGATCGGACAGATGAAGCGTGTCTACCATCGCACCATTGAGACACTGCGGGAACAGGTAAAGCGTGGAAAATTCCGCCCGGAAGGCTATGAGCTGGTCTTTTCAGCAGCAAATCATTTAGACGCGGCACAGTTCGTCTTAAACGAAGAAGAACGGATGCATCTGCGTGGAAGGATTGACCGGATGGACACTTATACGACCAATGAAAAGGTCTATGTAAAGATCATCGATTACAAGACCGGAAATACGAGTTTTCAGCTTTTAAATCTCTATCATGGTTTACAGTTACAGCTTGTGGTATATCTGAACGCGGCATTGGAGGTAACGGCGAAGAAATATCCACAGAAAACGACAGTGCTGCGGGAATCTTCTATTATCATGTAGATGACCCTTATGCAGAGGGCAGAGCCGAAATGAGCGAGGAAGAAATTGGAGAGGAAATCCTACAGCGTCTGAAGTTAGATGGTATTGTCAACAGTGAGGAAGATGTCTGGCGGGCAATGGATACAGAGATGGAGAGCGAGTCGCATGTCATCCCGGTAAAATTAAAAAAAGACGGAACGATTTCTGCAACATCTAAGACACTCTCAGAAACAGCTTTTTCTAATGTCGGACATTTGCAACAGAAAAGATTAAGGAGCTTGGCAATGGAATGTTAGGAGGAAATATTGCAGCAGAGCCATATCTGTTAGACTCGAAAAGCGGCTGTGACTATTGTGCGTATCGGAGTATCTGTGGATTTGATGCAAAAGATTCCGGGATATCATTATCATGAGTTAGAAAAAAGTTTAAAGGACAATGATATTCTTAAAAAATAAGTGACGGGATCGCAATATCTTAGTATCCGCGGCAGCCGGTTCTGGAAAGACCGCCGTCTTAGTAGAGAGGATCATAAAAAGGATTACCGATGAACAGCATCCGGTGGATGTGGACCGGCTCTTAGTGGTAACCTTACCAATGCGGCAGCTTCAGAGATGCGCGAAAGAATTGGTGATGCCATTGAAGCGGCATTAGAAAGGGAACCGGAAAATCATCATCTGCAAAGACAACAGTCGTTGATCCATAATGCCCAGATCACGACGATTGACAGTTTTTGTCTCTATATCGTGCGAAATTATTTCCATACGATTGATTTAGAACCGGGGTTTCGGATTGCAGATGAGGGAGAATTAGCACTGTTAAAAAAGAGCAGGTATTAGATGAAGTTTTAGAGAGTTTTTATGAAAATCAAATGAAGATTTTTACGTCCTTTATGGAGGCTTTTGCAACGGCAAAAAGCGACCGGAATGTCCGTGGTATGATATTAGAACTCTTTACTACGG
>VOFI01003139.1_pt1 | contig 37659 bp, 30 predicted proteins | sample 5384131 | NCBI WGS metagenome assembly VOFI01 (sample SAMN12384728, study PRJNA508395) | human gut metagenome | isolation source: healthy gut H | host: Homo sapiens | reverse complement strand
TGCAAATATATTAATAAATATGAAACACACAACTATTTTATTGAAAAAAACCTTGTAAATCTATCAATCTGTTAAAATTTCGATTATTTTATGCTGAATAGCATGTTTTATGCAATTATAGAACCTTAAAATGGTAATGTTTACTACCACTATGTTTTAATCATTTTGTTCTATTATTAATCCGAATATATATATTTTAAAATAAAATAGTTAAAAACGCTCTCATATTTACGCTAGTTCATCCGATAAAGCAAGATATCTTGAATCTTTTGAGTGACTTCAAAGAACAGACCGTCAAAGAAAGAGTCTTTTTTTGCAGATATTAATTCTTATTCAAACCCTGTTTTGCACAGAATATCATCTTATTTGTTTATAGTATTAATCAAAATAACTTGAGATGAATAAAATTATTTACAGTCTTGTGTACAACAGAAAGAAATGTCTGAACAAAAGAGGAATGGCACTGGTACAAGTAGAAGCTTATTTGGACAGAAAGAAGAAATACTTTTCAACCAAAGTCTATCTGAAACCGGAACAATGGGATGCAAAAAAACTAGTTGTAAAAAACCACCCTAATGCAGATGCTCTCAACCGCCTGATTTACGAATTTGTCGCAGCAATAGAGAAAAAAGAATTGGAATTATGGCAGCAGGGCAAACGTATATCATTGGAATTATTAAAAGATGCTTTAGCTACCAGAGAGAACAATTCTTCATTTATATCTTTCTTTAAGCAAGAGGTTTCGAATTCGTCTTTAAAGGACAGCACCAAACGCAATCATCTTTCTACTCTTCTATTGCTGCAAGAATTCAAAAGGGATATAGTATTTTCCGATTTGACATTCGAGTTTGTTTCATCTTTTGAGTACTTCCTGCAACAGAAAGGATATCATACCAATACCATTGCGAAACATATGAAACATTTAAAACGCCACATAAATATTGCTATTAATAAAGAATATATTGAAATCCAGAAATATGCTTTCAGGAAGTATAAAATAAAAACCGTGGAAAACAAACACACCCATTTAGTACCAGAAGAACTGGAACAATTGGAACGTTTGAGCCTGACGGACAAGCATATGAAACTGCAAAAGTCCTTGGATGCTTTTCTGTTCTGCTGTTATGCAGGAATGCGATACTCTGATTTTACAAATTTATCAAAGAAAAACATTGTAGATATAAATCAGGAAACGTGGCTTATATATAAATCTGTAAAGACCGGAACAGAAGTGCGGTTACCCCTTTATCTCCTTTTTGCAGGCAAAGGAATTGTAATCCTTAATAAATACCGCAATAATCTGGAGGATTTTTTCCGCTTAAGAGATAACTCAAATATTAATAAAGACTTGATAATCATTGCAAAATTGGCAGGGTTATCAAAAAAAGATTTCATTTCACACAGCCCGTCACACCAATGCAACTTTACTTATATATAATGGTGTAAATATCACTACTGTACAAGCTGCTTGGTCATAAAAGCGTAAAAACGACACAAGTGTATACCAATATTATGGATATGACGATTGTCCATGACTTGGAAAAAATAAAGCAAGCAGCACTTGGTATCAAAAAAAAGACAGATAACAGCTTTAATAAGTAGTAAGTAAGTTGTTTTGTAATGCTGGAACTTTTAGTTTTCTCCTATAAAACTAAAAGTTTTACACCGATAACCAATAAATTATTCCGTGCAATCAGGTGTAAATACACATAGGGGTTAGCCCATTTTTAAGGCGATGTGTGGCGTGATAGATAGTTGTAAATAATTTTATCTATCACGCCTGTTTTACACGGATTATTGAAATCAGAAGTATATCCCCTATAGTATGATAGCATAACAGATGATTTTCATTTTAAACTTAATAGAGAGACCGAGTTCAAGTTATAAACGGAAGACTTAAGTTACCAATACTTTTTTGCTTACAAAATGTTATTTCAAAAAGCAATAAGTATATTTATGATATGATTATTATCCAACAGTCGTCCATACAAAGCGCTAATAATCAACAGTTATTATAGATTATAGGTAGCACTTTGGTAATATAATTCGATTATTAGATATGGCCAGAATGATATGTGTAAATACTTTTGCTCTGAATGGCAACTTAACTGTTACTTATAAAACTCTTATTTTTAGCAACTTATATCTTTATGAGTTCTGCGAAAACTTTGCAGATTTCATACATCGGTATGCAGACTCAGGAGGTGGCTATCAAACCAAACCTAAAAGTAATATTAAAGTCTGATACGGAGCTGCTTGATGAAGTAACCGTAGTAGCTTATGGCACTAAACGTAAGCAGGATCTGGTAGGCTCCATCAGTAGTGTGAAAAATGAAATTATCAGCAATTCGCAGGCTGCATCCGTTTCAAACGCACTCGAAGGAGCTGTAGCCGGCTTACAGGTAGTAAGTTCTTCCGGACAGCCGGGACAGGATGCCGATATCGTCCTGCGCGGTATAGGTTCTATTTCAGCTAGCAATAATGCGTTGATTGTGGTAGATGGCGTGCCTTTCAACGGTAAGTTGTCGGATATCAACCCTACAGATATTGCTTCGGTGAACGTATCGAAAGATGCTGTTTCCAACTCCTTGTATGGTTCTCGTGCAGCCGGAGGTGTAGTTATGATTACGACCAAGACCGGACGTAAGGACAAAGTATCCATTAACTTTGACGGTAGTTGGGGGGTGGCACAGCGTGCGTATAAGGATTATGACATGGCTACCGATCCCGGAGAGTTCTATCGCCTGACTTGGTACGGTATTCGTAATACCTATTGGGCAGCCGGAAACTCCATTGAAGATTCTAATTTGGCAGCCAGTCAGGAGTTGCTAGGCGAACTAGGTAATTACAATGCTTACATTATTCCGCAAGGAGAATATCTGGTGACACCTGATGGTAAACTTAACCCCAATGCGCGTTTGCGTTATGATGACACTTTTGCTGATGCCTTGTTCGACAACGCTTTCCGTCAGGAATATAATGTGTCTGCATCAGGCGGTAACGACCGTACGGATTTCTATGTATCTATGGGATATTTGGACAATGACTCTTATGTATTAGGTTCTTCTTATGAACGTTTTACAGCTCGCGCCAATGTTAACTCCCAACTGAAGTCTTGGTTGAAAGTAGGTACCAATGTAGGGTATTCCAAAGCTACTCAAAACGGTGTACAGGAAAATGCCGAAACTGCTTCTAATCCTTTCGCTGTGGCACGCTCCTGGGCTCCTATCTTCCCGGTTCATGCCTATGACACAGAAGGTAACATGAAATATTATGAAGACGGACGTCCCATGTATGATGCCGGAAACGGTGAAACAGACGGTACATCCAAACGCCCTACTGCAACTAATCAAAATGTGATAGCCAACATGAGAGAGGACATCCGTGAAAGCGTGTATAATAACCTGACTTCACGTTCATATATAGAAATCTCATTCTTGAAGAATTTCAAGTTTACGGCAAATTACAGTTATGATTTTACGAATGACAGCGAAACACTCTATTACACGCCAACTATCGGTGACGGACAGTCGTTCGGTGGTCGAGGTACACAGGCAAGTATCAACACAACAACTACCAACTTCAACCAAATTTTGGCCTACAGCAATGTATTCGGCGATTACCACCACTTATCGGCTAAGGTCGGTCATGAATACTATAAGTATGAATACGACTATTTTGACGGACAGAAAACAAACTTTTTTAATCCGAGCAATCCGGAACTGAACAATGGTGGACAGATGCAATACATCAATAGCTACAAGGTGAACCACAACATCGAGGGCTACTTCGGTATGGCAGACTATGATTACAATAACAAATATTATATCTCAGCAGCTTTCCGCCGCGACGGTACTTCCCGCTTCCTGGACCGTTGGGGTAATTTCTGGTCGGTAGGGGCCGCTTGGCGTATTTCCAATGAAGCATTCATGGACGGAACGGACGCTTGGTTAAATGACCTGAAAATACGTGCTTCATATGGTACCCAGGGTAATGAAAATATACTTTCGGATGAAGGTTACGCCTATGTATACACACCTTACCAAGACCAATATACGGTTACTTGGAATGGTGCTGAATTAGGCTATTCACCGGAATTTTACGGTAATCCGGATTTGACATGGGAAAAGCAGAAAACTTTTGACGTGGGTGTAGACTTCCGCTTGTTCGACCGGGTATATGGTTCATTTGAATACTTCTATCGCCGTACAGATGATATGCTTTTCAAGCGTCCCGTAGCTTTCTCTACAGCCGGACGTCCATATAACTGGGAAAACCTGGGTGCGATGAAAAACACCGGTATAGAGTTCGATGTAAATGTAGATATTTTCAATCAGCCTGACTTGAAGTGGACGGTATCGCTTGTGGGTTCCCACTACAAAAACCGCATCTTGACGCTGCCCGAAGAAAATCGCAAAGATGGTATTACCAGTGGTCCATTCAACCTGCGTGAAGGCAAGAGCCGCTTTGAATACTATACTTATATGTATGCCGGTATGGATGAAAAAGGAAATGCCATGTGGTACATGGACGAAACAAATGATAAAGGAGAAGTAATAGGCCGCACTACCACTACTACTTACGCCGAGGCAACCCGCTATTTCATCGGCAAATCTGCATTGCCTGATTTTAATGGCGGTTTCAGTACTACTTTCTCTTACAAAGGTATTGATCTTTCTATAGCAACGGCTTTCCAGATTGGAGGCTATGCTTATGATTATTCCTATTTGGATGGTATGAGCTCCTCATTCTATGTAGGTCATAACAAGGATATGTGGAAGACGTTCAATCCGGAGACAGGTACAGGCTCACTCCCTATCTGGAATGCGGACAATGCTTCTAACTCTTTCACTCAGCAGTCAGACCTCAATCTGATAAAGGCCAGCTACTTCAGTATCCGTAACATTACTTTGGGTTACACATTACCAAAAAACCTGATGCAGAAATTCGGTATTGAAAAGTTGCGCATTTATGCTACAGCAGACAATCTTGCCTTGTGGTCCAAACGTCAAGGATTTGACCCCCGTGTGGCAATGGCAGGCGCTGACGATGAATATGGAGGCTATTCTCTGATGCGTGTGATTTCAGGAGGTATCAACCTTACATTCTAACTAAAAAAGTTTTGTATATGAAGATAATAAAATATATGATGCAGGTACTCGTTGTCGGCAGCCTGCTTACATCTTGTGTTGAAGATGCCGATGTTACCGCTTATTTGACCGAAGACCAACTGAGTAATGTGGCTCAGGACGACCCTGATAAAACTTTTTCGGCCGCTGTGGCAGGTATGTATTCTGATATGCAAAAGTATTATGATACCGATATGCAACATAATTATTTCGGTCAAAAGAGCTTTGATTACCTGACATCGTTGATGGGTAACGACATGATTATGACCGGACGTTTCGGTATGAGTCTCTATCATTATTTGTTGGATTATTGGCAACAGAACTATACTCCGACCAACAATCGCTGGAAAGAATACTATCGTGTCATAGCCAATGCCAATAATATTCTCAAACTGATTGACCCCAGCAGTGAAGATCCTGCCAATTTGAAATATCGTGCCATCGCTCTCGGCTTCCGTGGCTATGCCTACTTGCAACTAACCTATCTGTACCAACACTCTTATTATACCGGTGCAGACGGAACGAAATGGGGACGTGGAGAGAAATATGACTTCTCGCAATCTCCGTGCGTGCCACTTATCACAGAAGAAACGGAAGGCGACCAGCCGCGTGCTACTGTAGCCCAGATATATGAGCAAATCATGAGCGACCTTACTACTGCCTTTGGCTTCTTCAAACAGTTGGATATGATACACACCTCCTCACCTACGGATATGGACGGTTGCGTAGTAGCTATGCACTTGGCCCGTGCAAATATGGTTATCCATGAATGGGCTAAAGCGATAGAATATGCGCAAGTAGTGATAGACAACATCCCTATGTTAACGAATGAAAATCAGATACTGCAAGGGTTCAGTAACATCAGCCTGCCGGATGTGGTATTCGGCTGCGACATTACTGCAGATAATAGTACGATTTATGCATCTTACTTCTCGCAGATGGATGCTTACAGTGAAGGCTATGCTGGTATCGGTGTATGGCGTGCCGCCTTTAAGCCGTTTGTAGACCGCATCGCGGATAATGATATTCGTCTGCAATGGTTCTGCTGCGACCGTTCTACAGGTGTGGATGCTGAAGATAAAGACGGTAAGCCTATCCGTGTGACATTGTTGCGTGATACTGAAACGCCAGCTTCCGTAGAATATCAGGCTGTGAAATTCATCGGCACAGGTCGTGAAAATATCCAGGCAGGTACATTCAGCGGTTGGGCATTGGGAGACTATCTATATGCGTTCGGAAGAAGCTTATCTGATAAAGATAGAAGCTTTGGCACACAAGAATTCTCCGGATGCTGTAACCGAACTGGAAAACTTCATGAAGACCCGTCAACCCGATTATGATTACACCTTTACGAACAAAGCCGACTTGATAGAGGAAATCATTTATCAAAAACGTGTAGAGTTCTGGGGAGAAGGCTTGGAATATATTGACAATCGTCGTTTGAATATTCCTGTAGACCGTACAGATGAAACCTGGGGTGCAGAAAACAACAATCACTTCTCTGCTGCCAAGTTCCGTTATAATCAGGAAGAACGTCCGTTCCTTTATCAGTTGCCCATCTCGGAAATAGAGAATAATTCTCAGATTTCTCCGAGTGACCAGAATTGATAGAGGTAAAGAATATGTTATACGATAAAATCGGTAAAGGCAAACTGCTTTTACCGATTTTTCTATTATTGCATCACTAGAAAAGGTCTGTCAACAATAGTATTCCTTTTTAACTGATCCGTTTCCTTAACCAAATATCGAAGAACTTGTCATACACGTTATACACTCCCAATTCATTAGTTACAAAATCTTTATCCAAAAGTCCTTTTATGGCTCCTTGCACAGAACTCGCTGTTAGCTTATAAGTTTTTAAAAATTTAGAGGAAGTGATTTCCTGAGCCTTTCCTTACAAATAGCAATGAGGACTTCTTTTTGCTTAGGTAGGAATTGAAACAGAAGTTAAGAATAGGTAAAGTTCAGTTATGATAAGATATTTTCAATGGCAAAATTCACTTTATCAACAGTACACTCCTCACCTTCAGCAGTCATTGCATAAAGCGAGTTTGCCATAAACTGAATGTACCAGGTTATTCCTTCAAAACGTTTATAAACTTCTTGAATTGTTTCTACTGCAATTTTTTTCTTATTCTCCGCAAAGTGTCTTTTTATGAATTCCGTATAAATATCTGCATTAATAGGAGACAGTTCCATAATGGCCGTACTTTGGTAAAACGGACGTGACGGACTAGTAAATATCTCTCCCATCATATGACGTTGCGAACCGGCATAGATAAATTTTGCATTGGAACAATGTTGGATATGTGTCCGTAATATGGCTTCAACATCCCCTTCCGGATATTTGGCTATGACTTGAAACTCATCAATGGAAATCAGGCAAGGCTTATCCGCTTCTTCCAAATAACGGAATATTTCATCAAGCGTTATAGCGGGAGTCTTTATATCACCCATTTCCAAATTCCAACTGGGATTACCACTGAAATCAAAAGAGATACTGGTGCGAAGAGAGGATAAACATTTGAGAAACAGCTCCCATGCTTTTCTTCCACGCGGCTTCAAACCATTCAGAATACCTTTACCAAGTTCAAATACAAACTCCTGAAAATTCTTTGTTGCATATATATCGATTAAAAATGTGTGATATACTTCCCTTATTTGTTGCTGATGAAAACAATGCTCTATCAGCCCGGTTTTTCCTAAACGGCGAGGGGATATCAAAGCTACATTATTCCCGTTGGTTATATAACGTGTCAATGTAGTTGTTTCGGTTATACGGTCGCAAAAGTACTTTGCTGAAATATAGCCACTGGTTATGAAAGGGTTTATTTTTGTCATAGGTTACATGTTTTACACAAAGATAATTATAATCTTATTATAATAGCTTGTTTATGATGTTTTTTGTAATAGGTTTATGTTTTATTTTGACATAAATCTCTGTTTGCGACTTTCATCATAGTGTATTTCTTTATGGTCAACCACGGCTACTCACATTACTTTTTATTTTACAAAAATAGTTCAACAAAAAACTAAAGTATATTTCGATAGTTACAATATAGGCTACATCTACATGTATATGTTGTTGATAATCAAAGTTTTATTGTAAAATATGGTAACATATGAGTAACTTGATAGTTTTGTAAATACATGGTAGAGCATATTCTATTGAGGTTTTTGGTTAAATATAATGACTTTATATCTATTTATAAAATGCTTATTTATAGAAGTTTACATATTGTATAGTTCTGCGAAAACTTTGCAGATTTCATACATCGGTATGCAGACTCAGGAAGTGGCTATCAAACCGAACTTAAAAGTGGTATTGAAGCCTGATACTGAGGTGCTTGATGAAGTTGTCGTTGTTGCTTACGGTACTGCCAGCCGCCAGTCCATTACAGGTGCTGTAGCTTCTATCGACTCAAAGAAACTGGAGATGCGCCCTGTTACTGAAGTAACGGGAACTTTGGAAGGTGCTGCTCCCGGTATTCAGGTGAATAACTCATATGGCGAGCCGGGTAGCGATAAATCCGAAATCCGTATTCGCGGATTTGGTTCTGTAAACGGAACTAATGCTCCGCTGATTGTCGTAGACGGCTCTCCTTATGGCGGAAGCTTGAATGATATCAATCCGCAGGATATTGAATCTATTTCTGTTCTGAAAGATGCTTCATCTGCCGCTCTTTATGGTAATAAGGCTGCTAATGGAGTTATCATGATTACCACTAAAAAAGGTAAAAGTCATAAGTTGAACTTCCGGATTGGTGTGAAGCAGGGTATGTATACCCGTGGTATACCGGAATATGACAAATTGGGCGTAAACCAATGGATGGAAGCTATGCGTTCCGGTATGCAAAGCTATTGGGAAAAAGACGGTGGAGTTACTCCGCAACAAGCATTCGAAGCATCTAAAACAGTCAATGATGACATTGTTTTGTCTCCTATCTTTGATAAGAACGGTGCTGCCATGTTCGATGAAAATGGAAAGTTCGTTGCAAAGGTAAAACCCGGTTACAATGATTTGGATTGGTTGAAGGCATTGGAGCGCACAGGTTATCGTCAGGAATACACAGCCAGTGCGGATGCTATGGGAGAAAAGTATGATATTTTCTCTTCTTTCGGCTATTTGAATGAGAAAGGATATATCATTGGTTCGGATTATGACCGTTTCACTGCACGTTTGAAGGCTAACTATCAGCCGACTTCCTGGTTTAAAACAGGTGTAAGTCTGAGCGGAACAATGTCCGGCTCTAATTATCAGGCTAATGCTCATGATGCATATTTTGCTAATCCGTTCTATACAGCCGGTCAGATGGCACCGGTCTATCCTTATTTGATGCATAATGAAGACGGAAGCGTGGCTACAGATGGCACCGGTAACTCTTATGATATAAGTAACTATGATTATTTGGGTGGTCGTAATATTATTTATGAGATTCAGAATGATATCAGCCGTAAGGAACGTAATGCCGTATCAGGTCAGATATATGGTACGATTTCTTTCTTGAAGGATTTTGCGGCTACTGTAAGGGGGGACCTCTATAATGTAAATAACACGGAAAAAGCCTTCAATAACCCCTATTGCGGTGACGGTGCTGCTAACAACGGCCGTCTTTCAAAAGTACATGACCGTATACGCGAATACCGTTTTACACAGGAACTGACATGGGCTCACGATTTTGATAAGCACCATATCGATGTATTGCTGGCTCACGAATCTTTCAAGCACTCCTATAATTATGATTTCATGATGAAGGAGCAGATGAAAGTCAGTGGAAATACGGAGATGAGCAATTTTGCAAAAATGACAAGTATCGATGGTTATAACCAAGAATACACTACGGAAAGCTATCTTTCCCGTGCACGCTATAATTTTGCGGAAAGATACTTCCTGGATGCTTCATTCCGTCGCGACGGTTCTTCACGTTTCTCCGATCCGTGGGGTAATTTCTGGTCGCTGGGTGCAAGCTGGATTATTTCTCAGGAGAAGTTCATGAAAGACCTTACATGGATTGATAATCTGAAGTTCCGTGTTTCTTACGGTGAAGTTGGTAATGATGCCGGTGCCGATTATTATGCTTACAAGGAACTGTTCTATTCGGATGTCAATGCCGGTATCGGTGCGTTCTATAAAATTCAGATACCTAATAAGAACTTGAAATGGGAAACTTCCGGTTCATTGGATATCGCGTTGGAAGGTCGTTTGTTCAACCGTTTCAATTTCTCTTTGGATTTCTTCAATAAAACATCTAAAGATTTGCTTTTCACGGTTTACAATCCGCTTTCTGCCGGTGCAACCGACTGGTTTGCCACTTCTGACGAGACGCCGTCTGGAATGTCACAATATTTTGCTAACATAGGTAGTGTTCGCAATACCGGTCTTGAAGTTGCTATGGATGTAGATGCCATCCGGACTAAAGATTGGAAGTGGAATATCGGTTTGAACCTGACTACTATCCATAACGAAATTACAAAATTGCCCGGCGGTAAAGACATTCTGCATGGAACACAGAATTACAGTGAAGGACACAGCATCTATGAATTCTATACTTATACTTATGCCGGAGTAGACCAAATGAACGGACGTGCGCTTTATAATGCAAACTCACAGCTGGGTGAAAGTACAATCAATGCTTTGAAAGCTCAAGATGAGTATGTTACTATCAACGGTAAAAACTACGTGTACAATACATCATATGCCGAAAAAGAATGGCAAGGCAGTGCACTGCCCGATGTATATGGAAGTATCAATACCTCTTTGACATGGAAAGACCTGACACTTTCCGTACTCTGTACATATTCATTGGGCGGAAAAGTATATGATTATAATTATCAAGGATTAATGTATACTACGACTAATGGTCCGGGAGCCTTGCATAAGGATGTGCTGAATGGCTGGCAAGCTGCTCCGGAAGGTATGACCGAAGATTCTCCCAATCGTTTGAATCCGAACGGTACGCCTCAGTTCGACCTTTCAAGCTTGGCTTCTACTTCTTATGGTGCAAGTTCACGCTGGCTGACGGATGCTTCTTATTTTGTCATCAAAAATATCAATCTGAACTATTCTTTCCCAAAGAAAGTCGTTACAAAATGGGGATTGGGTGGATTGAGCGTTTATGGCTCCATTGAAAATGCGGCTACTTTTACGGCGCGTAAGGGTATGAATCCTCAATATAGCTTCACCGGTTCTCAAGATAATACATTCGTTGCGGCACGTGTGTTTACGCTCGGACTTAATTTAAACTTCTAAAACGAAACAGATTATGAAATATACATTCAAGAACGTAATGATATTAGGACTCGGCTGTCTGTTGGGATTTACCTCTTGCTCGGACAGTTGGCTCAATACAGACTCCACGCAGACTGCGGGGGGAGATGTGATTTTCTCTACAACGGATAATGCAAAACTTGTTATCAACGGTATTTGCAGGACAATGGTTCAGCAACATGCCTATTATGGACAAAACTTCAACGGCGAAGGTACTATGAAGTTGCTTTATGGCGAATATCCCGGTCAGGATTTCAACTTCCCTTATATGGCACCGGGATGGTCTCCGCTGATGAACAACCAGTCTACCATAACCCAGAGCAGCAGCTCTATCTATGATTCTTACCCCTGGTATTACTATTATCTGATTATTGGAAATGCCAATGCGGTAATCAATCGTATTGATAAAGCAGAAGGTTCGCAAGAAGAGAAAGACTTCTTGAAAGCCGAGGCACTTACATTCCGTGCTTATTCTTTCTTCCGTTTGGCTGAATTATATTGTGAGCCTTGGGCACGTAGTAATGATGGTGCTACCGATGGTGTGGTACTGCGCATTAAGGAAGTAGCCGAAGCTGGTGAAGAGACAGACTTGAAGTTGTCTACATTGGCCGAAACCTATAAGCAGGTTTATGATGATCTTGATGAAGCCCTTAGATTATATGAGGTTTCCGGACTTACCCGCGATGACATTTACTGGGATGCTACCTCTAATATCAGTTTCCCGGATGCTCCGGTGGCTCATGCCATTTATGCCCGTGCTGCTTTAACACGTCAGGATTATGCCGTGGCCAAGGAACATGCGGCTTTGGCGCGTGCAAATTTCCCCTTGATGGACACGAATACATATTATAGCGGTTTCTGCACTCCCAGCAGTGAGTGGATTTGGGGTGTGTACAATGATGCTTCCGAAACTATCTGGTATTATGGATGGCAGCTCTTCATGGCTTGTAACGGTTACTATGCGCAGCAAAATATCAATGTATGTATCAATCGTGATTTGGTTGAGTCTTTTGCCGACAGCGATATTCGTAAAGGATTGTTCTTGACGGAATCTACATTCTTGCCGGAAGATGGAAGTAAAACATTCTTGGATGTTGTAAGTACTGAAAGCCGTAATGCCAATAAATTTAACAACACAGCGGAGGGTCAAGGCCGCTTCTGCGAAAGCCAATAAGTATGTAAAGGAGACAGTAGCATCTGCTACGTCACAGGCATATGCTTATGCCAGCCTGAAATTCCAAGCTACGGCACAACCGGCTGTAGGTTGTCAGCCCATTTTCCGTGCTTCGGAGATGTTGTTGATTGAGGCGGAAGCTAATTACTATCTGAGTTCAGACCCGACTGCTGCACAAAACAGCTTGGTTGAATTGAATAAAAATAGCGGTCGTGACCCTCAATATACGTGTACGGCTACCGGTGAGGATTTACTGAAAGAGATTAAGAAATACCGTCGTCTGGAGTTATGGGGCGAAGGTTTCAGTTGGTATGACTGTAAACGTTGGGGCGATCCAGTGGTTCGTAACTCTTTTAAGGAAGGCGGTAATTACAGTTCGTATATTAGCGGAACATTCGGATTTAAAGATGGCAACTATGTATCGGAGTTCTGGAAATGGATTCTTCCGAACCGTGAAAGCGATTATAACAGTGCTATCGAAATGAAATAAACGGAATATCCGTAAATAATTAAGGCGGGTGTGCAGGGCCGAAAGACCGGAAGGTATGGGCTGGCACATCCGCTTTCCGTTTTGTGGCATCTGACGGTGCTCGATGGTTTACGACAGGAATCCGTATCCTTATTATTAAAAATGGGAATGAACACTATGAGAATGGTTTTGTTTTTTCTTATATTTGCCGACACATATAATTAAAGATACATATATATAATAAGGTATAAAGTAGAATGAAAGAATTTGTAATTTCCGAAGCGCAGGTCGAAACCGCAGTATTGGTAGGTCTTATCACAAAAACTCAGAATGAGCGTAAGACGAACGAATACCTCGACGAGCTGGCATTCTTGGCTGAGACAGCCGGGGCGGAAGTAGTGAAAAGATTTACTCAGAAGTTAGACCAGGCAAACTCTGTGACATACGTCGGCAAGGGTAAACTGGAAGAAATAAAAGAATATATCCGCAGCGAAGAAGAAGCCGAGCGCGAAATCGGTATGGTGATTTTCGATGATGAGCTCTCGGCAAAGCAGATACGCAATATCGAGGCTGAACTGAAAATAAAGATACTGGACCGTACTTCACTGATCCTCGATATCTTTGCCATGCGTGCACAGACTGCCAATGCGAAAACTCAGGTTGAGTTGGCGCAGTACAAATACATGCTTCCCCGTCTGCAACGTTTATGGACACACTTGGAACGTCAGGGAGGCGGTTCGGGAGCCGGTGGCGGTAAAGGTTCCGTGGGATTGCGCGGGCCGGGTGAAACTCAGTTGGAAATGGACCGTCGTATCATCTGAACCGTATGTCATTGCTGAAAGAGCGTTTGGCGGAGATTGACAAGCAGAAAGCTACCCAGCGTAAGAACCGCGGCCGCCTTATTCGTGTGGCATTGGTAGGATATACCAATGTCGGTAAATCTACTCTGATGACGCTGCTTTCCAAGAGCGAAGTGTTTGCGGAGAATAAGCTGTTTGCCACGTTGGACACTACGGTGCGCAAGGTTATCATCGAGAACCTGCCGTTTCTGCTGTCGGACACGGTAGGCTTTATTCGTAAGTTGCCCACCGATTTGGTAGACTCTTTTAAATCTACGTTGGACGAGGTGCGCGAAGCCGACCTGTTGTTGCACATCGTAGATATTTCCCACCCCGATTTTGAAGAGCAGATAGAAGTGGTGAACAAGACATTGGCGGACATCGGTGCGTCCGGTAAGCCCATGATACTTGTATTCAATAAAATAGACGCTTACACCTATGTGGCAAAGCGGACGACGACCTTACCCCCAGAACCAAAGAAAACTTAACACTCGAAGAACTGATGAAGACGTGGATGGCGAAGTTGGAAGACAATTGCCTTTTCATCTCTGCCCGCGAACGTATCAATGTAGAGGAACTGAAGAGTGTGGTTTACCGGCGTGTAAAAGAATTGCATGTGCAGAAGTACCCCTATAACGATTTTCTTTATCAGACTTACGATGAAGAGGAAGTTTAATTCAATGAAGAATTGATTCTTCATTTTTAATTTGAATGTTATGACTTACAGAAACTTGACCGAAGACGAAGTTCTTCGGTTGAAGAGCCAGTCGTGTCTGGCAGATGATTGGGGGAAAGTAACCGTTGCAGAAGAGTTTTCAACGGAATTCGTACATCATACTCGTTTTTCGGGTGAGGTGCGTTTGGGGGTATTCCATTCCGAATTTACTTTGCCGGGTGGAATAAAGAAACATTCCGGTTTGCGGCATGTAACGCTTCACAATGTAACGGTGGGTGATAATTGCTGCATCGAGAATATCCAAAACTACATTGCCAATTATGAAATAGGGCATGATACTTTCATTGAGAATGTAGACATTATTCTTGTAGACGGATTGTCCAGGTTCGGTAACAGTGTGGAAGTGTCTGTATTGAACGAGACCGGCGGGCGCGAAGTACTTATCAGTGACAAACTTTCTGCCCATCAGGCTTATATCATGGCGCTGTACCGTCACCGTCCGGAGCTGATTGCGCGGATGAAGGAAATTACCGATTTCTATTCCAATAAGCATGCCTCTGCTACCGGTTCTATCGGTAGCCATGTAATGATACTCAATACCGGTCTATCAAGAATGTCCGCATTGGCGACTATTGCCACATTTGTGGTACGTGTCGTCTGTACAACGGAAGTGTCAACAGTAACGAGAACGCGCCTGTACATATCGGGCACGGCGTTATTTGCGATAATTTTATCATATCGTCCGGTTCGCATGTGGATGATGGAGCCATGCTTACCCGTTGCTTTGTAGGGCAGGCCTGCAAACTGGGACATAACTACTCTGCCTCAGACTCTTTGTTTTTCAGTAACTGCCAGGGAGAAAACGGTGAAGCGTGTGCTATTTTTGCCGGACCTTATACGGTGACACATCATAAATCCACCTTGCTTATAGCCGGTATGTTTTCCTTTATGAATGCCGGTTCCGGTTCCAATCAAAGTAATCACATGTATAAGCTCGGTCCTATCCATCAGGGTACGTTGGAGCGCGGAGCCAAAACCACTTCCGATTCCTATATCCTGTGGCCCGCAAGGGTAGGGGCGTTCTCTCTGGTTATGGGACGTCACGTCAACCATTCCGATACTTCCAACCTGCCGTTCTCTTATCTGATAGAACAGAACAATACGACATATCTTGTGCCCGGCGTCAATCTGCGCAGTGTGGGTACTATCCGTGATGCGCAAAAATGGCCCCGGCGCGACCAGCGTACCGATACCAACAAACTGGACTTCATTAACTACAATCTGTTGAGTCCCTATACCGTACAGAAGATGTTCAAGGGACGGGAGACTTTAAAAAATCTGCGTTATGCTTCCGGCGAACTTTCCGATATTTATTCTTTTCACAGTGCCAAGATACGCAACTCGGCTCTGGTGAAAGGTATCCGCTTTTATGAGATAGCCATTCACAAGTTTCTTGGCAATTCGGTTATCAAACGTTTGGAAGGTATCGGTTTTCATACCAATGAAGAGATTCGCGCCCGGTTGAAGCCCGATACACCTATCGGTAGCGGCGAATGGGTGGATATTTCCGGACTGATAGCTCCCAAAAGTGAGATTGACGCCTTGATAGACGGCATAGAGTCGGGTGCGATTAACCGTTTGAAGCATATCAATGCCGAGTTTGAGCGGATGCACCAGAATTATTATACCTACGAGTGGACATGGGCTTATGAGAAGTTGGAAGAATTCTATGGCATTGCTCCGGAAAATATGACTGCAGAGGATATAATTCATATTGTCGAGAAATGGAAAGAAGCTGTTGTTGGTCTGGACCGCATGGTTTATGAGGATGCCAAAAAGGAATTTTCTCTGGCTTCCATGACCGGTTTTGGCGCGGATGGTTCACGTCTTGAAAAAGAACTTGATTTCGAGCAGGTACGTGGTGACTTCGAAAACAATCCGTTCGTAACGGCCGTTCTCAAACACATTGAAGTGAAGACCGCATTGGGCGATGAGCTGATAGGACGCATGCAAAAGGTACAATGAAGATGAGGCGGAGGGATGGCAAATCCATTCGTTTTATATGATTAAAATAGAGAAAGCGGGGTTGAAGTATTAGGTTTCAATCTCGTTTTTTCTTTCTAATTAAAGAAATATTTCAAGATTACTTCTTACCTTTGCTGTTACGAAATCACTTTTAAACTAAATGAACAAGTAATTATGGCAACAACACCTCCGTTCAAGTATCAGCCCATGTTCGAAAAGGGTAAGGATACGACTGAGTATTATCTGCTTACCAAAGACTATGTGTCAGTAAGCGAGTTTGAAGGAAAACCTATCCTGAAGATTGAAAAGGGAAGGTTGACTGCAATGGCCAATGCCGCTTTCCGTGACGTTTCGTTCATGTTGCGTCGTTCGCACAACGAGCAGGTTGCTAAGATTCTGATAAGTATGTAGCATTGACTTTCTTGCGTAATGCGGAAGTTTCAGCTAAAGGCAAATTACCTCTTTGTCAAGATACGGGTACTGCTATTATCCACGGTGAGAAAGGTCAGCAGGTATGGACGGGCTATTGTGATGAAGAAGCCCTTTCCTTGGGAGTTTATAAGACTTATACGGAAGAAAATCTTCGTTATTCTCAGAATGCTCCTTTGACTATGTACGATGAGGTGAACACCAAATGTAACCTGCCTGCACAAATTGATTTGGAAGCTACTGAAGGTATGGAATACAAGTTCCTTTGTGTGACTAAAGGTGGTGGTTCGGCGAACAAGACCTATTTATATCAGGAAACGAAAGCTGTATTGAATCCGGCTACATTGGTTCCTTTCCTTGTTGAAAAAATGAAGACTTTGGGTACGGCTGCTTGTCCTCCTTATCATATTGCATTTGTAATCGGTGGTACATCGGCTGAGAAGAACTTGCTGACTGTGAAACTAGCTTCTACTCACTATTATGACGAGTTGCCTACTACCGGTAATGAATACGGGCGTGCTTTCCGCGATGTGGAACTGGAAAAACAAGTATTGGAAGAAGCTTATAAGATTGGCTTGGGTGCACAGTTTGGTGGTAAGTATATGGCTCACGATGTCCGCATCATCCGCTTGCCTCGTCACGGTGCTTCTTGTCCTATCGGTCTGGGCGTTTCCTGTTCTGCTGACCGTAATATAAAATGTAAGATCAATAAAGATGGTATCTGGATTGAAAAGATGGATGATAAACCGGGTGAGCTGATTCCGGCAGAACTCCGTGAAGCCGGTGAAGGCGATGTGGTTAAGATTGATTTGAACCAACCGATGGCGGATATCCTGAAAGAATTGACCAAGTATCCGGTAGCTACCCGTCTGTCATTGAACGGAACCATTATTGTAGGTCGCGATATCGCTCATGCTAAATTGAAAGAGCGTTTGGATCGTGGCGAAGATTTGCCGCAGTATATCAAAGACCATCCTATCTACTATGCCGGTCCTGCCAAGACTCCGCAAGGTATGGCTTGCGGTTCGATGGGCCCGACTACTGCCGGACGTATGGACCCGTATGTGGATTTGTTCCAGTCACATGGCGGTAGCATGATAATGTTGGCAAAAGGTAATCGTAGCCAGCAGGTAACGGATGCTTGTAAGAAGTATGGCGGTTTCTATCTGGGCTCTATTGGTGGTCCGGCTGCTATCCTTGCTCAGAATAATATCAAGAGCATTGAGTGTGTGGAATATCCGGAATTGGGTATGGAAGCTGAGTGTTGAGAATACACTCCACACCTTTGTCGAATGCGGTACGGGCGCGTTGGCAAAGGGTATCCGGTACATAGGTGTACGGGGCTTTCTTGCTGTACACATCACGCAACAGGTTCATGACGTTCACCATTGCATTGTCGTTGTAGGTGATGTGGGTATAATAACCTTTGGAGCGCGGCCAGAACTGAGGCCAGCCGCCGTTGGGGTATTGCGCTTTCAGTAGGTAGCGTATGCCTTCTAAGGCAGCGTCTTTGTATTTCTCTATGCCGGTGGCAAGGTAGATGCGGGAAAGGTAGCGTATCTCTGTGCTTGTGGCATTGTTGTCTATGGTGCTTTGGTTGACGTTATCTTTGTCGGCAAGGGCTTTCTGGTACTCATCGGCTGTCAGTTCGGCGGGCATATAGATATTTTTGGGCCAGCCACCGGTTGTTTGCTGGTAGAGCAGTACGTTGTCGGCAATACGGACGGCTTCGGGAGTCGTGAAGAAGGCATCGTCCAATTTAGGGGCCAGTTTTACCCAATCCTTATAAGGATGTTTCTCTTTGTAGTCGGTTATTTTCTGTGCATTGGCGCCTGTAAACAAGGCAAGCAATGCACAGAAAAAGATTGTTCGTTTCATATTGGTATTGTTTTTGGTTTCTCTTTACGAACAAAAGTAGGGAAAAGTTTGAAGAGAAGATGGCAATATTTGTTTTTTAAGGGAGTAAAAATTGTGATTTATACGGTATGTCTATTCCAAATACTGTTCTACTCTTCCGCTGATTTGCAGCAGGGATATTTCGCACAATTTGGTGTCGTACTCTGCCGATAGGATACGCTCCTCGGCATCCAGCAGACTCTTTTGCGCTTCGCGCATCTCGATACCGGAGAGGTTGCCGAGCATATAGCGTTCCATGGCAATCTCATGGTTCTCTTTGGCTGCAACGAGGTTCTGTCGTTCCAGCTTCAGCATCTGGAGATTGTTCTGGTAGGCTTGCCACAGATTGCTCAAGTCGGCGCGTAGGGCTTGTTCCAGTTGCTCGCGTTCCAAACGGGCGTTTTGTACGGCAATGCGTGCATTGCGGAGTTCGCGGCGGCGGTTGCCGTCAAAGAGATTGAAACCTACGGTGACGCCGAAGTTCAGACCGAGGTTGCTGCGGCGGCTGTTGGCAGAGATGTCATACTTGTTGAGGGTGTAGCCGTATCCGCCATTCATCTTTATGTACGGGTAGTCGCGGGAACTGGCTTTTTTATAGTCCAGCCGTGCCAGTGTATTGTTCTGTTCGGCTTTCAGTAAGGCGGCGTTGGCTTGCAAGGTGGCATTCCAGAGCTCATCGAAATTCAGTTTGGCGCTGACGTTGATGAGGCTGTCTTCAACGATGAAAGGGCGGTCTACGTCTTCACTTGCCATCAGCTCGTTCAGTTGGATACGCGAGGTATGCAGCAATTCCTGTTGTTTCATGTATTGCGCGCTGTCGGCATTGAAGTCTACTTTGGCCTGCTGGTAGTCCAGGCGGGAGAAGTTACCGATGTGATACCGTTCCTCTACGATGCGCAGGCGCTCTTTGGAGAGCGATACGGCGTAGCGGAAATTTTTCAGACGGATGGTGTGCTGCACGTAGTTGTAGTACTCGGCGGCGATGTTGGCTATGAGGTCTTCGATGGCGATACGGGTGTTGGTTTCGCCCTGGCGTTCCAGCTCTTTCAGCTTTTGGTAGTTGGCGGTGATGTTGAAGCCGTCGAAGATTGTCCAGCTCAGGTTGATGCCGGCATCGACGGTCTGGTCGAACACGCCGTTTTCTTTGGTGGTTTCACCGGTGGTGCGCAGCTTGGTTTCGGTATTGTCCAAAGTACCTTTATAGCCGGCAGACAAGTCGAGCGTGGGCAGGTAGCCGGCATTGGCAAGGGTGGCGTTGTTTTTGCTTACTTGCTGTTCGTTACGGGTGATACGCAAGGAATAGTTGTTCAGCAGTCCCTGTTCCAGACAGGATTTCAGGGTATAGACAGGTGCTGGCTGTGCCTGAACGGCAAGCGCGGTGCACAGAATGATCAGGAAAGATAAAAGCGTACGTTTCATTCGTTCTTCAGTTTACTTCGGTTGGTAGATACATAACTATAAATAGCGGGGACGATGTACATCGTAAGCAATGTAGACACAAGCATACCGCCTACTACGGCCGTACCCATGGCGATGCGTTGGTTACACCCTTCGCCCGTGGCGAATGCCAGCGGTATCAGTCCCAGTACGGTAGAAGCGCTCGTCATCAGGATAGGGCGCAGACGTTGCAGGGCGGCATCCTTGATGGCTTGCATCTTGTCCTCGCCGGTTTCCTGCTTCTGGTTGGCGAACTCTACAATCAGGATACCGTTCTTTGCCACCAGCCCAATCAGCATGATGATACCGATTTGGCTGAATATATTCATCGTGATGCCTCCGAAATACATGAATACCAGCGCGCCGGCAATGGCGAGAGGCACCGTCAGCATGATAATCAGCGGGTCTTTGAAGCTCTCGAACTGGGCGGCCAGAATCAGGTAGATCAGCAGGATGGCAAGGATGAAAGCGAACATCAGGCTGGAAGAACTTTCGCGGTACTCTTTTGAGTCACCGGTGAGGGCGGTGCGGAAAGTATCGTCCAATGTCTCTTTGGCAATCTTGTCCATTTCGTCCAGACCTTGCCCGATGGTCTTGCCGTCGGCAAGTCCGGCGGAAATAGTAGCGGACACGAAACGGTTATAGCGATACAACTTGGGCGGGGCAATGCCGTTTGTCAGTTCTATCAGGTTGTCGAGCTGTACCATGTCTCCCTTGTCGCTACGGATGTAGATACCTTTCAGGTCGGCAGGCTTGTTGCGTTGCTGACGGTTGATTTCTCCCAATATCTTGTATTGCTTTCCATTCATATAGAAGTAGCCCATACGCTGGCCGCTCAGACCGTATTGCAGTGTCTGGGCGATGTTGCGGGTGCTGACCCCCATGATACTTGCCTTGTCGCGGTTGATGTTGATGCGGGCTTCCGGCTTGCTGAACTTCAGGTCTACGTCCGCCATCTGGAATACCGGATTCTCATATACCTTTGCCATGAACTTGGGGAGCACCTCCTGCAATTTCTCGATATTAGTTGCCTGCAATACATACTGCACGGGCATACCGCCGCGCCGTCCGCCGAAGGATGAGGACTGTTGTACAAAAGAGCGTGCCATGGTCTTTTTCTGTACAGCTTTCGACAGCTTTTCCGCCACTTCCATTTGAGTGTAGTCACGGTCCCTCATGTCTTTCAGGGTGATGCGTACGTTACCGCTACCGCTGGATACGCGGGCGGTTACCGCTTCGGCATCGGGGGCGATGGAGTCGACAAGCTGGTTGATGTCTTCCGTGTAGTCGCGGATGTATTCGTAGGTAACACCTTCGGCTCCGCGCGTGTTGATGCTGATTTGCGAGCGGTCTTCCAACGGCGCCATTTCCGCAGGGATATGGTTCCAAAGAAAGCCGATAATGAGAATGGTTGCCGCAGTGAAAGGAAGTGCAATCCAGCGTTTGCGCAGGAAGGCTGCCAAAGAGCGGCTGTAAAGGTTGTTCATCCCTTCAAAGAATGGTTCGGTCTTACGGTAGAACCAACTTTGCTTCTCTCTCTTTATCAGCAGCTTGGTAGCCAGCATCGGCGTAAAGGTCAGTGCGGCAAAAGAGGAGATGATAACCGAACCGGACACCACGATACTGAACTCGCGGAACAGACGTCCCGTCATACCGTCCATAAATACGATGGGAAAGAATACCGCTACCAGCGTAATGGTGGTAGAGATTACGGCAAAGAAGATTTCTTTGGCTCCCTCGATACCCGCTTCTTTCGGGGGCATTCCTTTTTCGATGCGGACGTAGATGTTCTCTGTCATTACAATGGCATCATCAACCACCAGTCCCACGGCAAGTACAATGGCAAGCATGGAGAGTACGTTGATGGAGAATCCTGCCAGGTACATAACGAAGAATGCTCCGATTAATGATACGGGAATTACGATACACGGAACCAGGGTGACGCGCCAGTCGCGAAGGAACAGGAAGATGATGATGATGACAAGGACGAAGGCCTCGTATACGGTCTGCTTTACTTCATCGATGGAGGCACGGATGAATTTGGTGTTGTCGAAGCCGTAGGAGTAATGTACGTCTTCCGGCAGGTCTTTCTTCATGTTCTCCATTCGCTCGTACACGGCATCGGCTATCTGGATGTGGTTGGCGCCCGGTTGCGGAATCACTACGACACCTACCATAGGCACTCCGTTCATCTTCATATAGCTTTTGATGTCCGCCGGACCGAGTTCGGCACGGCCTATGTCGCTGAACCGGACAATACGGTTGCCGTCCTCTTTCAGGATGAGATTATTGAATTCCTCTGCCGTATGCATCAATCCGAGTGTGCGGATAGTCAGCTCGATGGTGTTTCCCTCGATGCTGCCCGAGGGGAGTTCTACATTCTCATTGTCTACCGCATTCTTTACGTCGATGGGGGTAATACCGTAACCGGACATCTTGATAGGGTCGAGCCACAAGCGCATGGAATAACGTTTCTCTCCCCAAATGCTTACACTGCTCACATCGGAGATTGTTTGCAGTTGCTCTTTTACGGTGAGGTCGGCTATTTCGCTGAGTTCCAGCAGCGAGCGTTTGTCGCTTTGCAAAGCGACCATGAGGATAGGCATGGCGTCTGCATCGGCTTTGGATACGGTTGGCGGGTCGCAGTCGCGTGGCAGGTAACGCTGGGCGCGCGACACTTTGTCACGTACATCGTTGGCGGCTGTCTCCAGGTCTACGGAAAGTTCGAATTCCACCGTAATACGTGACGAGCCCTGTTGGCTGACACTGGAGAGTGAACGAATACCGGGGATACCGTTGATATTCTGCTCCAGCGGTTCTGTAATCTGGTTCTCAATAACGTCGGCGTTTGCTCCGGGATAGAAGCAGGATACGGAAATGATGGGATTGTCTACCGACGGATACTCGCGGACACCGAGGTAGTTGTACCCGATGAAACCGAAGAGTAGGATAATCAGTGTCAATACCGTAGAGAGTACCGGTCGCCGTATGCTTAATTCGGATATATTCATGATATGAAGCGTAAAGTATGAAGTATTAAGGTATAAAGTGCAAAGTATGGAATATAAAGTATAATGTACGGATTATGAGTTACATCCTCCGGCATAGACTTGCCATAGCTCATACCTTATACCTTATACTTTATAAAATTTCGTACTCAGTTAATGTTGTCCAATGTCACGGGCAGTCCTGTGCGGAGCTGCAAGGTTCCCGAAGTAATGATTGTATCGCCTATGTTCAGGCCTTGCAATACTTGCACTTCGGCTTCCGTCCGAATGCCGGTAGTAATCTCTACCGGTTGTGCTTTTCCTGATTTATAAAGGAAAATCTTATCCTTGCCCATTTCCGGAACGATGGCCTCGGAGGGTACGGCAAGTGCGTTTTGTATTTCGTCCTTATTCAGCTTGATACTGGCATAACGGCCCGGCAGTACGGCGCTGTTGGCATTGGGATAGAGCGCACGGATAGTCAGTGTATGGGTCGTGGGGTCTATCTTTGACTCGCGTGCATAGACGGTGGCATGGAAAGTGTTCAGTTTGCCTTCGAGCGTGAAGTCCAGCCCCGCACCTGTCTTTACGTCATTGGCATAGCGTTCGGGTACTGCAAACTCTACTTTCAGCGGAGAAAGTTTGGTGAGCTTGGCTACAATGGTGGAGGGAGACGCGTATGTCCCGACACTGACCTGCCGCAGACCGATAACTCCGTCAAAGGGAGCGCGAAGTTCGGTTTGTGCAATGTTGGACTCTATCAGATCGATGTCGGCATTCAGGGTTGCCAGTTCGGTTTTTACCTGTTCGTATGCTTCCTTACTGACGGCATCTCTTTCCAGCAACGCATTTTGACGGAACACGCGGTCTTCCGCCAGTTTCAACTGTGATACCAGTCTTTGTAATTGCGCCTGAAGAGGGCGGTCGTTTACTTTGGCGAGCAATTGCCCTTTCTTCACGAAGCTGCCTTCTTCAAAGTTTATTTCGATAATCTTGCCGGATGTCTCGAATGAAAGGTCTACTTCCTCATCAGGCAGCAGGCTGCCGCTGATTTGTATTTCGTCTTTCAGCAGTTGTGGTTTGATTATTCGGGCATTTACGTTCAGCACCTTTTTGCCGCCACGTTTACCGGTCATTACCTTGTCGGCAGCTGCCAATTCTTCGTTTGTCTTGGGAAGCTGGGAATAAATGCCTCCGCCTATCAGTCCGGCACCAATGAATATGATGATGCCCCATTTCACTTTTTTATTCATGTTGTAGTATTAGTAGTATATTTAGCCATAGATTTTGACGGAAAATATACCCGAAGGTTTAAAACGGGAAAAGTTAATAAAAGTGATAGGGTAATAGAACGGTAAGGCAAACCTGCCACTTTATTATTCTCTTAGTATGCTGCCCTGTATTTGCCCTCTTCCTTATCTTCAAGCATGTTCAGGTAAGAGGCGTAGCGGGATTCGCTGATGTAATGTTGCTCTACCGCTTCGCGCACGGCGCAGCCCGGTTCATGGCGGTGGGTACAGTTGTTATAGCGGCAGTCGGCGGAAGCCTTGAATATTTCCGGAAAGTAATGCCCTATTTCTTCTTCCTCCATGTCGAATGTTCCAAAGCCTTTGATGCCCGGTGTGTCGATAATGTAGCCGTTACCCGGCACGGGAAACATCTCGGAAAAAGTAGTGGTGTGCATGCCTTTGTTGTGATAGGCGGAGATTGCGCCGGTTTTGATATCCAGTTCCGGAAGGATGGCATTGATAAGGGTGGATTTACCTACTCCGGAATGTCCGGAGAAGAGCGTTATTTTCCCTTTGAGTTTTTCTTTTATAGTGTCGACTCCCTCACCGGTTTTGGCGGATATCTTGAAACAAGGGTAACCGATGGTAGTATAAAGATTGATAAGTCCGTTCAGGTAGCGAAGCTCGTCTTCGTTATAAGCGTCTGCTTTATTGAAGATGATATTAACGGGTACGCGGTATGCCTCGGCCGATGCCAGAAAACGGTCGATGAATGTAGTGGAGGTTTCCGGATAATTCACCGTTACCACCAACATACACTGGTCGAGGTTGGCGGCAAGGATGTGAGACTGTTTGGACAGGTTGGACGAACGCCGGATAATATAGTTCTTCCGGTCTTCAATTTCGTTGATGAACGCTGTTCCTTCCTGATTCAATATGATTTGCACATGGTCGCCTACTGCCACCGGATTGGTGCTACGGATACCTTTCAGGCGGAAGTTGCCTTTAATTTTGCATTCAACGTATGTCCCCTCGTCGGTCTTTACCAGATACCAACTTCCTGTATTTTTAATTACCAGTCCCCTCAAAATAGTTGAAAGTTGAGAGTTGGGAGTTGAAAGTTGAAAGTAAGGAGTTGTTGGAGAACGGTCGGTGCCGTACGGTAACTCTCGGCTTTCAATTTTCAACTCTCAACTATATTTATACTGTCATAATCTCTTTATCCTTTGCTGCCAGCATATCGTCAATCTGCTTGATATACTTGTCGTGAATCTTTTGCAGCTTCTCTTCACCGCCTTTTTGGGCGTCTTCCGCCAATCCTTCTTTCACTGATTTCTTAAAGGCGTCGATGGCATCGCGGCGTGCGTTACGTACACTCACTTTGGCGGTTTCGCTTTCGTTCTTACACTGTTTGGCAAGTTGTTTACGGCGCTCTTCCGTCAACGGGGGAATGCCGATACGGATAATTTCGCCGTTGTTTTCGGGCATGATGCCGAGGTCGGAGTCGATGATTGCCTTTTCAATGACGCGGAACATGCTCTTGTCCCACGGCTTGATGGCGATACTGCGGGCATCCGGAGTGGTTACGGCTGCCACATTGTTGATAGGAACCATGCTTCCGTAAGAATCCACACGGATACCGTCCAGCAAACGGATATCGGCTTTTCCGGCGCGGATGTGAGCCAATGCTTCGTCCAGATACATTACGGCCATATCCATTTTCTCTTGCGCTTCGTCTAAGATGTCTTTTACGTCTTTCATATTTCTATTGTTTGAAGTAGCTTTTAGTTTGAAACTTTGCAAATATAATTGTTTCACGACAGATTACACAGATTTACACAGATTATTTTATCCGATAATCTGTGTAAATCTAAATCCGTATCCATTAATGTAAACCGGCGGATGTACGCCGAGGAATGTCAGTTATGTACCAGCGTCCCTATTTCTTCGCCCTGCATCACTTTCTTCAGATTACCTACGGTGTCCATGTCGAAAACGATGATGGGCAGGTTGTTTTCCTTGCACATGCAGGTAGCCGTAAGGTCCATCACTTTCAGGCCGCGCTTCAGCACTTCGTCGTAAGTGATGTCGTGGAATTTCGTTGCTGTAGGGTCTTTCTCCGGGTCGGCGGTGTAGATGCCGTCAACGCGTGTGCCTTTCAGCATGACGTCCGCTTCTATTTCGATGCCGCGGAGGCTGGAGCCGGTATCGGTCGTGAAGAATGGGTTGCCCGTTCCGGCAGACATGATAACCACTTCACCTGCTTCCATACACTCGATGGCTTTCCATTTATTGTAGAATTCGCCGATAGGCTTCCATGCGGACGGCGGTCAGTACACGTGCCTTTACGCCTGCCGCTACCAGAGCCGAACTGAGTGCAAGGCTGTTGATAACGGTTGCCAGCATACCCATCTGGTCGCCTTTGACGCGGTCGAAACCTTTGTTGGCGCCGCTCAGTCCGCGGAAGATGTTGCCGCCGCCGATAACGATGCCGATTTGTATGCCCATCTCGTGTATTTCCTTAATTTGTGCCGCGTATTCGGCAAGGCGTTTCTCGTCGATGCCGTATTGCTTTTCTCCCATCAGGCTCTCGCCGCTGAGTTTCAGTAAGATTCTTTTGTATGTTGCCATAGTTTATTAATTTATTTCGCTTAGCGGCAAAGATAGAAAAATAATGCCAATCGGTATAAACAAATTCCGGTTATTCTTTCAACGTGTAGTCGCCGGCTTGGGCGGTGACCACTGCCTGTAACTCGTCGAGTGTCTTTTCGCCTTCCGAAAACTCCACGACCGCTACCGGCGGGTTGAGGGTTACGGTGGCATGTACGCCTTCCATACTGTTCAATGCTTTTTCCACATGCATGCGGCAATGGTTGCACATCATGCCTTCCACTTTAAATTCTTTTTTCATGACGTTTTCAGTTGATGGTTCTACTTTATTTTCCGGTTGTCCTGCCGGGGTGGAGGCAGGGCTTTCCGCAGTCTCTATCTTTTTCCTTTTCAGCCGCAGACTGTTGGTTACTACGCTGACACTGCTGAATGCCATGGCTGCACCGGCTATCATTGGGTTCAGCAGGAAGCCGTTGACGGGGTAGAGTACGCCGGCTGCAACGGGTACACCTATTATGTTGTAAATGAACGCCCAAAACAGATTCTGACGGATGGTGCGCACAGTCAGTCGGGAGAGTTTCAACGCTTCCGGTATCTTTGTAAGGTCGGAAGAGATGATGGTCATCTTGGCCACATCCATGGCGATGTCGCTGCCGCCGCCCATGGCAATGCTTAAATCGGCTTGCGCCAGGGCTGCACTGTCGTTGATGCCGTCGCCTGCCATTGCCACTTTCCTGCCGTTTTTCTGCAGGCTGCCGATAAAGGCGGCCTTATCCTGCGGCAGCACCCCCGCCCGATAATGGAGGATGCCGGCTTTGCGTGCAATCTCCCGGGCAGTGGCTTCGTTGTCGCCCGTCAGCATATAGACTTCGATGCCGGCGGCTTGCAATTCGCTGACGGCTTGTATGGAGCTTTGTTTTATTTGGTCTGTAATCCCGGCTATGGCAAGTGCGTTTTTGCTGTCGGCAAACCAGATGACGGTCTGCGCATCCGTTGCCAGGCGGGCGGCTTCATCGCTTAGCGACCGGCTGACGGTAATCCGGTTTTCTTCCAGCAGTTTCCGGTTGCCGGCATAATAGGTCTTTCCGTCCGACTCGCCTTTCACACCTCTGCCGGTAATACTTTCAAAGTTGTCTATACTTACGTCCCGGGCATTCTGTAAATGGCGGACTACCGCTTCGGCAAGCGGATGTTCCGATAACTTTTCCAGACTGTAGAAGATGTTTTCATGCGCTGCCGTCTGCGTTGCCCAAATCAAATCGCCGACTACCGGCTTTCCTTCGGTCACCGTTCCGGTCTTGTCTAGTACCACGGTGTCTATCTTCTTGGCGGTTTCCAGACTTTCGGCATCTTTTATCAGAATGCCCCTTTCGGCGCCCTTGCCGATGCCTACCATGATGGCGGTGGGTGTGGCAAGTCCCAGGGCACACGGGCAGGCGATGATAAGTACCGTAACCAGCGCCAGCAATCCGTGTGTAAAGCCGTTCTGCCCGTCCAGCAACATCCATGCGATGAAGGACAGCACGGCAATGCCGATAATAACCGGCACGAAGATGCCTGCAATCTTGTCTGCCAATTGCTGGACGGGGGCTTTGCTGCCTTGCGCATCCTGCACCATGTGGATGATTTTAGCGAGCAGCGTATCTGTCCCTACTTTCTCCGCGCTGAACCGGAAACTCCCTTTTTGGTTGATAGTGCCGGCAAAGACTTTGGCGTTCTTTTGCTTGGCTACTGCTACCGGTTCACCGCTCAGCATGCTTTCGTCCACATACGAACTGCCTTCCGTAACGATGCCGTCCACGGCAATCCGCTCTCCCGGTTTCACTAAAATAATGTCTCCCGGACGAATCTGTTCAATCGGAACAACCTTCTCAGATGAGGGACCGGTGATAACGGTTACCGTTTGGGTTGCAGACCCATGAGTTTCCTGATGGCGGAAGAGGTATTTCCCTTAGCCTTTTCCTCCAGCAACCGTCCTAACAGGATAAAGGCGATAATGACGCTTGCAGCCTCGAAGTAGACGTGCGGATGGATGCCCCTTTCCAGCCAAAATCAGGGAACAGCATGTTGAACAGGCTGAACAGGTAGGCGATTCCGGTGCTGTTGGCTACCAGCGTATCCATATTGGCGGTGCCGTGTTTCAGTTGTTTCCATGCGCTGGTAAAGAAACTTCTTCCCAACCAGAATACGACGGGAGTAGAGAACAGCCACATAATAAGATTGGCGTAAGGCATATCCATAAAGAACATGCCGATAACCATAACGGGCACGGACAAGACGATGGCCCATGTGGCGCGGAATTTCAGCGCGCGATATTTTTTGTCGTGTGCCTGCTCCACTTTATCCGGTGTATTCTCATCCTGTTTAATCAGCAAGTCGTATCCGGCATTCTGCACGGCCTGCTGCAGGGCTTCGGGAGAGCAATTTTGGGAGTCATATTCCACAGTTGCCGTTGCCGAAGCATAATTTACGGTTGCTTTTCGGACGCCGGGCTGGCGGTTCAGCGTCTTTTCCACTCTTGCGGAGCATGAGGCGCAACTCATTCCCATTACGGGAAAGGTTTCTTGAACGATGCTTTTGTTTGTCATATCAATAGTAGTACAATTTATTTCTTCCAGGATAAACTTCCGGTTTAATGGGAATAAACTTGAAGTTCAATAGGAGTAAACTTGAAGTTTAATAGGAATAAACTTTTAGTTTAATGTGGATAAACTTTTCTTATGAAACAAAGATACGGCAAGGAAGTTGTCCGATAGTTGCAAAATTCGGGATATGATTTATAAGATTCTGCTTATATTTCGTCAAGCGGCTTGCGTTTGTTCCCCTTTATCTTCTTGAAGTGACTGGGAGTCATTCCGGTTACATGCTTGAACTGGGCGCTGAGGTAGGAGACACTCGAATAGTTCAGTATATCGGCTATTTCGTTCAGGGATAGTTCCCCGTACATCAGCAGTTCTTTGGCACGCTCTATCTTCTGTGCGATGAGGTATTTTTCGATAGTGGTGTTGGTTGTTTCCGAGAAAAGCTTGCTTAATGCGCTGTAGTCCCGGTGCAGCTTGGATGCCAGGTAATCGGACAGATTGGTTTTCAGTCCGTTGTCATCGTAATGTACCAATTCGATGATAGCATCTTTTATCAGCTCTACTGTCTGTGATTTCTTGTCGTCAATCAGTTCGAATCCGAATGTTTCAAGCGAGTCTTTTACACGCTGATACGTTTCGTCGCTGACTGCGTCGGGCAGGACGGCGATGCCCAGTTCTACCGAAAGCGGGTGCAGCCCCAGTTGCTCAAGCTGGCTTTTCACCACCATGATGCAACGGTTGCAGACCATGTTCTTGATGTGCAGTGTATTTTCGGGATTGGGTGTAATATCGGGCATTCCGTTCTTTTTCGGGCAAAGATAATAGGTATGGTTTGTTTTTGCTTTCATTTGTCTGCGAATAAATATTAATGGGGTTTATGGCAACCTCATCGTGGAATGCCTTTAGTGAAAGCTTTTTTCCATAACCTTCCGGCTGAGCAATGTCTGCATAGCGCCCCGCATGGACAGGTAAACAAGAAAAGCAAGCCACAGGGCATGGTTGCCTAAAACCGTGTGGAATCCGTAGTACACCGCAAAGAAGCTGACGGCTGAGGCTGCCATGGAGAGAAGCATGCCGCGCGTTGCCGTTGCGCCGATAAAGATGCCGTCCCAGATAAAGGCGGCAATTCCGGCAGCGGGTATGGCAAGCGCCCAATAGAAGTAAGTGTCGGCGGCGGTTATTACGTTCCGGTCATCGGTCAGCAGTGCCAGAAAAGCATTGCCTCCCGAGGCATAGACCAGTGTGAACAGTACGGTCAGCCCGGCGCCCCATATAAACAGATGCCGGACGGTATCGGTAAATGCTTTCCGGTTGCGGGCACCTATGTATCGTCCGCTCAGGGCTTCTCCCGCATAGGCGAAACCGTCCATCACGTAAGAGAAAAGGGTGAAGAGTTGCATCAGCAACGTGTTTACCGCCAGGATAATTTCACCTTGCGAGGCTCCTGCCGAGGTAAAGAATAACGTAACGGCTACCAGACACAATGTCCGCAGGAAAATGTCGCGGTTCACTTGGAAAAAGCGTATCATTGCCTCTTTTTGAAGCACTCCTTTCCAAACGATATACTTCTTCAGTTTGCCGTAGCGGTTCATCCACAGTACCAGCCCCATAAGAAAACCCGCATATTGGGCAATCAATGTTCCCAAGGCTACGCCTTCCACTTTCATCCCGAAGAAACAGACAAGGCTGAGGCTTGCCATGATGTTGACAATGTTCTGCGTAATGGCTATGTACATGGGAATGCGGGAGTTCTGCATACCGATGTACCACCCGGAGAGTCCGTATAGCCCCAGCATGGCGGGAGCGCCCCATATGCAGATATGAAAGTAGAGTGTTGCCATTTCCCTGACTTCTTCCGTGGGGCGGATAATCTGGAAAGCCGCTTGCCTGATAGGAACTTGCAGCAGGATAAGGCATAATGCCACGGCAAGTCCTATCCCCACCGAACGTATCAGCAGGCGGACTATTTCCGGCAGGTCCCGCTTGCCGTAAGCCTGTGATGTCATGCCGCTGGTTCCCATACGCAGAAAGCCGAATATCCAATAAATGATATTGAACAGCATGCCGCCTACTGCAATGGCGCCGATATAGGCAGGAGAACCCAGGTGTCCTACAATGGCTACGTCAATCAGCCCGAGCAGGGGCACGGTGATGTTCGATACGATGGAGGGTAAGGCTATCTGTAATATCTGTCTGTCTATAGGATTCATTAGCAATGTTTTATTTAAGAGAACGCAAAGGTACGCAGAAAAAGAAAAAACAGTGGGAAAGATTAACTATATTTCTACTTTCATCTATTGACGATTGCTGCGGAAATCCGTAAATTTGTAGATGAATTTCTATTGGGATATTTCAGGCTGTTTAACTATATACACTTTAAAATGAAAACCTTGACTTTTCTTTTCTTCGGACTCCTGCTGTGTCCGATGACGCTTTTGGCACAATCGGCAGATGTATTGTTGCAGAAGGTGGCTGATGCCTTGTCGGCAGGTAAGGACGATTATGCCGTGAGTCTGTTCCGTCAGGCTGCCGATGCGGATGCGGGACAGACGGAGATGTTCTATTGGACAAGCGTTGGAAAAGCCACTGCGGCAGCTCCGCGGCTTGCGCAGGAATTGGCTGTTTGCTACAGAGACAAACGGAATTACGACAAGGCATACCTTTTTTATAAGGAGTGGCTGCAGTATTATCCGGAAGATGTTTCCGCACTTGTAGCCTGTGCAGAGATGCAGATGATGCGCGGTGAAACGAAAGACGCGATGAAGCTCTATGAGAAAGTGCTGGCTTTGGATGCCGACAATCTTCAGGCAAATATATTTTTGGGCAACTATTACTACCTGCAAGCCGAGCAAAAGAAGAAAACGTTGGAGGACAACTATAAGAAAATCGTATCGCCCACACGTATGCAGTATGCCGGTTACCGTAACGGATTGTCGGATATTTACTCCAATGGGTATAGCAAGGCTAAGGGGTACTTGCAGAAGGTGCTTCAACTCTTCCCGTCTACCGAAGCGGGGAAGACCTTGGAGCGGATAAAGAAATTGGAAAAAGAGATGAATAATTGACGGTTCATCTCTTTTCTTTTCCTGCCTGTAGCAATGTCTATTTGGCGGTACGGATTGGCAACTCCATAAGTCCGTCTGGTGCAGAACGGGTGTCTGCTTCCTGAACGGCTTTGGGGCCCGGTATCAGAGGACTGTATAACAAGACATGCCGGATGCGTGCCTGCTGTTCGGGAGTAAATTGGTCGGAATGGCTGATTGCGTAATCCATGATGTTGTGTGAGACAAAGGATTCGCCTGTCAGGCAATTCTCACGGTTCACCAAATTGGCAAATGTGAAGTTTTCCGGTTCATTCGCCGCGATATATGCGTAATTCATATCGTATGCTTCCTTATTGTAGGTGGGGGTATCTGTGCAATAGTCGGTATCTTCACAACTGTTTCCTCTTTCTGTTTCGGAGAATACATGGTGTAATCCTAAATAATGCCCTAATTCATGAGCCAACGTAACGGTAATGTCTGCTGGTTTGTATGTGGTTGCCGTACTTTCTTCGTTGATGAACCGGCTGTTGATGGATACACAATAGGGGAAGGACAAGTTCTTCAGTTCTAATCGGGATACATTGATTTCACTGAGACCGGCCAGGCTGTTCGCCCCTTTTGTGGTAAACGGCAGATGGGATATTCCTAATGTCGTTGTATTACTGCCGGGCTCATTGGCAAAGTTGTAGACCATTATATTGATATATCTGTTGGGGTCCCATACATATCTTACATACCCTTTTCCCGCAGTTTCGTTTATATCATCATTCATAAAGGCATCGCAATCTATCGGATAGCTGCCCGGCCATGAAATGTATTCCACTCCCGGCTGGTCCGTCTTTTCTCCATCCGGACTTGCGGTGGCGAGTGTAAAGGTAAGGTTCATGTCTGCACTTTGCACGCTCTTCTTATAAAGCCGGTTTACTGCGTTCAATATTTCAGACAGGCGGTTGGGGCTGACATACTGTTGCGCGTCGGACTTGTTTTGGTAAAGCACATGGAAAACCACCGGCAGATTGTAGTGATATTGTTCTATGGGTGTATATCCAGCTGCTTGAGTGATTTCTATTTTCCTGCTCATGCTGGTAGCCGGTGATGCGACTGTTACTGTAACTTTTCTCTCTTTACTGTCGGGGTTGGCTTCTATTTGCAGGGTCAATGTCTGATTTCCGGAGCCTTTGCCTGGAGTGACGTTGCACCATTGTGCCGTTTTGGATATTTGCCACTCCACATCGCTTGTTACGGAAACCGTTAATGTGGCTCCGTCGCCATCGACATTGCTGAATGACGATTCGGAGAGTTCCAAACAGTTGGCTTCATTATCTTCGCAACCATATAAGATAAAACTTGCTATAACGGCTACAATTAAGGCTTGTATCTTCATGGGTTTATATATTGATTTTATATAAAACGTGTTTTATAAAGATAATGTTTGCCAATTTGTCTAATCAGATAATGTATTGCACCTCTTTAAATAAATATTCCCGTTCCTTGCCGTTCTCATCTTCCAGGACAAAACGTCCGTCTTGCTCCACACGCAGCAGGCGGGCAGAGAATTTGCCGCCGGCATCTTCGTAAGGGTGAAAACCTCTGCGGCGGAATAGGGAGCGGGCATAACGGGCGGTTATTTCGGCGGTATAAGTACCGCTGTCTTCCGTTTGCAAACCGTTGTAGTAGATTTGTACCCTTTTCAGTATGTGCGATAAAATCTCATAGCGGTCGTGTTCCTGACCGGTAATTTGTTTCAGCGATACCGGGTTGGGGGCATCACTGTGAAACTCATTCTGATTGATATTGATTCCGATGCCGGAAATGCTGCGTCCGATGAAGTGTCCGGATAGGTCGTTCTCTATCAGTATGCCGCATATTTTCTTGTCTCTCCAGTAAATGTCATTCGGCCACTTTATCGTAATTTCGTCCGACCATCTGTCCAGCTCTTCCTTGATGGAAAGAGACACGATTTGTGATAGGATAAACTGGCGGCGCGCTTCCAGAAAAGTGGGATAGAGGACAAAGCTGAAAAGCAGGTTCTTGCCTCTTTCCGCTTCCCAGGTGTTGCCGCGCTGGCCTTTGCCGGCTGTTTGAAATTCGGCTGTAACTGTAGTCAGTTCAGCAACGGATTCTTGCAACTCATTACATAACTGGCTGATGTACCGGTTGGTTGAGTCGGTTTCATCCAACGCTATCAGCGGATAAGGAAACGTTTCAGGGCAGGGCTTCATACTCATTGCGCATTTTTTTAGTGAATTTCTTTATTACTTCTTCGTAGGAGTGGTCTATCAGATGTTTTATCAGTTTGTCATCTGCATCACTGTCCAGGAGCACCTGGTTCCAATACTTCTTGTTGAAGTGCCAGGCTCCTTCAACGGCATTGTAGCGGTCGCGCAATTCCAGCGCGTATTCCGGGTCGCATTTCATGGTGATGCGGTCGGGAGTGTTGAGATTGATGCATAGAAACATCTTTCCCATTACCCGGATAACGAGGAAATCCTCACCGAAAGGAGTATCTTCGGTTGCGGCCTTTTTACTGAGGCAATATTCGCGGGCGGTTTCTATATTCATTGTATTCAGGGGTTAGGGTTCTTTTAAAACACAGGCGGGTAAAATGCTTCTTTGATGTGCTCTATCTCGAAAGCACCGGCATCGCCCACTGCTGTAATGATGTCGAAGCGCACGGGGACGTCAATGCGGAAATGTTTTACGTAAGCATCGGCTGCTATGACAATACGGCGTATTTTCTGCCAGTTGACGGCATCTTGCGGCTTGATGTATTCCGTGTTACTTCGGGTTTTTACTTCTACGATAATCAATCCGTTGTCCTTGGTGGCAACAATGTCCAGTTCCAAACGGTTTTTCCGCCAGTTCCGGTCGCGTATCACATATCCGTTATGTTCCAACTAACTACCGCCCTCACTTTTTTCAATTTATTGATGATAGTTGCATTCTTAGTATACTCTTTGTCAATCCCATTATGCTGGCAATGGTCGTTTTAAATTTCGAACATTCTGCTCCGTGCCAGCATGCAGGCCCCAACTACTCCAGCCTTGTCTTTTAGCTTGGAAACAGTTACCGTGGCGTCTTTGTTGACCAGATTCAATGAGTATTTCCTTATTGCCGTTTTGATTGGCTGCACTATATAGTCTCCCGTTGATGATAGTGTACCCCCGATTATTACTAGTTCCGGATTGAATATGCTTATTAATCCAGCTATTTGCCTTCCCAGTTTTTGGCCTATTTCTTCCACTATCTCAATGCATAGCAAGTCCTCTTTATTGACTGCGGTGATGATTTCATCCAATGTGGGCGGATTTTCTGCAGTCCGTTTTGATAGTATGGAACTTTCTCCGCTACCGATTCTTTCCAACAGGATGCGGTGTAGTGCCGCCCTGAGGCTTCCGTTTCCAGGCATCCTTTTTTGCCGCAGTGGCACAGTATTTCATTATCGAAAACATTGACATGCCCGAATTCTCCGGAAAATCCAGATTTTCCCGTGTATACCTTCCCGTCTATGATGATGCCGATTCCGAGTCCCCAGCTTATGTTGACAAAGATGATGTCCTTTTCCCCTTTGACGCATCCTTGCATATGCTCTCCATAGGTCATGGCCCTTGTGTCGTTGTCTATGCAGACCGGGTATCCTATCTTTTCATTCAGTACATCTGCCAAAGGACGCTCTGAAAAGTTGAACATGCTGAAACTATATCCTGATTCCGGATTTACTCTTCCGGAGATGTTGATGCAGATGTTCATTATCTTCTTGTCGTTGATTTCCGTTCCCTTTATGAAGTTTCGGATGAGTGCACACAGTTCTTCCAAAGCTTCCTGTGTATTTTCGAACTTGTACGGTATGTTCATCTTGATTTCCACCATATCCCCCTTGAAATTGATCAGTCCGATGTTTATGGCAAATTTCTTAATGTCCACTCCAATGAAGTATCCTGATTCTGGGTTGAGTCCGTATAGGCTTGGATGGCGGCCGCTACTGGTCTCCAGTTTCCCGTAGTCGTTTATATAGTTGTCCTCACACATTTCATTGATGAATTTGGTGGTTGTGGGCACACTAAGATCGAGTTCCTTGGCCAAATCGGTAATAGTGGAGCTCCCATTATATATATAATGTGTGATGATCCTTTTTTTCAAGAGTGCATTCTTGCTCCCGGTTTCCATTTCTTTTAATAAATTCTGTTTCATAGGTATATGTTTTTATATTATTTGCTCTATTTGATTTAATATATTGACATATTTGAATTAATTAGTTTGAAATATTGCGTATTTAATTCGCTATTATGTAAATTATTTAGTATATATGTATTAATATATGTTAAGTATTAGGTTATATATTAATTAAATACTTTATTAATTATTGCAAAGATAATAAATATATATATATTTGCAGCGTGATAATTGAATAATAACAATTAATATCTAAAACAATGAAAAACATAATTGATTTTTATCTTAAAAAAGTGTATTCGATAGGTTTATATATATAATGGTTGATCTTAATTTTATTAATAATGAAAACACGCAGGGATTTTTTAAAGAGGACCGCTTTGTTGGGTGCGTCTGCATTCATGGCCCCTTCATTGTTAGGGCGAGAGGGTGATGGGGATTGTTTCTTTTCTCAAGAGTCTGCCTCTTCCATGCTAGTTCCCATGGGCGATGCACTTAAAATTACCGGCACGTTCTTGGATGAGATATCCCATGATATTCCCCCATCAGAATTGGGGGAAAGGGAATGGGATCAGGATTTCCGGTATATGCAGAGTATTGGAATTGACACGGTCATAATGATCCGGTCGGGCTATCGCAAATTCATCACTTATCCTTCGGCGCATTTGCTGGGCAAAGGGTGTTATATGCCT
>VOFI01002690.1_pt1 | contig 37676 bp, 50 predicted proteins | sample 5384131 | NCBI WGS metagenome assembly VOFI01 (sample SAMN12384728, study PRJNA508395) | human gut metagenome | isolation source: healthy gut H | host: Homo sapiens | reverse complement strand
CAGCATCACCTTTTCGCTGATGCAGCACGGTGCCCGCCGCTTCCTCATTCTAAACGGACATGGCGGCAACAATCCTGCCATCGACAAAACCGCGCTAATCTACCACGCAGGCGGCGTCTGTGCCAGCATCGACTGGTGGAGTCTGGCAGGGCAGCTGGACCCATCGCTCAAGGGCGGTCACGGAGACATCCTGGAAACCTCTGCTATGATGGCGGTGGACCCGCAGGCGGTGCAGTTGCAGCTGTGCCAGCCGATGAACAGCCATGCGCCTTCTGCCAACACCGACTGTGCCTCCATCCAGATGATTTCCTTCCGGCGGCTCAGTGCGTTTGCCGCGCGACACCTGCGAAAATGCGCCCAGCGGATGGTTTGGTCCCCGCGACCCAGCTGATTCGACCGCTGCCATGGGTAAAAAGCGTTAGACCTCGTAGAAAAACTTCCTGCGGGAATTTATCGAGGAGTTCCGTTCCTTTCCCTTGGGCAGCTCTCAAACAGAAGCGAAATAACCGACAAAAAAATGTTCAGCAGAAAATTCTGCTGAACATTTTTTATTGCTTTTGGGACAAATCTGCATTGAAATCCACTTTAAAAAGCGGCGCTCTCCGACCCAGCTTTCGCGGCTTTCCCAAACTGCCTTTCCCTGTGCAAGGCTTTCGGGCACATTCAAAACTCGTTGGTTGCTGCTGCCGCGGGAAACGAAGCTCCAGCGTCTTTTTTCTCCAGAAGGAAGGGTCCGTCCACCAGAACGTCGATATTCTCCAGCAAGTGACGCTGCTGAGGTGTTCCCTCCAGCAGCTGCTCGAAGGTGTATCCGGTGTATGCCGCTACCTCATAGCCGTTCTGATGCAGCAGCTGCGCCAGCTGTGCGTGCTCTTCCGGCTGAGAAAACGGCTCGCCGCCCGACAAAGTCACCCCACGAATCAGCGGATTGCGCTTGACCATCTCCAGAATCTGTTCAGGGAGACATCCGGTGCGCTCGGCAAACTCCCAGGTTTCCGGGTTCTGGCAGCCGACAGTGGTGCAGACATCCCTGACAAAAAGGCGGGATGCGGTCCATCCACGATGCTTTCCCCGACGATTCCCGCTACGTTTAGTTCCATCATTATTTGCAGCCGCAGGACAGACCATGTTTCACACGGTCGTGTTCCTCTTCGCTTTTTCGCGTCGTTCCATTTATCATGGTACCTACCAGGTAGCCGGTGATGCGATTCTTTCAAAAGCGACATCTTTGCCTACGGTGGACTGTTTCTGCATTGCGGACATAATTCATTCTCCTTTTGTATTCTAAATCAATCTTTCTCTTTTGGACAAATTTTCGGTTAGTCGATTCCGCGGAAGGTCGGAATATCCGGGTACTGCTTGCGCAGCTGTGCCAAACGCTCTGGGCTGATGGACTCTCCATCCCGTCTGCCGCAGCGTGGGCAGACATCCCCAATCACACCGACATATCCGCAAAACCGGGTCGCGGTCGACCGGATGGTTGATGGAGCCGTAGCCGATGCCTGCATCGTGCATACAACGGACAACCGACTCGAACGCATCCACGTTGTTGGAGGTATCGCCGTCCAGTTCAACATAGCTGGTGTGACCGGCGTTGGTCAGTGCGTGGTAAGGCGCTTCCTTCTGAATCTTCTCGAAGGCAGAGATGTTGTACCACACCGGGATGTGGAAGGAGTTGGTGTAGTAATCTTTGTCGGTCACACCCGGAATCACACCGAAGCGTTTTTATCCATGCGGATAAAGCGTCCCGACAATCCCTCTGCCGGTGTTGCCAGCAGCGAGAAGTTCATCTTGGTCTCCTCACTCTTGCGGTCGCAGTAAGCGCGCATATAGCGGATGATTTCCAGACCCTTCTGCTGCATCTCATCGCTTTCGCCGTGGTGATGACCATACAGAGCGGTCAAGGTTTCTGCCAGACCGATGAAGCCAATCGAAAGGGTTCCGTGCTTGAGCACCTCGCGCACCTCATCGTTTGGATTGAGCTTGTCGCTGTCCAGCCATACGCCCTGACCCATCAGGAATGGGTAGTTGTACACACGTTTGGATGCCTGAATCTCAAAGCGGTCCAGCAGCTGGTTGGCAACCAGGTCGAGCATCTCGTCCAGTTTCTTCATAGAAGCGCTTCGTCGTGGTCCGCCTCGATGGCAATGCGCGGGAGGTTGATGGAGGTAAAGGACAGGTTTCCTCTGCCGTAGCTGATTTCTCTGGATGGGTCGTAGACGTTGCCCATCACGCGGTGCGGCAGCCCATGGTGGCTACCTCGGTCTCCGGGCGTCCCGGTTTATAGTACTGAAGGTTGAACGGTGCATCCAGGAAGATGTAGTTCGGGAACAATCTCTTGGCGCTCACCTTGCAGGAGAGTTTGAACAAATCGTAGTTCGGGTCGCCTTCGTTGTAGCTGACCCCTTCCTTAACCTTAAATACATGGATTGGGAAGATGCAGGTTTCCCCCATGACCCAGACCGGCGTCGGTCGCCAGCAGGATGTTTCGGATGACCATTCTGCCCTCCGGGAGGTATCGGTGCCGTAGTTGATGGAGCTGAACGGAGTCTGCGCGCCTGCACGGGAGTGCATGGTGTTCAGGTTGTGGACAAAGCCCTCCATCGCCTGATAGGTGTCACGGTCGGCTTTGCGCTCGGCGCGGTGTCTTGCCACCTCAACCAGTCTGGCTGCCTTCTGTTCGTAATCTCATAATGGCTGCACAGGCTCTCTACGACCGCTGCATCGAATTCCTTTGCTCCAATCTCCAGGCGCGGACCGCAGCCGGTCTTCTGCTGTGCTTCCTCCAGCACCTGTGCAATCGTCTGCTTTTCGTCCTCCCGGTGTCCAGGTAGTCCTCAACACCTTCCATCAGCTTGTTGGTGTATGCCTTTTAAAGGTCTTTTTTACCCAGCGCCATTCCGTAATCAAAGTTCAGGGATGCTCTGTCCGCCGTGCTGGTCGTTCTGGTTGGACTGGATGGCGATAGCCGCCAGTGCCGCATAGCTCTGATGCTCTGTGGCTCACGCAAAAAGCCGTGTCCGGTCGAAAAGCCGCCGTCAAACAGATTGATAATGTCGATCTGGGTACAGGTGGTGGTCAGCGAATAAAAGTCAAAGTCATGGATGTGGATGTCGCCCTCGCGGTAGGCTTTGCCTGTGCCGGTGTCAGCAGGTAGGCTTCGTTGTAAGCCTTGGCGCCTGCGGTACCAATCTGCAGCATACTGCCCATTGCGGTGTTGCCGTCGATATTGGCGTTGTCACGCTTAACGTCGCTCTGGCGGGCATCCACACGGGTGATTTCGTCGATGGTCTTCATCAGGCTGGTGTTTGCCTCTCGGATGCGGGTGCGGTTTGCACGATAGAGAATGTACTGTTTTGCCACCTCGTCAAAGCCCATGCGCATCAGCTCATGCTCAACAACATCCTGAATCTCCTCGATTTTAGGTGGGGTATCGGGATAATGCTCCTCCAGATATCTGACAACTGCCTCTGTCACCGCTGCGGCGCCCTGAGGAGCCGCCTGACCGGCTGCCTTCATCGATTTTTCCACCGCTGCAAGAATCTTGCTGCTGTCGAAGTCGACGACACGCCCATCTCTTTTGATAACTTTGTTAATCATCTCGATTCCCCCTCTTATCTTTATTTTATCTCATTAAAAAATATCGGGCAACGGTCCTCTTTTGGACCTTTCTATGGATATTTACCTAGTGTAAATCTATAATTTGTATTGCCTTGTACTTTATACCACTATATCTTGATTCTGTCAAGGAGAAAAAAGCGTGTTGAAAGCGGTGAAAAAAAGGCTTGCTCTTTTGGATTAGAGCAGCTGTAAACCCTTTGCTCATCCGCCTTTGCAGTTTTTGGGCTTACCGGACCCAGCTGATTTTGCAAAAAAAATTTTCTCAAAAAACCACAAAAATCTCTGTCTGATTTCTGGAATTTTGCAACAATACTATATCGGTATACTTTAGTCCTAAAAAGCGTTCTCTCCCCGCTCTCCCTTTTTTCTCAGGATGCCCGATTACAAAGCGTATAAAAACCGTCCCGACAAGCAGGACGGTTTTTATTTTTTCTGGATGAAATTTTACAGAAGTCCTTTTTCTTTTCCCAGCTGGTTGGCAAAAGCTTGCAGCTGCGAACAGCTCTCCTCTTTCGCCTTAAAACCCTACCCCATCAATCACCAGGTACGGATTGCACTCCACGACCTGGATGGTGCTGCCATCCTGAAGGGTCAGGGTAACCTGGATGGTCTGCCCTGCATAATCGGTGTAGGAGTCGTCCTGTCGATAGATGGTCAGCTGTCTGAGGATTGGGGTCAGCTGCTCGACCTCCTCTGCCTCCAGCTCAAAGCGAACATCCGGCGGGGGTCAGCTGCATTTCCACCTTGCTCAGCTGTTCCGATTCAAGACCTGCATAGGGTTTGTTTCGGTCAGCAGGGTACCCAATGCCGCACAGATTCCCAAAATAATGGCTGCTGCCAGCGCAATCATCTGGTTTCTTTTTTGTGTGTTCATCCTTCTTCCTCCTTTTTTCGGATTCCTTACCATTGTATCACTCCCCTGTCCTCCTGGCAAGGGCGCAAAACAAAGACGCGGCGGGAAAATTCCGCCTTTGTGCTTGTTGTATCTATCTCTTGGCTGATGTGGATGTCATGCCGGTAGGACGTCGTCTAGCTTCGTCCTTGTTATGCAGTATACCTGTTGCCAGCCCAAAGTCATTAGACACCCCACCCCTTCTGGGAAAATTTATGACAGTCCACAAAACTGTTACCTTTGGGACAGAAACCATTTTTGTCCATTCCAAATAAAATCCCATTCCTTGAAAAAGATTTTTGAGTATTGTAATATTAAGGTAGATGTTTTTGGTACATAATCGGAAAGGACCGGCTTTTCTTTTTAAAATAGGTGACCTGTCCTGCCTGCTGATTCCGATTCTATTGATAACGTGAGGTGCTGTCAACCATGAAAAAAAGATATTAACTGGATGCTGATTGAATCAGTCGTGCGGCGAACGGTTCAAAAAACTGCACGATTCTCCCGAACGGGAAATCCGCAACCTGATCGACCTTGGGCTAAGCTTTTGCCGATGGACGCTTTCAGAAAAATTTTTTTGAAAGCCTCCCAGAAGATGCTGCGCAACGAAAAAGCGCCTATTATCCACTGATCAAAGGATGTCGTCTCCCATGTCGATGAGGAGCGACTGGTCACTTTGGGATGAATCTGGGCTACAACGGCTGTACCAGAGGGCCAAACCATCCGACAAATCGAGGCAGGAGGAGGGCTTCAATATTCCTTGGGCGTTAAGCTTCTCACTGAACCCTGCCCAAATTGAAAATGGCTGCTATTCCTCTGTCATCCATCCCAAGGGCACAGAGCTTGGCATTTACGTCTACCTAATGGAAGTTTCCGACCCGGTGGAGCAAAGCCTTGCGCTGACCGCCGAGCATCCCGGATTGTGCTGTCCTCTTTGTTCGCCCACAGCAAATTACCGATGCCTTTGTGCAGCAGCTGGAAAAAGCAAAACAACCTGATGCTCTCCGGTCGAATGGGAAGAAGGCGCTGTTGAAAGCTGCCGCCTGCTGCGGGAGCATCGCCTGCTGTACAGTGTACATCATCAGTATTCTGCTGAGCAGGTCCCCTCTCTGCTGGACGGCAGTTGGCTCGAACAGGTGCTGCCTGCACACCCTGCCTTCGCTCTGCTGCTGGCACAACACGGCTGTCCGAATGTACAGCAGCAGGAGGTATACCCAATATGTACTCTCGGTGCGGGATGGACAAAAGTATCCTCTTATCTTAATGGACATCAAAAAACGACCTGCTGATGATTGACAACATCATCTCCAGCGACGTCTGCCCTGGCAGGCTTCTTTGACCGCGATGGCACGTTATATTCCCACAATGCCACCTACCGCACAAAGACTACTACCCTTGCCAGCCCCAGTGCCAAATTTTAAGCCTTGCAATGAAAAAGACCGATACCAACAAAATAGAAGCTTCGGTCATTCCAAAAGCCAACGGTCAGCGCACCAGCGCGCGGTGTGTCCCTCGGCCGCCCGAAATTCCCATCAGGCAACGTCAGTCGCATCAAACTTGCTTCGCCGGCATACAATCTTGTCCACCAGCCAGCGCTTTCTGATGGCACAGACCAGCGCATCGGCATAAAAATCGACATGGAAAGGTCCTCATCCTCTCCAAAAAATTTCCCAGGTCGTTGTGTACGTGATGATAACCGCAATCCCACGAAAATGCTCGGAAACAGTTCTGCTCGTCGATGCGCAGCGCCTTGCGGTAGAAGTCGCGGTTGACATAAAACTGCAGACATCCTCGGCAAGCTCCCCACCCCGATTGGTAGTTTTTATTTTTGGCAACTCCGATGAAATTCTGTGTCGTAACCAGTTCATCGGGTCATACTTATCTTTAAAATGATAGTAAAAGCTCTTGCGGTTCATCTGACATCGTTCGCAGATGTCGCTGACACTGATCTTGTGAAAGGGTTTGGTATCCATCAACTCCTTGAGCGCGTCCGTCCAATGCCTTCTTTGTGATGTTGGAATCTGCCAAACACCGCACCTCCTTTTTTTCTATCTTATAGAAAATATTATCATATCCCTCTGTAAAATTCAATCAAAATCCAACGAAAATCTCTCTTCTTCTCCTGATTCAGTGAATTCTTTCTTTTTTATTATTTGGGACAGATTGGCAAAACCGTCCCAAAAAGTAACGCTTTTACTTTGGCGGGGAAAAGTGTAACATTCTCCCCATTTGTCCAGTGCAAACCATCGTCTCGGCTGATAAACTTTTAATAGCAACAAAAAAAACCAAAATGACGGAGGTTTTTCTTTGTTGTATCATTATCAAAAGAAGCAAGAGGTCCTGGAAAGTCTATCGAGCAATCCGCAGACCGGACTTTCCACCCAGCAGGTGGAAAAGCTGACCGGAGCAATACGGTCCCAACCGCCTGAAGGAGAAAAAGAAGAAGAGCAATCTGCAGCGCTTCTTCGACCAGTTTAAAGATGTCATGATTATCATCCTGCTCATCGCGGCAGCCATCTCCTTTGGTATTGCCTGCGTGGAAGGGGACCCGATGGAATTTTTGAGCCGGTGCTCATCCCTTCTGATCGTCGTTCTCAACGCCATCATGGGTATGATGCAGGAGAGCAAGGCGGAAAAGGCGCTGGACGCTTTAAAAATATGTCTGCCCCACATGCCAGGGTATTGCGAAACGGCAAGACCGAGGTCATTGACGCCTCCTGCTGGTGCCCGGCGACATCATCCATCTGGAAGCCGGCGACTTTTGTCCCCTGCCGATGCCCGCCTGCTTGACAGCTCCAACCTCAAGAGCGAAGAATCCGCCCTCACCGGCGAATCGGTTCCGGTTCAAAAGGACGCTGACGCTGTGGTGGAAGAAAAAGCTCCTCTGGGCGACCGCAGCAACATGGTCTTCTCCGGCTGCTCCATCACCTACGGTACTGGCGACTGCCGTTGTCACCGCTACCGGTATGGACACCGAAATGGGCAAGATTGCCGGTCTGCTGGAAGGTGCAGAAGATGGTCAGACCCCCTCTGCAGAAAAAGCTGGCAAAACTGGGCAAGAACTTAGGGGTTGCTGGCTCTGGCTGCCTGTGCCATCATCTTTGTGGTTGGTTTAATCAATGGCATCCCTGTCCTGGAAATCTTTATGACCTCGGTATCTCTGGCTGTTTCTGCCATCCCGGAAGGGCTTCCCGCCATCGTCACCATCGTGCTGGCGATCGGGGTACAGCGGATGGTCAAGAAGAACGCTTTGATCCGCCGTCTGCCAGCGGTCGAAACGCTGGGCAGTGCCTCGGTCATCTGCTCCGATAAAACCGGTACTCTTACCCAAAATCGCATGACCCTGGTCAAAGCATATCTGGATGAAACCGGCGAAGTAGAGGACATCAGTGAAAACAATTCCCCTGCTGTTCGTCAGCTGCTGGATTACGGTACCCTGTGCTGCGACGGAACTGTCACCTTTGAAGACGGTCAGGAACACCACATCGGCGACCCAACCGAAACCGCCATCGTTCTGGCTGCTCATAAAAACGGCAGCCCACAAGAGCAGCTCAACCAGCAGTATCCCTCGCCTGGCACAGATTCCGTTTGATTCCGACCGCAAGCTGATGACCAGCATCAACCGCATCGACGGTAAAAATATCGTCATCGTCAAAGGCGCTTTCGACATGATGCTGTCCCGCTGCATCAAGGGCAATTTTGAAAAAGGCACACCAGATCAACGATGAAATGAGCTCCAACGCGCTGCGTGTTTTAGCAATCGGCTACCGCGAAATCGACCGGATTCCACAGAAGCTGACCTCCGAAGAGATTGAAAACGGTCTGACCCTGATGGGTCTGGTCGGTATGATCGACCCACCGCGTCCTGAAGCAAAAGCTGCCGTAGCCACCTGCCGCGAAGCCGGCATCCGTCCGGTTATGATTACCGGTGACCACGTTGTTACTGCCCTGCGATTGCAAAAGACCTTGGCATCCTCAAGGAAGGCGACCTTGCCATCACCGGCGCACAGCTGGATGCTATGAGCAAGGAAGAGCTTGCACAGAATGTCGATAAAATTTCCGTCTATGCCCGTGTTTCCCCTGAGAACAAGATTCGCATCGTCCGCGCATGGCAGGGACAAAGGTCAGGTGGTATCCATGACCGGTGACGGTGTCAACGATGCTCCCTGCACTGAAAGCAGCTGATATCGGCTGCGCTATGGGCATAACGGGCACGGACGTTGCCAAAGGCGCCGCGGACATGACCTGACCGACGACAACTTCGCCGCCATTGTCGATGCGTCCGCGAAGGTCGAGGCATCTATTCCAACATCCGCAAGGTGGTCGGCTTCCTGCTTGGCACCAACATCGGCGAAGTGCTGACCGTCTTTACCGCCATGCTGCTGTGGCACAAGACCCCGCTGCTTTCGATGCAGCTGCTGCTGGATCAATCTGGTCACCGACAGCCTGCCTGCCATCGCGCTGGGCATGGAGGCTGTGGAAAGTGACATCATGCAGCACAAGCCAAAATCCAAAGATGAAGGCTTTTGTTCGCTCACGGTTTGGGATTGCGCGTTGTTCTGCAAGGTATGATGTTCGCGCTACTGACCCTCTCCTCCTTCTGGATGGGACAGAACATGGTCGGTACCCTTGCTGCCGGTCAGACAATGGCATTCATCACCCTGTCTATTTCCCCCAGTTGGTACAATCCTTACAATATGCGTTCGAACGTTCTTTTGTTCCACATCGGTCCGTTCTCCAACAAAAAGCTCAATCAGGCGTGCCTGGCTTCCCTAGCGCTGGTGCTGCTGGTTCTCTTCACCCCTCTCCGCATTGCCTTTGGTCTGGCTGCTCTGCCTGCCAAGATGTACCTGATTGCCTTTGGACTTTCCTTCGTTCCTCTTCTGGTGATGGAATTTTCCAAAAAGTTCGGTCTGATTAAACACCAACACTAATTGAGTATTGCATAAAATAGTCTGGAAAAAAGAACAGGTTCTGCGCAGTATGGTACTGCGCAGAACCTGTTTTTATATCTTTATCTCTTTGTCTGTCCGAAAGCAATTTCTATCTTTCCCCTCATGGGTGCCGTTCTCCACCCATTCCGATAAAAAAACCGTCGGGTCGTTCCAGTCCCAGGATATCGTAGTAGTCGTTGGAAAAATACAATCTTCATACGGAAATTCTTCCTGCAAGCGTTTGATATAGCCAAACGGGTCCGGCTGGGGACCACCCCGATTTCCCTCAGTGATGGTTTTGAGCACCTGTTGCACCTGCGGGCTGCTGATGTAATCCACTTCCTCCTGTTGGCGGAGAAATCTTCAAATTCCTCCCGCTTCCAGCCGATGACCTGCTGCAACGAGTTCGTATGACCGACCGCCAGGAGCAGTGCTTAAAATCTGCAAAGCTGCGCGCAATCGGATAGACCAGATGCCCGCCGTATTTTTCCCGGTTGACAAAAGACCGTTTCTGCAAATCCCGGCACAAGCAGTAGTGGATGGCACTGTCCCATCCGATGATTTCAGCTCCTATGGGTGTGCAAAACCAGGGGTCTGCATTTCCAACCTCTAAGCCAATCCAGCTGCCGTCCAACTCAAGCGCCCGATATTGCTGATACAAATGGCTCACTACTCATTCCTCCCCTCATTGCTACCGAGTTTTTTTTTTTCTTTGGCGCAGGCAATTCTTCATACATGGCACGAAACAGTCCGACCAAAATTCCGACTCCTCCACCCTTCGACCAGCAGCATCTCCTTTTGCTCCCTCATAAGGCGTTTTATATCGATTCTCGGCAGATAGGAACGTGCTGCCTGCACCGGTTTGACCAGAAGGCGATTGTCATAGATGCCTCCCACAATCTTTCCACGGTAGTACAAAAATATACTGCCCATCATTGCACGGTTGCTGACTCGTCCATATGGACACAGCTGCTCCAAAATAAACTGCAAATATTCTTTGCTGGATGCCATCTTTTTGCCTCCCTATTTTTCTACAGGACTGCCTGGTTTCATTCTACCATATCCTTTGCCCTGTCCGCTACCCTTGCTTTTCAAAAAATCCCCATCCAAACAGAAAATCTGTTCGAATGGGGAAGTCTGATTTTCCCGAATGTGCCCGGGAAACGGTTAAAAGTTTTATGGCTGTCCGCATAGCTGAACTGTTCCCGTCTGCGGCGGCGGTTGCGCTTCATCAGTGTGATGATAACCGACAAAGCCAATGCGCCCAGCAAAAAACAGTGGCATACCCAGTAGTTGTAGCCTGCCTCTGCGCTCATGATTTCGGTCCACAGCTGGTCCAGATAACGGTTGGTATCCTCCGACAGATTGACATAAACCTCTGTGTTTTCCAGCTTATCGTCGCTCGGATAGATTACTGGGTTGTTGCGGGTTTCTTCATCCAGCAATGCCAGCGCTGCGTCGTTTGGTGGAATACTGATGTATTCAATATTGGCAGCGGCAATCTCCGGCTCGTTGAGGAAGTTGATGTACATCTCCGATGCCAGCTTCTTCAAACGGCTCTCCTCGGTGTCCTCTTTAATCTTCGGAATACACACCGCATCAAAGAAGAGGGTTGGTTCCCTCCTTCGGGATGACAAACCGCAAGCTGTTGACCGCCATCATATTGATAGCGTCACCGGCATAATAAGGTGCGATGGCTGCCTCGTTGCCCTGCATCTTATCAAAAAATCTGGTCCATAACATACGCTTGCACCAGCGGTTTTTGTTCCTTTGAGCAGTTGCGCAGCCCGATCCAGCTCCATCGGTCCTGTCGGTATTGATGCTGTATCCCAGCCGCATCAGCGCAATGGCAAAAGCATCTTTGGAGTTAGAAAACTGCAAAAAATCTGTTTGGCAAAGTTTGGGTCCCACATCACATCCCAGCTGTCCGGGTCGAAGCCCAGCATATCGTGGTAGTTGTAGATGAGTCCCACCGTTCCCCAGGTGTACGGAACCGAGTAGAGGTTCTGCGGGTCATGGGGAGGGGCTTTTGAATTTTTCGGAGATGTGGCGGAAAGTTTGGGATGTTGTCAAAATCCAGCGGCTCCAGCATATCTTCGTCAATCATACGGGAAACCATATAATCCGGACGGAAAGATAACATCATAGGTGGTGCCGCCGCTTTTAACTTTGCGTATAAAGATTCGTTTGTATCAAATTGAGTATAGTTTACTCGAATGCCGGTCGTTTCTCAAACTCCGCATTGACATCCAGCGAATCGTCATCTCCGTTGGAGATATATTCACCCCAGTTGTATACATTGATGGTGACCCCTTTATCCGCCAGCTGAGAGTAGTAGTCCATATCAGCTGCCTCCCGGTCTGCCACACAGCCAAGGGTCATCCCTGACACCAGTGCTGCGCTCAGTGCCAGAAGGCTCAGTCTGGAGAAAAATCCTTTTTTTCACTAAAACTCACCCTCCCGTTTGAGCCTGCTTTGATACAGGTCTGGTCATCGCCTTTGCTTTCGGCTGCTGACCACATTATAGATGACCAGCACCAGCAGGACCACCACAAAACATAATGGTGGACAGCGCGTTGATCTTCGGGCTGACACGGCGGCGGGTCATACTGTAGATTGCAACCGGCAGGGTCTGGATGGAAGCGCCGCTGACAAAGTAGGAAATAACAAAGTCATCCATCGAGTAGGTCAGCGCCATCAAAAAGCCGGACACGATGCCGGGCATAATCTCCGGATGACCACCTTGGTGAAGGCTTTGAGCGGATTGCAGCCCAAATCCAGCGCCGCATCAGGTATTTTTGTCCATCTGCCGCAGTTTGGGCAGCACGTTCAGGATGACATAGGGGGACATTGAAGGTGATGTGTGCCACAATCAGCGTCTGCATACCAAATTCCATCTTCAGATAGATGAACAACAGCATCAGCGCAACGCCGGTGATGATTTCCGGGTTGATCATCGGCAGATAGGTAAAGGTCATGACGACCGAGCGCAGCTTTTTATTCATTTTTATCCAGACCGATGGCTGCCAGCGTTCCCAGTACCGTTGCGATTACCGACGAAACGATTGCAACTACCAGCATCACCAAAAGGACTGCATGATGACCCGGTCGTGGAACAACAGTTCCTCATACCAGCGCAGGGTAAAACCGGTCCAGGTATTTCTGCTCTTGCTGTCGTTAAAGGAAAAGCATAATCAACACGGCAATGGTGCATACAGAAAAGCCATGACCAACCAGATGTACAGCGAAGAAAACCATCTGCTTTTTTCTCATAAGATTCTCCCCCTCCATTTCCTCATCGTCAAAGTTGCTCATAATGCTCATACACAGCAGGACAACCACCATCAGCACCAGCGAGATGGCAGAGCCCAGGTTTGGATTGTAGGAGTTGCCCAGGAACTGCAGCTCGATGAGGTCGCCGATGAGCAGGTTCGAGCCGCCGCCCAGCATCTTGGAGATGATGAAGGTGGAAATTGCCGGCACGAACACCATGGTGATGCCCGTGCTGACACCCGGAAGGCTCAGCGGAACGACCACCCGTGCCATCACCTGGAAGGTGTTGCCGCCCAGGTCCTGTGCCGCCTCGATGACATCGTTGCCAATCTTGCACATGGTGGTGTACAGCGGCAGAATCATAAATGGAATGTAGTTGTACACCATGCCCAGCACCACCGCGCCCGAGGTGTTGATCATCTGGAGCGGACCGATGCCGAATAAGCCTAAAAATTTATTGATTAGACCGTTTTTTTCCAGCAGGGTCATCCACGCATAGGTGCGCAGCAAAAAGTTCATCCACATCGGCAGCATGACCATGACAAAACAACGTCTGCTTCTGGAAGCCCTGCTTGCGGGAAAGGATGTATGCCAGCGGGTAAGCGATGATGATGCACAGGATGGTCGCAATCGTTGCCAGCTTGATCGAGCGCAAAAAGCACGCTCATGTGCTCGCCGCCGCGGGCAATATTTTCCAAAGTAAACTGTCCCTGTGGGTCGGTCAGTGCAAAAATGCCACCATCCCCAGGGGGATCGCGATAAACAAAACCATCCACACAACATACGGCACTGCGGGCAAAGCGCCCAACAGCGACCGTTTCTTTTTTTATCCGATTTTTTCATCCCATCACGCCTCCATCTTTTTCATGATATGGATGTCCTCTGGACGCACGTTCATGCCGATGTGCGCACCCACCGCCTGGCTCTGGGTGGAGTGGATCAGCCACTTATATCCATGCGCATCCACAGTGATTTCATAGTGGACTCCTTTAAAGACGACCGACTCCACCTCGCCGCTGATGGGGAGGTTTCATAATCGCCTACAATGATGTCCTCGGGACGGATAACAACGTCGACCCTCTCGTTCTCTGCAAATCCCTTGTCCACACACTTGAACGCCTGACCTGCAAACTCAACTTCAAAGTCCTCGTACATAACGCCGTCGATGATGTTGCTCTCTCCGATAAAGTCAGCAACAAAGGCATTCTTTGGCTCGTTATAAATATCCTGCGGGCTGCCGATCTGCTGGATTTCACCGTCCTTCATAACCACCACCCGGTCGGACATGGTCAATGCCTCCTCTTGGTCGTGGGTAACATAAATGAAGGTGATCTTCAGCGACTTCTGAATCCGCATCAGCTCGGTCTGCATCTCCTTGCGCAGCTTTAAGTCCAAAGCGCCCAGCGGCTCATCCAGCAGCAGGACCTTTGGCTCGTTGACCAGCGCGCGGGCGATGGCAACACGCTGCTGCTGACCACCGGAAAGCTGGTTGATGTTTCGGTTTTCAAAGCCAACCAGACCCACCAGCTTGAGCATCTCTTTAACCTTCTGTGCAATCAGCTTTTTTATCCATCTTTTTGATGTTCAATCGAACGCAACGTTATCAAACACGTTCAAATGCGGAAACAACGCATACCGCTGAAAAACGGTGTTGACGTTGCGCTTGTAAACGGCATTCCGTTGATTTTTTTCCGTCGAAGAAAATATCTCCCGCACTTGGCTCCACAAATCCGCCAATAATGCGCAGCGTGGTTGTTTTGCCACAGCCGGAAGGTCCCAAAAAGGTCACGAATTCCTCATCGTGAATATCCAGATTGATTCCCTTGAGGATACGCTGACCGTCAAACTCGACCACGATATCCTTTAAACTAATCAAAATATTTTCCTTCATCTGCACTGCATCTCCCTCATGTGGTTTTCTAGGGGCTTTGTCAGCACCGCAGACGCTCTCCAGCGCCGCACTGTCTGCCCGTGCCTGTCTTTCGACCTAATTACCATATACAACTATATCATAAGGTGACAGGATGTCAATATTTTCGCTGTTTTTCTGCAAATTTTGGTATTTTCCATCATTTATTGCTTCTGTTGTCCGCTTATCCTGTTTAGATTCCAAAATCCTTTGATTTTCTTTTTTTCATCTTCTTTTTTACTTGTTTTTTACTTTGGAAGGATTGAAAGCGCCGGCTGCCCATTCAAAGAAAAAAATTGGTATCATAAAAAAGCAGAAAAAAGGACACATTTCATACCAATAGGACCGCCCGATGGCGGTGAGATTAAAGGAGAATTGATTTTGAAAGTAACGCTGACCGCTCCCTGCCATTTTTGGACTGGAGAGCGTTTTTATCGTCCGAGGTCCGCAGAATGGATGCGGAAAAAATGTTCAGGTCACCGACGGCAGAGTCACCTTTGACGGCGACGAACAGATGATTGCCCGCGCCAACATCGGTCTGCGCACCACCGCCGAACGGGTACAGCTGGTATTGGGACAGTTTGAAGCCCGCAGCTTTGAAGAGCTGTTCCAAGGGGTCAAACGCATCCCGCTGGGAGGACTACATCGGCAGAAAGGATGCCTTTCCGGTCAAGGGCGGCTGGTCGCTCAAATCGCAGCTGTACAGCATCCCCGACTGCCAGTCGATTATCAAAAAGGCGATTGTCACCCGTCTCCAGCAGGCGTACGGCGTCAGCTGGTTTGAGGAGGAGCGGCAGCACCTGTGCGGTCGACTTCTCCACCACGACCAGGTGATGATTACAATGGATACCTCCGGCACCGGACTGCACAAACGCGGCTACCGCAAAGCTCGGTCATCGCGCCCATCAAGGAGACCCCTTGCAGCCGGCATCATCGACATTGCTCATGTGTCTATCCAGACTCCCAGCTGTATGACCCGTTCTGTGGCTCCGGCACCCTGCTGATTGAAGGAGCCATGCACGCTATGCGTATCGCTCAGGACTGCGCCGCCGCTTCTCGGCTGAAAAATGGCACTGGCTGCCCCGCCTCGGTCTGGCAGCAGGAACGCCAGCGCGCCTTTGACCTCATCCGCCGCGATTCCACCTTCCGCGCATGGGGGAAGCGACATCGACCCGCAGGCAGTGGAGCTTTGCGCTGCATCAACGCAAAAGCAGGCAGGCGTGGATGCGCGCATCCAGGTGGTGCAGCGGGATGTCCGCGATTTCTCCATCCCGGTCGAGAAAGGCGTGGTACATCTGCAACCCACCGTACGGCGAACGTCTGCTCGATTTTTAAAAGCAGCACAGGAAATCTACCGCACGATGGGCAAAGTGTTCTGCCAGGGTCACCCGCACCGCTACTATATCATCAGCCCGGACATGGGTTTGAACGCTCCTACGGCAAGACTGCAGGACAAGCGCCGCAAGCTTTTACAACGGCATGATCCCTGCCAGCTGTATGTACTTTAAACAATAAAGCGCTGAATGTGTGGAAACTCCTTTTATGAAAAAGATATGGTTTTTCTATGAAAATGACTTTAAACTGTATTGACCTTTAAAGAGGAAAGATAGTATAATAAAGTCAACAAAATTAAAAAAGGACTCAACCTAAATATTTTTTTTGTACACTATCGCAAAAGGGTTGAAACAATGAAGGTTAACATCACAGCCAGAAACACAGGTATCAAAAGATTCTTTCCGCGCAAAGGGTTGAAAAAGAAGCTTGCCAAATTTGACAAATTCTTCGGCGACAGCGCACAGGCGCAGGTCACTGTCATCCATTCCGGTGACCATGAAACAGTAGAGGTCACCATCAAATCAGAAGGTCTTTTCTTCCGTGCCGAAAGAACGGCTGATGAACGCGAAGATGCTTTGGAAGCCGTCATTGACTCCCTGTTCCGTCAGATTGTCAAAAACAAATCAAGCTGGAAAAACGGATGAAAGCCGCAGCCTTCACACCTGACTTTGTGGAGGAGATGTATGAGCCCTGACGAATACAAGGTCGTCAAAACCAAACGCTTCCCGGTAAAGCCAATGGAGGTTGAAGAAGCCATCCTGCAAATGAATATGCTCGACCACACCTTCTTTGTATTCCGCAACGCTGAAAGCGGCGAGATCAATGTCGTATACAAACGCCACGACGGCAACTACGCTCTGATTGAACCGGAAAGAATAAACGATAAGCAAAAGGCTGTCTGTACAAAATGTACAGACAGCCTTTTTTATTTCTTTCTGTTTGGTCGTTGAGCATCCGGTTGACTGCGCTGAACAGCGCATAGACCGAAGCTGCGATAATGTCGGTGTGAATCCGCATCCCCCAGTATTGCCTGCCCGCATCCGAGGTAATGCCAATATAGGCGATGGCTCGCGAGGTAGAACCGCGCTCCAGCGCATGCTCCTGGTAAACGATGTCATGGAAGCGTACATCCAATCCCTTGCCCAGCGCATTGCTGACCGCATCAAAGCGACCATTTCCCGTCCGGTCAGCTCAGCTGTTGTCCGTGGAATTGCAGCAGCACGGTAGTGCGGTAAATATCCTTGTGGACAAAATAAAAAATCCTCCAGGCAGATAGGTGCAGACAGATTCAAATAGGTATCCTTGAAAATCCGGTGCAGCTCCTCGACCGAAAGTTCACGGCTTTGCTGCGCAAATACTTTTCACCCGATACCCAAACTCTTCCCGCATCTTTTGGGCAGATTGATTCCGTAATGGTTGTTCCAGCAGGTAGCCGATGCCACCCTTACCCGACTGAGAGTTGATGCGGATGACATCATGCTCTCATAACTTGCGCCCAATGTCCCGTCCAACGGCAGATAGGGAACATTCCACTGGGAATTCGGATGCTGCTTTCTCAACGAAAAAGCCTTTTGGCAATCGCATCCTGATGGGAGCCGGAAAAGGCGGCAAATACCAGCTCTCCTCCGTATGGGTGACGCGGAGAAATTGCATACCGGTGGATTCCTCGTACATCTGTGCGACCTTTGGCAGGTCGGAAAGGTCCAGCTGCGGGTCTACTCCGTGGGGGGAATACAGGTTGAGCGCCAGTGAAAGTGACCAAATCCACATTTCCGGTGTGTTCCATTGCCAAACAAGGTCCCTTTCCACCTGCTGCCCGCCAGCCAAATCCCAGCTCTGCCTCCCTACAGCTGCCGCGGTCGTTGTGGGTGCAGCGAAAAGAATGACCCGCTCCCATGGTGCAGATGGGTACCGATATACTTTCACCTGATTGGCATAGACGTGCGGCAGCGAAAGGGAGACAGTGGATGCCAGGATTGAGGGATGACCGGCAGCGGCGATTCTCCCATTCCTCCACCACACCGCATTGCAGATTTCCAACGCAAAAATCCGGCTCGGTGGCAGTAAAGCTTCCGGCGTGTATTCCCAGCTGGATCTTCCCCTGATTTTTGCTGCACTCTTTGATAACTCGAACTGCCGAAACAGCAATTTCGATGATTTCTTTCCTTCGATTTTTCAAAGCCACTGCTCCATTGTGCCCGCGAGGTGGGGTTTGTACAGGTGGACGATTGCCTGTTGCAGCCGGAAAGCGACTGCATGGTCCGGCGGATTGGTTCATCGTGCCGGTGTAAGAACCTGAATCACCTGCGGCGGAATCAGATTGTGCTCGATCAGGGGTGCGCACAAACTGAGCCCGGTGTCACTGGCAGCCGGAAAGCCAACCTCGATTCCCGAAATCCCATCTGGCACAAAAAATAAAAAAGAGCGCTTTTTCTTTTCAAATCCATCGGAACAACCAGCGATTGGTTGCCGTCGCGCAAATCCACACTGCACCAGCGCGGAGCGGCATTCCACATACTCCCGATGCATCCATTGATACTCTGTCTGCTCCGGTGCAAAATAATTTCGGCTATACTTGTCTACATTTTTCATGGGGACCGCTCCTTCCCTTTCTCCCTGCCGGTACAATCGCCTGGTGGGTGGTTATTTTCAGCTTGGTCCTGCTGCCGTCGGGGTGCTGAATCACCACATTTTGCAGGGTCGCACGCAGATTGTTTTTCATGCTATCAACATATTCCCGGCGCAGCAACTGCTGCTCCTGTTTTTCCTCTCCTCTGTCAGCTCACGCTCACGGGACAGTCTGCTCAGCTGGCTGATTCGGTCGATTTTCTTCTGTTCCATCCGTTTCCTCTTCTTTCTGATTCTCTTCTCCGTCCTGTGCGGACGGCTCGGGAGAAGCTCCTTTTTGCAGCTCCTCTAAAAAATTGGTCTCATCATGTTTGCGAGGGGTGATCTGTGCCACACACTGTTGGTCGGAGTCGATGTAGTAGCTGTACACCACCTTTTCGTACTCCTGGGGTATCTTCAGCTTTTTTTCCAGCGACTGCACCATCTGTTCCACCTGCTCCGGGCAAGGAGCTGAACGGTGCTGATGGTCAAATCCCTCCCGTGGTAAACAAAGGAGAGCACCTGTGTCTCTGCTGCGGCAGCGAGTTGATGATATGGGTCAGATGCTAAAATCATTGCGCGGAACAAATTCAAAAGCCTGCCACCCCGCAAAAACGCCTTGAGGTACTCGTACACCACCGTCTGCATCTTTTTTTTCCCTGGGAGGTCAGGCTCGCTCCTTCGCTGATGCCGTCCACCAGATTGTTGATGACCTCCGATGCGCTCCGCCGTGCAAGGCGATGGTCTTGCCCGCTGTGCGTATGCCAAAAAAACATCAGCAAAAGGGCGGAAAGAAAAAGATGAGTCCGATGCAGATTTTTTCAAAACCATTTTTTTTTTCCTTGTCCCTCTTTCATCCTTGCTGTATTATGGCTGCTTTGGTAAATCATACGGATCGCTTGCTCCGGTGTAGCTCTCCGGCAGCTCCTGCTGCAAATATTCCTCCAGGCACAGTCCGCTTCCTTCATCAGTTTGGCGTGGGTCTTGCCGGACAAAGCGGTAATGCCACGACTCGTAGATGATGCCGGTGACCTCCCTGCTTGTCCTGCGGGTAGCGCAGCACGAAGCCGTACTCTGCCGCGTGTTCGCTGAGCCACTGACCGGCTGGCGTGTCTGCAAAGCCTGCATCGAGCATTTGGTAGGTCGGGGTGACGATGTCTGCTGCCAAGCCCGTCTGATGCTCACTGGTGCCCGGATGGCGGTTTCGGTGGCAGTTTTGGCATATGCTTCCTCTTCACTCATCCCCTGTGCCATGTATGCCTGCTGCGAGCGGTCGAACAGCTGCTGCTGTTTTTCAACCGAGCGGTACGCCGAGCAGAGCATCAGCTCCACTCGTCCTCTTTGGCTGCCTGTATCATCTCCCCGCATGGCAGGCGCTGCCCGCTTGTCCATCTCATAGCCGTTCTGGACCCTTCAGTCTGATGCTCCAGGTCCTGCGGCAGCGGGTTTCGGCATTGGCAAGCAGCAGGTAGTATTCTTCCTTCTCCCTTGGCAAATTCCTCCGCCAGCTGCTGCTGTTTTGTTTCCTGTGAGGACTGCTCCTGCTCGTTCTTCCTTTTGAGAAGAGCTTTCCACAGGCGCTTCCTGCTTTTTCTTCCTGCTGTATGTCGGCTGATGGCGGCTCCTGCTGTTGGCTGCGGTCGGAGAGGAAAATCCCCGCGGCGGTTCCAACTCCCAGCAGCCCAATCAAGGCAATGGTCACAATCGTTTTCACATTCATCTATGGTCCCTCCCATTTCGGGTACTATTCCATATTTCCTGTTTCATACATGATGATGGACAAAGCCAGCGGCGCCGTTTCACAGCGCAGGATGCGTTTTCCCAGCGAGAGGATGCTGCATCCAGCAACCTTGCCCGCTCGACCTCGTCCTCATCAAAGCCTCCCTCCGTTCCGATGAGGATGGTAATTTTCCCTGTTGCCGATTGCAACAGCTGTCTTGCCGGAGCGGTGGCGTTTTCATAAAAAGGATGGGACATCCGCTCTGCTGCATCTGTCTGAGCGCCTGGTCCAGCCTCAAGCAGCGGGTTTACCTGCGGGATAATCCCTCTGCCGCTTGCTTTGCTGCCTCCAACGCGATGCGGTTTATCGCTCAAGCTTCTTCTTCATGGATTTGGCATCCGGTCGGAAACACAGCGACGGGTCATCACCGGTGTGATGCTGTTCACACCCAGCTCCACCGCCTTCTGGATAATCAGCTCCAGCTTGTCCGCTTTGGGCATCGCCTGATACAGATGGACCGAGACATTCGGCTCGGTGACGCTGGGCGAACGGGACAGCACCTTCAGGTCGATCTGCTCCTCGGTGATCCCTTCTATTATACACGCATAGTCATATCCCTTTGTGTCGTAAACGGTCAGCGGCTGACCGTTTTTCATCCGAAGCACGCGGGCGATGTGTTTGGCGTCCTCTCCCGTGATGCTGCCGCTGTTCTGGTCAATATTTTCGGTAAAAAATCTGGGCATATCCTTCCCTGTTACTTTGCCTTGCAAGCCAAAGCGACCCAGCCGCCGGAGGTGCGGCGTTCGATGACGGTAAAGCCGTTGGCAGCAAGGGCATCCTGGCACATCCTGCTCTCTGGTATCGATGATGCCGGAGGTGATAAAGATGCCGTCCTGTGCAAGATATTTGCCGACATCCCGGCTCAAACGGATGATGACATCCGCCACGATGTTGGCGCAGATCAGCTGGAAGCTGCCCTCCACCTGGCTGGTCAAATCGCCCTTTGTGGAAGGCGATGCGGTCGGCAACCTTGTTGAGCGCGGCATTTTCACCTCGCTACCTTGACTGCAACCTCGTCGATGTCACAGCCTTTGATCTCCTTTTGCACCCAGCAGTGCCGCTGTGATGGCAAGGATACCGCTTCCCGCAGCCGACGTCCAGCACCGAGTCTTCCGGGTGTGATGTACTTTTCCAGCAGCTCCATGCACAGTCTGGTGGTATCGTGGGTTCCGGTGCCAAACGCCATACCCGGATTAAGGGTCAGCATGACGTCGCCCTCCTGCGGCTGATACTCCTCCCAGGAAGGGCAGACCACCAGATGCTCGCCCACCCGCACCGGATGATAATACTTCTTCCATGCGTTGGACCAGTCTTCTTCATTGACATTGTCCAGTTCCAGCTCTAGGCGACCATAGCGTCCTTCGCTGTCCTGTGCCTTCAGACGGGCTACAATCTCTTGCTCCTGCCAGCTCCTCCATTCCCTGTGGGTTGTCCGCCACATAGAGGGTCACGCTGGTCTCTGCAGTTTTTCATCTTCTTCATAACATCCTGGTCGATGTAATCCCAGTGCGGGGTGGTATCGTGCAGAAATTCATCAAAAGTCCCAGTGCGTCCTCGATGACAAATCCGCCGATTCCCAAATCCAGCAAGCTGCCGGTCAACGGCTCGATTCCCTCGGTGGTTGTATAAATCTTGACCTGTGTCCAGTTCATATCCTTCGTCCTTTCTGTTATTCAATGAGCGGCGGACAGGCGTTCTGTCCGCCGCTGCCGGTTATTCTTCGTCCTTATTGATTTTAAAGATCATCCTCAAAATGCCGGAGAGAAATTTTGGGCTTTTGATGACCACTACCTTCATCTGTGCTGCCTCCTTTTTCATCAGTCAAGCGTTTTGCTTTTTGCTGTATTCTATGTACAGTGCGCTTGTTTTGTGAAAAAAGGCAGCTTTTTAATCGCCGCCGGTGGAGAGAATCACAAGGATTCCTGCTTGACTGAAATCTGTGGGCTGTCCCTCCAAAAGGAATTGTTGACCCCGATGGGAAAACCGTTGGTGAGCTGCGCTGCCCCAGCTCATACTTTGCATGGCGGATGCACACTCCGCTTGCACAGTCGCTGTGGCAGAATACCGAAAAATGAAATCCCTGCTGATACGGAATCTGCGCTGTCTGTCCTCCCTTGATGACGGTGATATAGCAGCTGCTGTCGATGATCTGTGCTGCCGCCCGTGCTCCACCGCGTACACCAGTGTCTGGATATTGGCAAGGGTGTGATCCAGCCTGCCGCCCAGCATCCCGACCAGCAGCAGCCTCTCGTATCCGCGCTGCAAAGCCTGCTTGACCGCCAGCATGGTGTCGGTGTCATCCTTTTCGATGGGGTAGCGCAGCAGCTCGCAGTCGGACTGCACCACTCCTGCATAGGAATCAAAGTCGCCCAGCACCAGCTGCGGAGAAAATCCCAGCTGCACACAATGCCGGTAACCGCTGTCCGCACAGATGAGGTAGTCCTCCTGCCGCACCAGATTTTTGATCTGCTCGCGGGTCACCGATCTGCCCTCCGCCAAAAATCACGCATCGTTTCATCTGTCTGTCCCTTTCCCTAAAGCTGCAAACCTTAGCGGTTCAGCTCCCATTCCTTGATATTTTTGCCTGCTCATACAGGTTGAGGTAGCTTTGATGGCGGCTTTGCGAGATTTCCCCATCCTTGACCGCCTGCAAAACAGCGCAACCCGCTTCCTTGGTGTGGGAACAGCCGCGGAATCGGCATTTGCCCTCGTAGTCGTGCATCTCCCGGAAGCAACCCGCCAGCTCATCCTTGAGGATAGTCTGGAATTTTTCCAGGTCTACCGCGGAAAATCCGGGTGTGTCCTACAAAAATCCTCTCCTGCGGCAGCTCAAACAGCTCCACATGGCGGGTGGTGTGTCTGCCTCTGCCCAGCTTTTTGGCTGATGTCGCCGGTATCCAGGCTCAATCTCGGGTCAATGGCGTTGAGCAGGGTGGACTTACCTGCACCGGAGTTTCCGCAGAAGGCGCTGGTCTTATCCTTGAGCATCTCCATCACCGCCTGATACCCTGATGCTCCAGCGTCCGCGTTTCATACACGGCAAAAGCCTGCTTTGCTTGGTAAATATCGGCAAATTCCCTTCGGGTCGGCAAGGTCGCACTTGGTGATGACGATGACCGGCTCGATCTTCTGATATTCTGCAATGGCAATCAATTTATCCAGAACAAAGGCGTTCAGGAGCCGGGTCAGCGATGGAAACCACCAGCACCAGCTGGTCCAGATTTGCCAGCGGCGGACGCACCAGGCTGTTGCTGCGGGCTCGAGCTGTACGACATAGCCTGTTCCCTGCTCGGTCAATTCCACTGTTGCCCAATCGCCCACACAGGGCTTGATGTTCTGCTGACGAAAGGCTCCTCGCTCTGCATTCGACGACCGGACCGCCGGACTGCGGTGCCACATAGTAAAAATCCACCCAGCGATTTGGACGATCCTGCCCATTATCTTCTGCTGTATCAAGATATTGTGTTTCCTCCATTCTGACGTTTTTTCCCATTATAGCAAATTTCCCGGGAAAAATGCGAGAGCTTCCCCGCAAAATCCCCTTGCACTGATACGACAAAACAGCCCTGCCGCCTCAAAGGACAGCGCGGGCTGTTTTCTATCGGTTATTCGTCGTCGTCCTCCTGCGGCTGCTGGTATCCGTCGTCCCGCTCTTCATCGGCGTGTTCTTCCTTGGAAAGGGACTCTCCCAGACCCTGCAGGTCGGTGGTTTCCACCTTGGTGCCGTTGTCAAAAGTTGACATCATAGCTCTTGTACAACTGACCGTCGATATAAATTTCCACCTTTGCATCCCCCTTACCGCTCGGCTTGGTGGTCCAGGTCGACTGTCTGGAGAGGTCCGGGTCGCCGTAGCCGGTTTCCTTGCCATCCACAAAGGTCTGGACGTGTACCGTATCGTCGCCCTGCGGCAGGTCGAATTTAATCTCAATCTGTCTTGGCTTTGTTCGGGTCCTCCCAACCGTCGCCGCCCATGACGGTAACGCCGATCACCGTACCTGCCGGTACCAGCGCATCCTCCGGATGGGCTCTGCTCCAAAAATGGTTCCTGCCGCCTGCTGACCCGGCAGAGGATTGCCGTCCTCATCGGTATCCGGCTGCACCTCCCGCACGCACTCGATGCGCAGACGTTTGGGGAAAGCAAGGTCTTTGCCTCGTGGAAGTTCATTCCGACCACCAGCGGCACCGTCTGATTCTGCTCCTGCGAGCCTAAGCTGACATAGACGCTGACTTCATCGCCCTCTGCCACCTCTTCACCGGCTTTGGGCGCTGTCTTTGACCACCGTTCCCGATGGATACTCATTAGAGTAGGTTTCTGTCTCGGTCCACTTGATGCCCTTCTTGTTCAGGTCGCGGAAGACCTCGGTGGAATCCTTTCCGGTGTAATCTTCCAACACAATAACCTGTTTGCCTGTGCTGATTTTGATGGTGATGGTGGAGTTTTCCTTGACCGTTTTGCCCGGGTCCGGTTCTGCTCATAGATTTCTCCCTCGTCGTACAGACTGCTGGGTGCTTTTCCTCCACCTCTATCTTGAACTTTCCAGAGTACTTGGTCTTGATGCTTTCATAATTCCATGCCCACCAGGTCCGGGACCTTGACGTTCTCCACCTGCTCAAAAGGCTTGTTGACCATGAACAGCATCCCGATGAAAGCACAGGCTGCCAGCAAAAATGCAAAGGCAATGCCCGCCATCACCGGCACTACCGGCAGTGGTTTGCGTTCATAGCTGTCATCGCTTTGCTGGTTCTGCTGCGACGGACGTCTGGAAGGTTTTTCTCTTTTTCATCGGCTGTTGTTCTCCCACCTGTCTGTTGTTCTGCCCGCTGATGCCGCAGCTCGTTTTGGATGTGTACCTGCGGCGGCTGCTCGTACTTGGGAAAAACAATCGCGGGGTTCCTTTTAAATTCGTCGATGTCGTGCAGCATCTCTGCTGCCGACTGGTATCTCTTTTGTCCGCGTCCTTCTGCATGGCACGCATCACGATTTCCTCCAGCCCTTCCGGGATGTCGGGGTTGATTGAGCGCGGCAGGGTCGGCTGACTTTGTATCTGCTTGATTGCCACCGAAACCAGCGTGTCTGCCTCAAACGGCAGCTTGCCGGTAAGCATCTCGAACATCATCACGCCCAGCGAATAGATGTCGCTGCGGGCATCGGTGAAGGCGCCGCTGGCTTGCTCAGGACTGATGTAGTGCACCGAGCCGATGGCTTTGTCGGTGATGGTCTTGGTGGTGCTGCGGGAAAAGCGGGTAATGCCAAAATCAGTGATTTTGATGGTGCCGTCCGGCAGCAGCATAATGTTCTGCGGCTTGATGTCGCGGTGGACAATGCCCTTGTCGTGCGCGTGCTGCAGCGCCCGCAGGATCTGCACGGTAAAGTGGACTGCTTCCTTCCAGCGCAGCACCTTTTCCTGGTCGATGTATTCCTTAAGGGTGATGCCGTCGATGTACTCCATCACAATCGACTGGATGCGGTTGGAGAAGATGACGTCATACACCTTGACGATATTCGGGTGATCCAGCAAAGAGATGGCGCGGGACTCGTTGCGGAAACGGCGCATAAATTCGTCGTTGTTCATATATTCTTCCGCAGGATCTTGACCGCCACCGTGCGCGCTTCCACCACGTCATACGCCTTGTAGACGTTGGCCATGCCGCCCACGCCGATCAGCTCGCGTATCTCATAGCGTCCATCCAGTTTCTTTCCGATGTATTTATCCATTCAGAATAGCCTCCCTGCACAGCCGGGCATCAGGAACGATACAGCACAACTGCCGTGATATTGTCCGCTCCGCCCTGATTGTTGGCATAGTCGATCAGCTCCTGCAAGCTCTCCTTGCGGATGCAGCTTTCAGCTGTTCCGGCAGCTTTTCCGGTCTGAGGTAATTGGAAAGCCCGTCGGTACACAGCAGCACCTGACTTTCCTTTTTCAGCTGATACATCTGGTAGTCGATGTCCAGCGTATCCCCAACGCCGATGGCGCGGGTGATATAATGCTTTTCGGATGATTTTGGGCTTCTTCGCTGCTGATTTCTCCGCGGTCCACCATTGTCTGCACCAGGGTGTGGTCGCGGGTCAGCTGCTGCACCGCCTTTTTTTCATCGAACATGTAAATGCGGCTGTCCCCGATGTTGACGATGTGCATCCACTCGTCCAGCACTACCGCCAGCACCAGTGTGGTACCCATTCCGTGGTAGTTGGGGTTTTCCTTTGCCATCGAATAGACTTTGGCATTGGCTGCACTGATGGCAGAAAAAGATGACCGCCTTGGCTGCCGACTCGCTCATCCCTTCACGGATGTCCCGATGAAGAATTTTTCAATCAGCTGGCAGGCTGCCGCGCTGGCGACCTCCCTGCCTTTTCACCGCCCATGCCGTCACAGACGATGGCATATCCTGTCTGCTCCCCGACCCTGCGGCAGATGTAGGCATCCTGGTTCTGATGCCGCTGCCGTCCGGTGTCGGTCGCACCCATAAATCCTGATCACTTTTCTTCCTCCTCCCGGACCTGTCCGCTCTGCTGGTCATACTCTCTGCGCAGCTGTCCGCAGGCTGCGTTGATGTCCGCTCCCAGCTCCCGACGGATGGTCGCATTGACCCCTCGTTTTTCCAGCGTCTTCTTCGCGGAACGCCTCGATGCGCTGGCGGCTGCCGCGCTTGAAGCCTCTTTCCTTGACCGGGTTGACCGGAATGAGGTTGACGTGCGCTGCCATTCCCTTTAAACGGTCCGCCAGCTCATTGGCGTGGCAGAATTTCATCATTGACCCCTTCGATCAACGCATACTCGAAGGAAATCCTTCTGCCGGTCTGCTGGAAAATAATAGCGGCAGGCTTTGAGCAGCTCGTCGATGGGATAGCGGTTGTTGATTGGCATTGTCCGGCTGCGAATCTCATCGTTTGGCGCGTGCAGCGAGATGGACAGGGTCAATCCGCTTTTTGTGCGCAGCCAGTTCATAAATTCAGTCCACCAGTCCGCAGGTGGACAGCGACGGAGATGCCGCAGGCTCAGGTTTAGCCCTGCTCGGAGGAGAGGATATTTAAAAATTTCATGACGTTGTCGTAGTTATCCAGCGGTTCTCCAATGCCCATCAGCACCACATTTGCTCACCCGCTGTCCGCTGTCACGGGTCAGGGTGTAGATTTCATCGAGCATCTCAGGAAGGACGCAGCGAGCGCACCAGTCCTGCCAAGGTGGATGCGCAGAACTTGCATCCCATGCGGCAACCGACCTGCGTGGAGATGCAGACCGAATTTCCATACTTATATTTCATCAAAACCGCTTCCACGCAGTTGTTGTCCGCCAGGCGCAGCAGATACTTTTGGGTGCCGTCGATTTTGGACACCAGCTTTTTGATAATGGTCAGCTGAATTTATGTAGTACCGCTGTGCCAGCTGCTGGCGCAGTGCCGCTGACAGATTGCTCATCTGCTCAAAGCTGTCCACCCGTTTTCATGAAGCCAGGAATAGACCTGCCCGCCGCGAAATTTTTGGCAGACCCATCTGGACCAGCTGTTCGGTCAGCTCCTCCAGCTCCAGCGATTTGATGTCTATCTTCTGTTCCCAGTCGTTTTTCTGCTCCAAACTCATTTATCTTACCCTCTTCATCCCTGCAATAAAAAATCCATCGGTCTGCGCCATCTGCGGCAGCAGGCAGCGCCCAAGTCGGTGTGCTGTTTGCCGCCTGCAATACCCGCTGCGGCAGAATCAACGGTTCAAACTCGCTGTGACGCTGCAAAAACTGCTCGACCACCTTGGTGTTCTCATTCGGCAGCAGTGTACAGGTGGAGTAGACCAGCCGTCCGCCCACCTTAACATAACGACAGACGTTTTCCAATATCTTCAGCTGCAGCTGCGGCAGGTCGCTCAGCTGCGCTTCCTCTTTATATTTGATTTCCGGCTTGCGCCCGATGATTCCGATGCCGGAGCAGGGCGCATCGCACAGCACCCGGTCAAACTCGCCCAGCTGCGGGTCGTAGACCGAAGCGTCCTGCAAGCGCGCATCGACACAGGAAAGTCCCAGACGCGCCGCACCCGCCTGTATCTTTTTTACCTTCTCTTCAAAGATGTCACAACTGATGATTTGACCCTCGCCCTGCATCTGCTGTGCAATGGTGAAGGTCTTCGATCCGGGCGCCGCACAGCAGTCAAAATGCGTTCCCCGGCTGTGCTTCCAGCGAAGCTGCACACATCTGGGAGGATTTGTCCTGTATATAAACAGCCCTTGTTCAAACGCCTGCAGCCGCTCGATGGAGGCAGTTGCATTTAAACGCAGGCAGTCGGTCAGTGCTTCCTCCCCTGCTGTACCTGCACACCCTGCTGCTGCAAAAGCTCGATGCAATGCTGTGCGCTTGTTCTGGTGGTGTTGACCCGCGCATACAGCGGCGGGCGCTCCAGGCTGTGCTCCAGCAGCGCTACTGTCTGCTGCTCACCGTAGCTGTCGAGCAGAATTTTGATAAGCCACTGCGGGCAGGAGTATTGGACCTCCAGCTTTTGAGACGATTGCCGCGAACGGTGGGAATCTTCTTTTCATCCCGAATAAAGCTGCGCAGCACCGCATTGACAAAGCCGGAGGCGCTTCGACGCCTTCATCTGGCGGGTCAGTTTGACCGCCTCGTTCACCGCTGCCGAATCAGGTACACTGTCCAGATACAGCAGCTGGTACAGACTCATCCGCAGAATATCCGCTACCGCAGGGGTCAGCTTTGCCACCGGCTTTTTCGAGTAGCTGCTGATGATGTGGTCGAGCAGCCGCCGTTCCAGCGCACCGTAGAACAGCTTGCTGGCAAATGCCGCATCGGTCTGGGAAAGCTGTGCTTTTTTCAGCGTTTCATTTAGTACCAGGTTGGAGTATCCTCCTCGTGGTTTACCCGCATCAGCGCCTGCACCGCTGCCCGACCTGGCTGTCATCTCCGGCATAGTGGAATATCCTTTCTGTCTGCTATTTCTGTATTTGTGTATATCCTGTCCGGTGCATCCTGCACCCTGATGGTGAGTTAGTCGTCGTTTCTTCTGCCATACAGCATGATCAGACGGAACAGCTGTGGCTGGACAGCAGCGCTGCCACATAGGTCAAAGCCGCTGCTTTGAGCACTTTGCCTGCCATCTGGGTTTCCTGCGAATCCAGCAGCTGATAGCCTTCCAGCGTCTTGAGGGCACGGGAGCTTGCATCAAACTCCACCGGCAGGGTAACCAGCTGAAACAGCGCAACGGTGGAAAACAGCACAATGCCCAGCTGCACCAGAATGCCCTGGTTAAACAGCAGACCAATCAGCAGCACCGGCATGGAAAGCGAGGAACCAAACTGGCTGGAGCGGGATGACCGCATTTCTCACCTTGATGGGGGACATATCCCACCGCATACTGGACCGCGTGCCCGGCTTCGTGCGCTGCCACACCGATGGCTGCCACCGAGCTGCTGGCATAAACGCTGTCCGACAGGCGGATGACACCTGCCTTCGGGTCATAATGGTCGGTCAGCTTGCCCGAAACGAGTTCCACACGGATATGGAACAAGCCGTTTTCGTCCAAAATCTGCCGGCAAACCTGTGCTGCGCTCATGCCTCTTGCGCTGTACACCCGGTTGTATCGGTTTGTAGGTGCTGTTGACCTTGGTCTGCGCCCACATGGCAAACAGCATCGCCGGTACAATCAAAATCCAATAGTAACGGTCAAAATAGTAATAAAACATGGTCGATTCCTCTCTTCAATTATTCTCATGTTCTCTCCCTTAAAAAAGCAAAGGGAGCTCCATTCTTCCATTATATGGGACAAATTTGAATCAGTTATGAAGAGTATATACCGCTTTAGTAAATTACTCGCCCAGCTGCTGCGCTTTCTGCCGCGCATAAAATCTTCTCCGCTGATGCGTTTTCCGCCCTCCAGCTGCACCTGCTGCAATTCGAGCGCACCGCTGCCGCAGGCAACAATCAGCTTTTTGCTGTCAAGCACCTTTCCTGCCGGTCCGCAGTCGCCCTGTGCCTGCGCAACTACTGCGCGGTGGACCTTGAGCAGCTTGCCCTCAAAGGTAGTATGGGCAACCGGCCATGGCGATAATCCTCGAATCAGGTCATGCAGCTTGGTTGCCGGCTGTGCAAAGTCGAGCTTTGCAATCTTTTGTCCAGCATCGGCGCATAACAGGAAAGAGCGTCGTCCTGTTTTTCGCGCGGCGCCTTGCCCTGCTCGAGCAGGTCGACCTTTCCACCAGCGCCTGCGCACCGATGACTGCCAGACGGTCGTGCAGCCCCCATAGGTCTCCTCCCCGATGGGGGTCTCCTTCTTTAAAATCATATCGCCGGTGTCCAGCCCCTCGCCCATGTACATGGTGGTGACACCGGTCGTTTTTTCTCCGTCGATGATGCTCCACTGGATCGGACCGGCGCCCCGGTACTTGGGCAGCAGCGAACCATGTACGTTGATACAGCCGTACTTTGGCAGCTCCAAAATTTCCTTTGGCAGCAGTTTTCCATAGGCAACCACCGCAATCAGCTCCGGCTGCAGCTGCTGCAAAATTTCCAGTGCCTGCCCGTCGCGCATCTTCTGCGGCTGGAACACCGATCTGATGCGCCAGTGCCAGCTCCTTGACCGGCGGCGGTACCAGCTTGTAGCCTCTGCCCTTTGGCTTATCCGGCTGGGTGAACACACCCACGACCTCGTGCCGGTGGTCAGCAGCTGCTCAAGCGAGGCAGCGGCAAACTCCGGTGTACCCATAAATACAATCCTCATGCTGTTTTGCCTCCCCCTATCCTTAGTCCGCCAGTTCCTCTTCGGTCAGCAGGCGGGACATCCGGTCTTTAAAGACCACGCCGTCCAGATGGTCGTTCTCGTGGCAGATGGCGCGTGCAAGCAGCTCTTCGCCCTCCAGCTCAAACCATTCGCCCATGCGGTTCTGTGCGCGCACCTTTGACATGGTTTGGTCTTTTCCACCATGCCGTATTCCCCGGGAAAAGAAAGGCAGCCTTCTGCTCCCTCCTGCGTGCCGGAGGTTTCCAGAATCTCCGGGTTGACAAACTCCAGGATTCCCTTCCTACGTCGATGACAAACACCCGTCTGAGCATTCCGACCTGCGGACCTGCCAGTCCTACACCCTGTGCTTTGTACATCGTCTGTGCCATATCGTCCAGCAAATCCCACAGCTTCTGATTAAAGTCTGTGACCGGACGGCATTTTTTATGCAGGGTATCATATCCATCGGTATCTTTTACAATATTGCGAATTGCCATCTTCTAAAAACATCCTTTCACTCTGTCATCTTTTTGTATATTAAAGGTCGTTTCCGTTCATATCCACCCAGATATGGACCGAACGGTTATTTTTTCACTGTCGAACGCCCGCAGCATCTCCCACATCAGGCGGAAAACGCTCGCTCATCCGGCACTTGATCATCACAATAGCGATACTTTCCTGCGATTCTTGCAAAACCATCTCGCAGGGATTCATCAGCCGCAGCGGCAAATCCGCACTCCCCTTTGCCCCCTTTTGCCCAAAGTGTTTGGCAAAACCACACGCACCATGCCGCGCACACCTATTCTTCCTGTTCCCGGAAAATCCCACCTGGCAAAGGGTGCAAAACGGTGGGTAAAGAGTCCCAGCTTTCCTGCTTTTGATTTCATCGGCGCGTAAAAGCTGTCGTAATCCTGCCTGGCGTCACGCCTGCAAAATGACCGGATGCTGCGGCACGGCGGTCTGAATCAGCGCCCTGCCCGGCAGCCTGCCGCGTCCCGCGCACCGACCGACCACCTGGGTCAGCAGTGAGAACGCCCGTTCACACCCACGAAAATCCTGGGAAAAATCGACTGGTCCGCTCCCAGCACACCCACCAGCGTCACATCCGGAAGTTGAGTCCCTTTGGCAACCATCTGGGTCCCCACCATGATTTGATACTTTGCCCTGTGCAAACTCTCCAAACTTGGTTTCATGCGACATACGGGACATGGTGGTGTCCAAATCCATCCGCAAAATCTTTGCCTGCGGAAACAGGCGGTGCAGTTCGTCCTCGATGCGCTGGGTCCCGCTGCCGGTGTAGCTGATGAGCTTGCTGCCGCAGTTGGGACAATCCTGGTCCAAATCGCGGGAATAGCCGCAGTAGTGGCACATCAGCCGGTGGTTGGCACTGTGGTAGGTCAAAGCCACCGAGCAGTTGGGGCACTTGACCACCTCCTGACAGCTGTTGCAGCGCACTGCCGTGTGGTAACCGCGCCGGTTGAGCAGCAGGATGCTCTGCTGTCCCGCCTTGAGATTGTCCAGCAGCTCGGCGGTCAGCTCCTGGCTGATGTCAAAGCCATAGCTTTGGGTGGAATCGACAATCTGCACCTTTGGCAGCTGGTTCCCCAGATACCGATGGGTCAGGGTATACAGCCGGATGCGCCCGCGCTGTGCCTGATAGAAGGTTTCCACCGACGGAGTCGCCGATGCCAGCAGCAGCAGCGCCTGATGGCGGTGACAGCGCGCACGGGCGATGTCCCGCGCATGATACCGCGGAGACTGCTGGGAAGCATAGGCTCCCTCCTGCTCCTCGTCAATCACAATCAGCCCAATCTTTTCCAGCGGCGCAAACACCGCCGAGCGGGTACCCACCACCACATCTGCCAAGCCCTGCTGGATGCGCTTATACTCGTCGGCGCGCTCTGCCATGGTCAATCCGCTGTGCAGCACCGCCACCCGCTGACCAAATCGGCTGCGGAACAGCCGGACCGTCTGCGGCGTGAGGGAAATTTCCGGCACCAGAATGATGACCCCTTTGCCCTGTTTTTTCGCGCACCTGCTCTGCCAGCTTTAGATAGACCTGGCTTTTTTCCGCTGCCGGTCACACCGTACAGCAAGGCGGAGCCGCTAAGGACCTTCTGCCACTGTTCCCCAGACTGTCCAGCGCCCATGCTGCTGCGAGGGATTGAGGGTGACCGGTGTCGGATTCTCCTTCCTGTCCCTGTCGGCATACGGGCTACGAAAGACCTGTCTGCCGTAGTAGCACAGCAGTCCGGCTTTTTCCATCTTATCCAGCGTCTGTCGGGTGGTTCCTGCGTAGTAGCACAGCTCCTTTTAGGGAGGCGCAGGGTGTTTCAACAGTGCCAGCACCTTTTTTTTTTTTTTCTTGCCGGCGTCAGGCGGACCCCTTCCAGCTTCTGCTCACAGTCCTCGCTTTTGCGCACCATGACCTCTTTGTTGTCGGCAATTTTTTCGGTCGCCTGCTCGGTCAGCAGGATCGCACCCTCCTCCAACAGCTGCTCAAAGTCCGCCTCCCCGCTCCAGCTCCAGCTGCTCGAGCAGATGCCCAGCTCCACCGGCTTTTTCTTTGCAGACAGGTAGTCCAGCAGCTGCCTTTTTGCTTGTCGGTCGGTTGCTGCGGTCTTGCTTCTCCCAGTGAACACATCAGCTTCAGGCGAAAGGTCAGCCCGCTGGGCACCAGCGCCCGCAGCCCTTCATAGTAGGTGCAAAAGGTGCGCTGATGCAGCAGCTCCAGCAGCCACAGCTGTTCTTCCCCAGCAGCGGCTTTTGGTCCAGCAGCATCTTGATGGGCTTGAGCTGCTGGGACTGCGGGTCCTGCAGCTGCAAGTGCAGCACCAGACCCTGCTTGGAGCGGTTGGAGCGTCCAAATGGGACCAGCACCCTGCACCCGGGTCGAATCTGTCCTTCCATCCTTCCGGGCACCCGGTAGGAAAAGGATGTCAAAGGAATAGGAGGCATTTTCCACCACCACATCTGCCACCATGCGCTTTCCCTCCTACCTGTGCAAAGATTTTCATAAAAACAACGGACGGCATGCGCTGTCTGCGTCTGATTGTTCCGCAGCGTTTCTGCTGTGCCGCCCGTAGCCAAATTATTTATTTTTAACGCTCTGGTCTGGGCTTCCTCGTCCACACCCTTGATTTTTACCATATCCCGAACGCGCACTTTACCGGAAGCAAAATCCTCCAGCGAAGCGGTGACCGGTTTTTTTCTCCATCGGCAGACCGTTGTCTGCCCAATAGTCAGCGATTTCTCTTGCGTGTCTTGCAACTGCAACGACAAACGCATAATAGCTTTCTCCTCGCGGATAATCTGGGACATTGCTGGTCTAAGCATTATTTATTCACCCATCAAGAAATTCTTTCATATTATTGGTTTGAAAGCGGTTTGCCCTGACGATACAGCCAAGGTCCTCCACCGCCTGTTCAACGGTATCGTTGACGACGATATAGTCGTATTCTTTGCGCCTGCGCCAGCTCCTCCGCGTGCAATGGCAAGACGGTTGTTGACCGTCTGCTCGTCCTCGGTCTGCCTTCCCGCGCGCAGCCGTTGGGCAAGCTTGTTCAAAGCTCGGCGGTGCGATAAAGATCAACAGTGCATCCGGGCAGGCTTTAACCTGAAGGGCACCCTGCACCTCGATCTCCAGCACAACATCATTTCCTTTGACGTTCTGTTCTTCCACCGGTTTTTGGGCGTGCCGTAATAGTTGTTGTTATAGCTTGGCGTATTCCAGCATTCCACCCGACTGCACAGTCTGTTCAAACTCTTCGCGCTTAAAAGAAATAGTGAACGCCATGTTCCTCTCCCGGTCTTGGAGAACGGGTTGTTGCCGATACCGAATACGCGACATCTGATCGCGGCTTGCCGATACTTCTTGAGTACCGTTCCTTTTCCCACACCGCTTGGACCGGACACCACAATCAGCTGTCCCTTTTATTCATCTTCCTCCAGCTCCTCTTCTTCATCGTCATCATTCAGACGGTTTGCTTACCGTTTCCGGCTGTACGGCTTAGAAAGAATGACATGATCGCTGTCGGTAATGATAACCGCTCTGGTTCTTCTTCCAGGTTGCATCGATCAGGCTTCCGCGCTCTCTGGCATCGGTGATGATTCGCTTGATCGGAGCCGATTCCGGGCTGACAATCGCAACCAGACGATTTGCCGAAACCATGTTTTCCAAAACCGATATTGATTAACTTCATAACCTTTCTACTCTTCCTTTTCCAAGTTCGTGGAACTTTAGCGCCCTGTTCCCTTCCAGCCAGTCGATCAGCCATTCCCAAAGCCGCGCACTTACATGCGCGGATACTGAGTCGCTGCGCCAAACAGAGAAAAAGCCCTGCTTCTTCCGTAATGCATCCGGTATATATCGCAGATGCAGTTTTTCGTTTTGAAAGTGCCTGTTGTCACCGACCCCAAGACAAAAGAAAATCGTTTTTTTTCTTTTTGGGGCAATGTAAAATACCGTTTCATAACAGCTCTCTTGTACATCTACTCGATGTTCTGTATCTGCTCACGAATTTTTCAATCTCGGATTTTAAATCGACTACAATCCTTGCAATCTCCAAATCCTGCGCCTTGGAGCCGATGGTGTTTTTGCCTCGCGGTTAAATTCCTGCACCAGAAAATCCAGCTTTCACCAACCGGTTCGTTGGATGCCAGAATCTGTCTGAACTGATGAACATGGCTTCCCAGACGGACAGTCTCCTCGGCTACTGCAATCTTTTCTGCAAAGATAGCAACCTCAGTGATAATCCGCTGTTCATCCAGCGCGTTGTTCCGCAAAACCTCCTGCAGTTTTGCATGCAGGCGTTTGGAATAATTTTCCCACTGTTTTTGAGAAAGTTCCTCTACCTTTTGACCATCTGTTCGATCAAATCCGTGCGGTACAAAAAGATCCTGCTCCATCTTTTGCCTTCCACAAGGCGCATTGCAACAAAAATTTGATGGTGCTACCTGTCTGACTGCATTTTTTGCAACACGAAGAACGGTGAAGATGTCCGAAAACGGGTCATCTTTGGGGTCTTCTGCAAGGCTTTTCAGCGCTTTCAGATAAGAAATCGTGCCCGGTCATGATTGATTACAACCTGAGAATCCAGTTCCGCTTACGGTCTGAATGTTAAGGATACATCCACCTTGCCGCGGGAAACCGAAGCTTTTTACCAGATTCTTCAGTCTGTCTTCCAGATAGGAATATGCCCTTGGAACACGGGAAGAATACTCAGAAAACGATGATTTACCGAACGGATCTCGACGGTGATCTCCTTGTTTCCAATTAACTGCTGTGCCCGTCCATATCCGGTCATGCTTCCGAACGGCCGATGTAACTGTCTTCTCAGCCTCTGTCTGGTTCGACTGCATAATTGCACACACTCCTTTCCCCTTTTAGGGATTTCCCTTATCGGGAAATTTCTATGAAAATGCATTTCTCTGATTTTTCTCTTTAAGAAGACTTCCTCAAAGAAAGCCTGTTTTCCTATCTTGATATTTTACTATATTTTCGGATGGTATGTCAATCAATCCGCCGGGATTTAGCGCATCTGTCCGCGTTTTTCTCCCTCTTGCTCTTAATTTTGTACCAGATGGATTATAATTCCATCATCTATATACAATTTATACACAATAAAAGTTGGTATCCCACGCCGGAACATAACGATAGTGACGCAGATAGAAACGATAATCCGAACGCATGGAGGCAATCTGAGCAAAAAGGGGTAAAACAGATCCTCGGCGCGGTGATAGGCGGCAATAAGCATTTTCGGTTTGTCCCGTTCAATGATCTTTTGACAGCCCATCGGTGCAAGTTTTTCTGCGCCCCTCTACATCCATATTGATAAAGCTGACACTTTCTTCTCCGGCAATATTATCCAGCGACTGCCCCTACTGACGGATCTTGCTCTTAGCGGCACCTTCCACCCCGGTCACCAGACTCTCTTCCCGAATTGCCGACTGTCTGCCTGCGCGGCTGTCAAACTCGGAGCATCTCCTCATGAGAATATGCCGCCATCTGCACAGGTCGCACGATCGGAAAGCCCCATCTGATCTACCAGCGGCACAAAGTTTTTTGTGGGTCTTTTCATCCGGCTCAAATGCAAATACCCGCCTGCATCCTCCTGCATAATGCGGAAACTCTGCAATGGTATCGCCGCGGTAGGCACCAAGATCGGCAAAGATTCCTGCGCTGTCGGCTTGATAATATTATGGTAAGCTTCATCAGTATCGGTTGTACAATCTGCAAGATAACAAAGTTTTGCCGCTGAGTTTAAAGTTTACGATATCATGCAGTACCTTTTCTGGACTGCTCATCTGCGAGCATCGAACTCCACCTGCAAAAATTCCTGCTCATGTTCCTGCACAAAATCCATAGTGAAAAGGTTTGTTCCCACTACCGGAACATCAGGTGCTACCAGTTCATATTTCTGAGACAGTTCATAGAGGTAGTTTACTGTTGGCTCATCATGAACAGCAAACGCCACCACAATCAGGGGAAATCATCATAGCGGCTCTGAATATCCGCAAGTTTTTCCATCTTGTAGCCATGAACAGATTGCCGCGGGCAAAACCATCACTTGCAAACATTGCAGCTGGTGCAACCATACCGCTAAATAA
>VOFI01003367.1_pt1 | contig 37730 bp, 73 predicted proteins | sample 5384131 | NCBI WGS metagenome assembly VOFI01 (sample SAMN12384728, study PRJNA508395) | human gut metagenome | isolation source: healthy gut H | host: Homo sapiens | reverse complement strand
ACAAGACGGATAAAGAACCGCTGGCTTCCTCAGATGATACTAAGAAGTTCACTTATAAAGATGGAAACTTCCACTTATCAGATGACAGGTTTCGGGGGTTACTACGACAATGTCTATGACGAGAGAAATAGGATACAGAATAAAGAAAACCCCTTGCAAAAACCACATTTGCAAGGGGTTAACCATAAATAAAAAGAGCGCGAGACGGGACTCGAACCCGCGGCCCCCGACCTTGGCAAGGTCGTGCTCCACCAACTGAGCCACTCGCGCATACAAAATTACTTGCTGTTCTGTCAGCAGCTAAGCGGGTGATGGGGAATCGAACCCACGTATCCAGCTTGGAAGGCTGGTGTTCTACCATTGAACTACACCCGCACAATGCCCAGTTCCGGAATCGAACCAGAGACACGAGGGATTTTCAGTCCTCTGCTCTACCAACTGAGCTAACTGGGCATTTCGCTTTCTTACGAACAAATAGAATTTTACATGAAAGATGCATAATTGTCAAGACATTTTCTACAATTTTTATGATAATTTTGCCTGATATTTTTGCTTATGATGTTATCCCTCTGTTTTACGGTGCTTTATTCAGGGATTCTCATTTGTTCAAATCCACATTCTTCACCTTACAACTCTGTATTTGCTTTTTACATCTTTTGCATTCCTTCCACAAAATACTGATAATAATGCATATCGGTTGTCATGCTCACATTCTTTCCAGGAGATTTTACCTGTACTTCTAATTGCAAATAAATCTTTCCCTTTGCGTTCTGCTTTAATTTTACTTTCCCGGGTTTGACTTTTTTAGAACTGCTGCTCTGTGAATCCTCGATAATACAAAGTGTCTTGATTTAAAATAAGACTTTTGTACCGGTTCAGTTTTTTATTAAATGCAGATTTCTCGAACTTTGCTTTTGCCTGCTTGCCATTTGCTTTTACATATGCTTTCTGTGTTTTCTTTTGAATTGTTTTAATTCATCATAACTTTTGATAATTCGGTATGTTTTCTTTTCGTTCAGATATTTTTCTGTTGAAGATGTGTATGATTTTTAACTGTAATGGTTTTCGGTGTAAAATCCTGCTTTTTTCCCGCTGCGTCCACCCCCATGACCGCTATTCCAAAAAATAGGAGCATACTCATAAAAACACAACCAACTCTTTTCTTCATGTTCCTTCTCCTCTGTTCTTATGTTGATTTCATAATTAACCTGATATGCATGACCGTTAGCATAAATATTTACATGAATCTCAGACTCTGCACCAATTATCCAGTAGTTTACACATAATACTATGTTTACAAGAGACTCAACCCATTTACACGATCAACGAACATCAAATGTTAATTCTGTGCTACTTTAGCACATGATATCATATTAACAGTTAACCGCACAACCATTCAGGCACCAGGTGTCGTTTTCTGGCACGAATTATCGTTAAAGCCGCAAAAATCTATTCAGGTACAAATATCCTTCAGGACATACCATACATAAGCATTTTCATCGCTTATACAAAGCAACAGACGTGTGAACTCGTAGGGATTCGGTGATATATATCAGATGTAGATGCCCTTATACAAAAGCAACAGGCGTGAAAACCCGGAGAGGGCATACGCCTGTTACCACTAACTACACTATGAATATTTTATTTTCGCAGCGATCCTAGAGCATGCCCTCTTTGATCACATCGTGGTCCCTTAAGATTTTTTCTACGACCGTTCCTTTTTTACGACGCGAAGCAATGGTTTCTTTAACACATTGAGTGGTCCCGGCGTGGAAATCTCTAATGGGGATTTTCCATCCATCAGTTTTACACTGCTGTCTAAAAGTTCGCGGATGTCATAGACACTGCCCCATACCTCCGGCACACCACGGTCTACACCGAGAAGTCCATAGACTGCTTCCATTGCGGTTCTGACCGAATACTCTGTTGTAAATACCGTATCTCTCGGTGTCTCGGTAAACTGTCCTAAAAATGCGAAGTTGAACATCCATCCGGGATGACGTCCGGGCGGTCGCCCTTGGTCCTCGGCATAAAGAACGCTGTAATGTATGGCATCATGGTCGGTACGGAAACGGCACTGTTTTCTGCAAGATCATCGATCTGGTCTGTCGGAACTCCGATATGATACAGCCACTCCTGTGTAATCTCTTTACCGGTACAGTCTTTCATCGGTTTCTTAATATAATCTCCCGGAACATCCGTAAAGAGTCCGTATACCCAGACGCATACTTTGTCTTTGTCCTGATCTTTTGAACTGTCCCTGACGATTGATCGTCCAGCTTAACAGCCAGCTGGAATCTGACAGCTTACAATACCACCGGTGACTACTTTTCCGCTTCTCGGATCACGTTTGCAGATATCTGTAATATAAGGAATGATCTTATCATCCAATGTGGTGATCGTTGCAGACTCCCAGTTTGTCTTTGCTACATCTGAGCAGAATTTTTCCGGATGACCGAATGACGGATCCTGTTTTGCAATATTTTTCCAGAGGCTCCAGCATCCGCTTGTACGAACTTCTGCATCTCCGTTCGGTGCATGATTCTGATCGCCATAGATGGTTCCCTCTGTACAGCTTCCGTTGGTTACAAAGACTAAATCGTTTTCTGTCAGCATAATGCCGTTTTCTACGCCTTTGACTTTACACTCAATAGTTTTTGCAATTTTCTTATTGCCTTCAAATTCAAAAATAACATTGGTTACTTCCGTATTGAACTGGAAGTCTACGCCCGCATCCTCAAGATATTTCTGCATCGGAAGGATCAGGGAATCATATTGGTTGTACTTTGTAAATTTTAATGCACTGAAATCCGGAAGTCCTGCAATATGATGGATAAATCTCTGGAAGTAGAGCTTCATCTCTAAGGCACTGTGCCAGTTTTCAAACGCAAACATGGTTCTCCAGTATAACCAGAATGTGGAATCAAACACTTCCTCATCAAATACATCTTCAATTGTCTTGTCATAAAGATCTTCATCCTTTGTCATGAACAGCTTCATGATCTCCATGCAGCCCTTCTGGCTCAGATTGAATTTACCGTCTGTGTGCGCATCTTCGCCGCGGTTTACGGTTGCACGGCACAGCGAGTAATTCGGGTCTTCTTTATTCAACCAGTAATATTCATCTAACACGGATATGCCCGGTGTCTCAATGGAAGGAATACTGCGGAACAAATCCCACAGACATTCAAAATGATTTTCCATCTCACGTCCGCCACGCATCACATATCCGCGGCTCGGATCAAAGATACCGTCACATGCACCGCCTGCAATATCCATTGCTTCTAAAATATGGATATGGGAACCCGGCATCTGTCCGTCTCTTACCAAGAAACATGCCGTTGCAATGCTGCTAATCCGCTTCCTACGATGTAGGCATTCTTCTCATCTACACCCTCCGGCTTTTTCGGACGGGCAAATGCCTCGTAGTTACCATTGGTATAATAAATTCCCTTAGCTGTTCTTTTCATGTTTTCCAAGTTCTGTATTACGATACTCTTCTTTTCCGGAATTACTTTTATTTTTCTTTGTCGTTTTAGTCTCCGGCTTCTTATGATTTTTTGCTGCTACGGCTGCAACACACCGCACTTGCTGCAAGTGCTGCCACACCAATTCTAATACCTGTTTTTTACTCATAAAAAATTCCACCTTTCTTCTGTCGGCTTCTGATTTTTCTTTTCAACTTCATCCTATTCCTCTCCGCCTTTTTTTTTTCCAACTTACAAAAAAGGCAGAATGATAAATTTTTTATCATTCTACCCTTTTTGATAAGATTCATCCTTTTTTATTCTGCTCAAAATTCTGAATTGAATTCGTGATATTGCCATGTAACATCACACTCATTCTTTCCACAATCTCATGATAGTCTTCTTTCATCCCCCCGCTTGATCCAGTCCAGCATCAGACCGACAAAGCCGTATTTGTGAAAATCTGCAATAAAACTTTTATTTTCCTCCGATAAACCTGTTCCCTTGCTCTTTTCCTCTACTACGCCGATGATCAGTTCATAAGTCAGCTTGTACAGATAATTCTCTATTTTTTCTTTGCTGACAGAATGGTATACATTGGTAATAAACGGTTTATTTTTCAATACCACTTCAAAAATCTGCTCTAAGCCTTCCTGCCAGGTATCATAGGTGCGCTTGTCCTGTAAAGCACGTTTTCCATCCTCTACACACGCCCACTCCGCCAGATCGTAGATGTCCTGAAAATGATAATAAAAAGTCATCCGGCTGATCCCGCAATGCGTTGTCAGGTCATTGATCGTAATTTTGTCCAAAGGTTTGCTTAACAGCAATTTTTTCAGTGATTCCTCTAATGCCCGCTTGGTTGTATTTGACATAGCTCCTGTCCCTTCCCATGGCGTAACTTACCGCTTAGTACTATTCCTCTTCTTCCTCTTCCGGCAAATCCCAACCCGGATTCTCTTTGTCTGCGATCTGGGCGATCACGTCTGCTAACTCCACATCACTTCTCAACGTCTGTACTGCGGACAGATTGACCGGTATAACACCACTCATGTCATAATGCATCTGCTGGGAATCGGCACTTCCAAGATAGGTTGCTAATGCGATCGTCATTTCAAAATTCTCACAGTCCGGATTGACTCCGATACATTTTGCTTCTGTCACACACTTCATCTGCTTTGTCATTCCATCTATAGTAAAAACAGGAAGTGCTGCCACTCCGAGATTTTCTCCTAAGGCTTCTTTCATCTTGTCATAAGCTGACGCATCCTGTACTGCTGCCTGTACGGTTCCGTCTTTCAGTCCTGTGATCCCCGCATTTCCATCGGTATCGTTTAATACCGCGGATTGGAACGGAATGTTGCAAGCCATGCATCTACTGTTTCCTTTGCTAATGGCTCCAGATTCCTTCTGCTCGCCATTTTCTGACTGTGTGTTATCCTGTGTGGATTCTTCCGGCTGCGCTGCATCCGTTTGTGTGTTGTCCTGTGCTGCGTCATCTGTCTGAGTATTATCTTTTGTGCCGTCTTCTGTACCGTCTGTTCCGTTTTCATCCCGCTCCGGCACCTCTACGACATCCTGTGCCTGATAAAACGCGTTTCGATAGTTCTCATCGTCTAATGGATATGCCAGCACTCCTTTTGCAAGAATCGTATCTAAATTCTGCACATCCTCTTGGGATAATGTTCTCTTATCATAATATAAAACATATGGGTTTGCCTCTACCGGGATTCCATATACTTTCTGCGCATATTTCGACAGATCACCAATGCTCGTTGCATTCGAGGAAAGTACATAATCTTCGGTCTCTCCCCAAAGTCTTGTCAAAAGACGGCTCTCGACAAGTTCTGCGGTCTGTGCACTGTTAAAAATAAAAATATCCGGTGCTTTCTCGCGGTTTTCTTCCATCTTCTTTGCCGCTTTTTTCTTCTGTATAGGCTGCATACTTAAATTCTAATTCTGCATCCTGATGTTTTGCCGCAAACATATCACATCTAGTCTTTAACCAGCTTCCCTTTTCATCTGACAGATCTGCTTTGCTTCCCCAAATCGTAAACTGATATACCGGTTTTGCTTCTTCGGTCTCTGTCTCTTCTCCGTTTTTATTTTTGGATGATTCTTTATTCCCTGATTTCCCACAGGCAGCCACTGCTACCGTCATCATAACGAGGACAAGGAACATTGCGAATAATCTTTTTTTTCATGATCGATACCTCATTCTATGATTTCTTTTTTACCGAACTATCATACACCTTTTTTCGCCTTTTTTGCTACTCCTATTTCCCTATCTTAAGAAAAAGACAAAAATTTCGCGCTTTTCTTTCCATTTGCATCATTTTAGTGCTATAATGAAATAAAGTATACTGTTACAGCACATTTGTTTTATTTTTTTTTTTCAAAGGAGGAGGACAATGACTACCATCAAAGACATTGCAGACCGCCTTGGCATCTCACTCAGCACGGTCTCCAAGGGTTTAAATGGTGCGAACGATATCAGCGAGGAGCTTCGCCAGCTTGTCTTAGATACAGCGGTTGAAATGGGTTATCAGACAAAAGAAAATGAAAAAGGAGGAGTTCAAAAAAGTCTGCCTTTTTATCAAAAATATGGATTACGAATCTCCGGAGGATTTCGGCTATGACATTATTCTGGGTTTTAAACAATCCGCTTTCCGGGACAATTGGAACGTCGATGTGATTCCGGTTACCCCTGATTTTCAGCTTTCTGAGAAATATGACACCTATATGCTTAAAAACGGATACAGCGGTGCATTTTTTGTCGGCTTTTCACTCCACGACACCTGGCTAGACCAGTTGCGGGATACGAAGATTCCTCGCCGTCTTATTCGATAATTATATTCCGAACAATCCTCATGTTTCCTATATCGGAACGGATAATGATGAGGGTATTGATGCTGCGATCGAGCATCTCTATCAGCTTGGTCACAGAAAGATCGCCTTTTTGAACGGTCCGTCTTATTCAATGATCTCTAAGAGCCGTCATCAGGCGTTTATCGACAGTATGGAAAAACATGATCTGATCGTACATCCTGAACTGGCTGTCTATGGTGATTTCTCTTCGGAAACTGCCAGCGAGCATGTTCCGAATTTCTTAGCCAGTGGTGTCAGTGCGATCCTTTGCAGCAGCGATGTCATTGCAAGCGGAGTCTTCTCGGAATGTCAGTGCCGCGGATGCCGCATCCCAACCGATGTCAGCGTTATCGGTTTTGACGATCTGCCGATCTCTTCTACCTTACATCCGCTTCTGACTACGATCCGTCAGGACAGACTGGAGTTAGGAAGAACCGGTTATTTTTCTTTAAATTCCATGCTGCACGGTGTAGCACTCAGCGGGACACTTCTGCATCCTGAATTAGTAGTGCGTGCTTCTACGGCAAAACGGACAAAATAAAACACTTCACAAAGCACAATAAAAGGCGGCCTGAGCAAATTCTCAAGCCGCCTTTTTTCTCTTATTTTTTCATATCAGCTTCCCCGCTGCAATTCCTATTTCTTTGTTGTTACTTTCACACTCTTGCTCCAGTCGGAATAATATTTCTGTTTTCCAACTGTTTTATAGGTACGGATTCTTACATAGTATTTCTTCTTTGCTTTTTAACTTGGAAATCGTCTTCTTTGTCGTACTGTTCTTGTTCACAGTCACGGTCTTATTTCCACTCTTGAACTTGCTGTCTGTGGAATACTGGATCTGATAACCTTTTGTCTGTGTGGACTGTTTTTTCCATTTTGCTTCAAATCCTTTTTTCTTAGCACTCACTTTAGAAAGTTTTGTGCTCTTCGGATTGATCGTATAGCTTAAGGTCTTACTTCCTGAATACTTGCTTCCCTTGAAAGTAATCTTCACTTCATAGGTTCCGACATTTTTTCTGCCACTTGGCAATTTTACCTTATAATCCGTGTTTACCTTCAGCTCTTTTCCTTTTGCTGTCCTTAACGGTCACGGACGGTGTCTGCTTCTTGCCATTATAGGTATATTTTGTCTTTGATAATTTTATCTTTGATACCTTGGCAATCTTCACCGTTTTGGTCGTTGTCCCACACCGTGTACATGTGCTTGTAATCTTTCCATCCTTGCTTGCAGTTGCTTTCTGTGTCTTTGTTGTGGTGCTGTGACCTTTGCTGCAATACTCTTTCCTGTGGAAAGTTTTTTATTACAGATCTTACAGTAAGTATCTCCCGTATAGCCTGCTGTTTTACAGGTTGCCGCTTTTTGATCGCGTACTTCTGCGCTGTGGCCTTTGCTGCAATGCTCTTTCCTGTGGAAAGTTTCGTATTACAGATCTTACAGTAAGTATCTCCCGTATAGCCTCGCTGTTTCACAGGTTGCCGCTTTCTGGTTTCGCACTTCTGTACTGGTATGTTTGCATGTCTGTCCCGGATCTGACGGATCCGTACTTCCACCGGAAGTAGATTTGGATGCCTCTGCCGTATTACCATAAGCTCCCATATTTGCCCTGTTTCCATTTGGAGACGGCTCATTCGCATAAGCCGCTGATGCTTCTCCTCGCATCAATGCATGGACTTGTCACGGTATCTTTTACCCATGTCGTACCATTCCATCTTCCCCGCTGCGGATTTCAGATGGAAATCTCCACTTGCTGCATCTGCAAAACATGGATCTTTTGTGATACAGCCTGTGCCATAATCACTTAAGCTGTCATCTTTTGCTGTTCCATACAGGCAGGAGTATGTGATATTTTTTCCTTTATCTTCCTGCGCATTCGTTCCCTCGCAACTCCAGAGTGTTTGTATTCCCCGCGATAATACTGTTTTTAATAACCGGTAATACATGACATCCGTATAAGATACCTGTATTACATCCTACAATCGTCAGATGATCCAACTGCATCTGCTTTCCTCGCATTTTCTATAGCACTCTCACTCTCATCAAGACTTGAGACATATGCCGTACTACCCACTCCCTTTGTAAAGTTATAAATCCGGCAGTTTGACACTTCTACTAATGTCGCTACATCCGGATAATAATTTGTCCAGAGATAAATACCACAATCGCTGCTTTCTCCGTCTCTCACTCTTCCCGCAATAGACACATTCTGAAGCTCTATCCGGCTCGCTATGGATCCATCCGATGATCCACCCCTGATATTGATATTAAGTCCCTTTTCAACGTCTTTCATCTGGCAATCTTTCATATACAGAGTTGCCGGTAGTTCCTTTATCGGCTTAGTATTTATTTCAACTAATTTCGGACTGATGGTAATCTTTTTTTTCAAATGTACAATTTTTCAAAGATAGTTTCCGCACTTGCATCTTCATAGTTTCCATCTGTCCATGCTCCATTCAGATAGATATAATTTGCATAATAGCCATTCTCTCCAATAAAATGGATCGGCCGTGCTTTCGTTCCCTTTGCAATGAGTTTTCCTGTAGACTCTACCGTCAGATCTTTCATATAACAGGTTACGCCCGGTGCAATGGTCACTGTTCGTGCATTATCAACAGTCGGACCCTGCAAACGGTATGCCAGTCCTTCAATTTTCCAAGATAACCGGTCTGTCCGGTAATCGTTTCCGGCTGCTCCGGTGTCGATCTTACTACTTCCGCATATTTTCCTATGTCTGCACCGTAGTTACAAGTATTTGCCGCATAGGCCTTTGTTTGATCCGCATTAACATTTGCACCAATTCTGATCTTCAATGGTGCATACTGGTTTGCATTTTCTCCGGTTGCATCCGTATTCCCAATAAAGTGATTACCTTCCACTTCATAAGTTGCACATCCGCCTCTTAACCAACATGCCGGTCCTTTTAACTCATTGCCAGTTGTATTATGAAATGTATTATTTCTGACAACCGCGTTCGCGCACCATTCAATATAACTCATTCCCTCAGAAATCGTATTATTGTAATATCCGTCTGACTCAAAATTGTTGCCTTCAACCAGGCAGGATAAATTCTCCGGATAGACATACCTCCGTTCCTGTAGATTCTAAAGCTCGCCCCATTCCACGAAATGTTGAATTGGTTACCTTAACCTCCACTTTCCTGTCCATGGCATGGAAATAGATTGCCGAACTTCCATCCACTAATGAAGTCCCTCGCTGCCGTTTTTGCCGCAACCACCTCACTGCTGTCAAAGGTACACTGATTTACTGTAAGATTAAAATTCTATCCGTCTCATCAGATGTACTGTCTACGGATAACATTCCTTCCACATCACTTGCTAAATATTCTCCACCGTTGATAAACTGACAATATTCAAAGGTTGCACCTTCACAGGTCCGCTCTGTATCTTCCTCTATCTGTGTATCAAATATAATCCCTGCCCAATTCTCATCATTTGTATCATTTTTTAAAAATGATCGGTTCTTCTGCCGTTCCCTTTGCAGTAAGAGAACCATACAGAATCCTAAGACCTGATGCAGATTTTACATCTGTTTGGTCAATCTTACCATGAGAAGTATTCCCCTGTCCGAAACAGATCGTCGTTCCCGGATCGATCGTTAGATCTCCGATAATTACAGGGTTAATCAGGGTAGAATCCGTTATAATATAATAGATATTATCCTTTGTCCAGTGCTGTGAACCCTCAATCCTTCCATAAACCAGTACTGTATTTTTTTTCATCCGCAGACTCTGCTTTAACCTCCGTAGTCTCTACTTCCGGTGCTTCTGCTCCCGTTGCTTTAACCTCCGTAGTCTCTGCTTTCGGTTCATCTGTCTCTGCTGTCTTTTCCTGTGCTTCCTGCGGTGTGTCCGCATATGCCAGAACCGGGCACATGGTGAATACCAGTGCAAACGCCAGACCTGCTGAAAGTATCTTTTCATAAAGCCTTTCATATGCTCCCTCCTTTTTCTTTGTTTCATATGATTATTCATAATATAGCTTTTGCCCTTCTATTTGTGCGTATTATAATATGAAGCTGTTAGATTTGCGAGAGAATTTCCGTTTTAGTCATTGACTGTTTTGGTAATTCAGGGAATTGCTATACAAGAAAAAGAATGCACAAAAAAAAGCACGCATAAAATGCATACTTTCTTATTGCTTTCAATTATCATGCCGGCGATCGGAATCGAACCGATACTGTGTTTCCACAACAGGATTTTAAGTCCGCGTCTGCCAGTTCCGCCACGCCGGCAAAATGGATGGAGGTGGATTCGAACCACCGAAGCAATATGCAGCAGATTTACAGTCTGTCCCCTTTGGCCACTCGGGAATCCATCCATTTCATTGTCATTTCAAAATCTGCCCTGACAATGAGATATTATATCATATGAATTTTTCCGATGCAAGATATAATTTTTATTTTTTCAAATTTTTTGTCCTTTAATCCGGGAGGGCTCCGCCGGAGGTCTCTTTCAGACGCAGTACCACTGCCGCAAATTCCGTCAGGGTGATGTTCAGTTTTCCGCCCTTTACCTCATAGGTCACCGGATTGGTGGAATATCCCCCCTCATGGGAATACATGATCTGCTCTAACTCACATTCTTTTGGCAGTCCCACCGGCCATACGACCATCTCTACGGTACGGCTGACCGCATCGTTGTTAAGTACCACTAAAAAATGTTCCCTGCGATTATAACGCGCATAACATAAGAAGTTGTACTCGCCCCATACGAACTGTATCGAACCGGTCTTAAATGCTTCATGCTCTTTGTGGATTCTGATCATTTCCCGATGGAAATTCAAAAGATCCATATCCTCATTTCCCCACGGATAAGTTCTGCGGTTATCCGGGTCTGTAAATCCTACCTGTCCTACTTCGTCTCCATAGTAAAGAGTCGGCGCGCCGGGCCATGTCATCTGAAAGACTACGGCTTCTTTCATCACGCCTTTGTTGATGCCTCTGCACTGCCGCATCCGTTCCTAATTGTTCTGCTCTTCCTACTTTTTTTATTAGTACGCGTTAAAAAAGCGGGAATGGTCATGGTTAGACAGCTCATTCATGGCACACTGCAAAGAAGATGTCATAAAACGGGTCATATGATGACGCATTGCTCCTTCAAAATCTCCCGGATTTCCGAAACACTCACCACGATATTCATCGCTGTGCTTTTCCATACCGGTAAAAAACCAGGTCAGCGGCTCCATAAAAGCGTCGTAGTTCATGATCGTGTCCCACTCATCTCCTAAAAGCCACGATTTCGGATCACCATAGTGCTCTGCTAAGATCACCGCATTTGGGTTTGCCTCTTTGACTGCTTTTCTGAATTCTTTCCAGAAACGATGGTTGACCTCCGGGCTGTGTCCTAAGTCTGCCGCCACGTCCAGTCTCCAGCCGTCTACATTATATGGATGAGATACCCATTTTCTTCCGATATCCAGCACATAGTTCCACAATTCCTGTGAACCCTCATAATTCAGCTTCGGAAGTGTCTCGAAGCCCCACCAGCCCTCATAACTTTCGTTATCCGGCCATGCTTCCTGATTCTGGAATGCAAAAAAAATCACGATACGGGCTTTCCCTGCTGACATAAGCTCCCGGTGCATATCCGCCCTGTTGCTCGTATAATTTCTCACGGTCTAACCATTTGTGAAGGAACCGCAGTGATTAAAGACTCCGTCTAAAATAATCTTCATGCCATGTGCATGCACTTCTTCTACAAATTTTGCAAAATATGCATTGCTCGCCTCTAAGTTACGCTTATCGGTCACTCGCGTAATATAACGTGCCGCCTGTGTATTGTCTTTGCAGCCTTCCGGTAAAACTGCTCCTTCATCGACCACAATGTTACTCACATGCGGGTCGATATAATCATAGTCCTGACAGTCGTATTTATGATTAGACGGTGATACGAATAACGGATTAAAATAGAGTACTTCGATTCCAAGCTCCTCGCAAATAGTCGAGCTTTTGTCTGACTCCCTCTAAATCTCCGCCATAAAATTCACGGACGCTGATCCCCTCGCGGACAGTGTGCCCAGTTCTCTACATGCTTTGTAGGACCATCCACATAGTAATACTCGCCGTCTAACACATCTCCTCGCCGGATTTCCATTATAGAAGCGGTCTACTAAGATCTGATACATGACCGCTCCCTTTGCCCATTCCGGAGTGGAAAATCCCGGCACGATGCAAAAATAATATTCTTCTCTCGGTTTATCGTTCACACCGTATCTGTCATAGTAACATTCCAAAATTCCGGTTACGACTTTGAAATAATAGAAAAACGGTTCGCTTCCAAGCTGGATCTCTACGGAATAATAGTCAAAATCCCACTTGGTCTCTGTCCTTTTCATCCGTTGCTTTTTCTCCCTGGAACAGAGCCAGACCATATCCACGTTGTCACGCTTTGTTCTGAAACGAATCGTTACTTTGTCATTTTCCCTTGGTTCGGCAGGACTGCGGTAATCCTTAGTTCCATCTGAAAACAATGCCTTTTTATCTGAGCACCGGACGCATCTGCATCATATACCGCTCGATCCTGCTCAGATCATAAATGGACTTCTGATTCATACTTCAACCTCTTTACATATTTATGTGTCAATTATAACATATTCCTTTCTCCCCGAAAAAGGGATATAAAACAAAAAGACAGTCGTTAAACTGTCTTTTGGGAGAAGGTATTTTTACTATGGGGTGTAGCAAAAACTATATAATGTATTGGGGGTTTTTACGGTTATTATTGTAGCATCTGTCTACAGATAAGTGTGCACAAAATTGATAATTTTTCACGAACTTTCTGCACAGATTATACAGACCCTTTTTTACCTACCCTTCTTGTTTTTAGAATTCATGTTTCACAATTTTCGTGTATTTTCGCTGTTTTTCTTTGTAATCTGCCTTTTACAGTCCGGAACGGTTTTCAAACAGTGCTTCGAACTCTTCTCTGGTGATCTTCTCTTTTTTTCTAAAAGAAGCTCTACGCAGTATCTAACACATCTTTGTGTGCACTGATGATCTTCTTTGCCTCTTCATGGCATTCGTCAATAATTCGTTTTATTTCGGCATCGATCTTGGATGCAACATCCTCGCCGTAACCACGGGTATGTACAAGATCGCGTCCGATGAATACTTCATCGTCCTCGTTGCATAGTTGATCAGTCCTATATCCTCGGACATACCGAACTTCGTTACCATTGCTCTTGCTAATGCCGTTGCCTGCTTGATATCCTGGGATGCACCTGTTGTAATGTCATCAAAGATCAGTTCCTCAGCCACACGTCCGCCTAAGTCTACTGTGATCTCCTGTAACATTCTGCCCCTGGTATTAAACATTTCGTCTTTTTTCCGGTAATGGCATGGTATATCCTCGCCGCTCCTGCTCCGGTCGGTATGATCGATACGGAATATACCGGTCCGACATCCGGAAGTACATGGAATAAAATTGCATGCCCAGATTCGTGATAAGCCGTGATCTTTTTCTCTTTATCACTGATAATACGGCTCTTCTTCTCCGCCCCGATCCCGACTTTTACGAAGGAACGGCGGATATCTGCCTGTACGATATAGGCACGGTCTTCTCTTGCCGCTACGATCGCCGCTTCGTTTAACAGGTTCTCTAAATCTGCACCTGTGAATCCTGCAGTTGTCTGTGCGATCTGCTGTAAGTCTACATCATCGCCTAACGGTTTATTTTTTGCATGAACTTTTAAGATCTCTTCACGGCCACCGATATCCGGTCTTCCCACATGCACTTTTCTGTCAAAACGTCCCGGACGCATGATTGCCGGATCTAAAATATCCACACGGTTCGTTGCTGCCATGACAATGATGCCTTCATTGACACCGAAACCGTCCATCTCTACTAAGAGCTGGTTCAACGTCTGCTCACGTTCATCGTGACCGCCACCCATTCCGGTTCCTCTGCGCCTTGCCACTGCATCAATCTCATCGATGAATACGATACACGGTGCATTTTTCTTGGCTTCTTCAAATAAATCCCTGACACGGGAAGCTCCGACTCCGACAAACATCTCTACGAAGTCTGAACCGGAAATGCTGAAAAACGGCACTCCTAGCTTCTCCTCGCGATGGCTTTTGCAAGTAAGGTCTTACCTGTTCCCGGAGGGCCTACTAATAAGACTCTTTCGGGATTCTTGCACCTAACTTCGTATATTTTCTCGGGGAACGCAGGAAATCTACGATTTCCTCTAACTCTTCTTTTTCCTCACGCAGTCCCGCTACATTGTCAAAGGTAACCTTCTTATTCTCATCGGTGCTCATCTTTTGCCCTGTTTTTCCAAAATTCATCATTTTGGGTTGCCGCCTGCTCCGGCATTCTGATTATTCATCAACATAAACAGGATGAACATTGCCGCAAATACTACTAGCAGCGGTAACAGGGATGTCAGCCAGTTCTCCGACGGCACATTCCGCATGACATAAGAATCAAAATCATATTTCTCCATCAACTGCTGTGCATCGTTTACATCGGAAACATTCAGTTTGACACTCTGTTCATTTTTTAATGTGATCCGCAATACTCCGGTCGGGATCTCGCGGTTCTGCTGTATCGTAACTGCTACCACTTCATCTTTGTCCAATGCTTTTCAAATTCCGCATAGGTGTATGCGCCGCCGTATCCTGGCTGTTACCCAACAGATACCAGACCAGGATCACGATCAGAACCAGCCCGATATAAAATCCGATTCCTCTATAATTTTTCTTCAATTAGAAACCTCCTTTTACTCATTAAATTCCAGCACTCCAATATAAGGCAGATTTCTATATCTCTGTGCATAATCCAGTCCAAAACCAACTACGAATTCGTCCGGAATCTCAAATCCGACATAATCCACACTGACATCTACCACCCGGCGATCCGGTTTATCCAAAAAGCGTGCATAATCTCAAACTTTTCGGATTTCGTGCCTTTAAATTTTTCAATAGATAACTCAGGGTTCTTCCTGAATCAATAATGTCTTCCACAACTAATACATTTTTTGCCCTCTAACGGGTCATCTAAATCTTTGATGATCTTCACTACTCCGCTTGACTTTGTATCATCTCCGTAGCTTGTTACGGACATAAAATCCAGCATGACCGACCACTTGATATTTTTTGCCAGTTCACAGGAAAAAAATACAGAGCCTTTTCAGGATACAGATCAGCGTAATTGTCTCATCTCCGATATCGGCACTGATCTTTTCTGCCATTTCCTTAATTCTTTTGTTGACTTCCTCTTCTGGAATCAACACCCGAACTGATTCAGTCATTTTCTTTTCCTCCATTAAATCGTACTTCTAATATTCTTTTTGTCTCCTGACTTATCTTATAATAGGTACTGATACGGTACCCGACAATCCAGAGTATGTGGGCTCCCTCTGCTAAAAGCGGAATTCTTCCCCGCTCCTTTGCCTCCACTTTTTCATTGACAAAGTATTTTTTCAGCTTCTGGTTCTTCCCCTCTTCATTACAGCAAATATAATCCCCCCTCTTTTCGGGTTCTTGCTGACAAATCACTCTTTATCTTATCATAGTCGAACCATTTCGTATACGTTTTTTTGCGGAATTTCTTGTGAAAAAGCTGTGTCCTCTAACAATCGCATCGTAAATGGTCCACAGGAGATTCCCTCTGTTCCCTGCCTGTTCGATCTCACTTTTGGGGCACAGTACTTCTCCTATGCTATCCTGCACTGCTTCTGTTTCCCGGCACAGTCTGATCCCTTCATAGATACGGTATGCCTGCACTCCATAAGGCAGGGATATCCTTCTTCCGCACTGACTGGAAAAAGCTGTTCGAGCAGCTCAAGATGCACGGTTGTGATGTCCTGCATCGCACCCGCTGCCTGTTCTAATGCCAGCTTTAGCACTTCTTTTTTTTTTATCAGGGGATCTTGTGTTTCAAACGGTTCCTTTCTTATAAGAATGTCATCTCCATGAATGCTCACACAGGTTTCTGCCGCCTTTTTTTGTTTGCCTTCCTATATAGGACTCCGCTTCTTTCATAATGTCTGCGGTCTTTTGGATATGGGCTTCTGCACGCGGATTCATTTCGATCAGTCTTGGCATGATCTGCGCCCGGATGCAGTTTCTGGTGTAATGCTCATCACGGTTTGTTGCATCCACACAATAAGGCTGTTTTTCTTCTAAATAAGACAGGATTTCTTCCCGTCCGGTATGCAGAAGCGGACGGATGACATTCCCTCGTACCGGAAGGATGCCCCGCATTCCCGACAATCCGCTTCCACGGATCAGATGAAACAGCACTGTCTCCGCATCATCTCCGCGGTTATGGGCAACTGCGATCTTTGCCCCGCCCCAGCTTTCGGCTTCTTTTTCAAAAATTTCATAGCGCATAAGCCGTGCCGTTTCTTCTAACGTCCGTCCACACTGTTTTGCCTCTTTTGGCACATCAATATAATGGCTTTTACATTCAACGCCAAGCCTCGCCACACATTTTTTCTACAAATTCACAGTCTGCAAGGCTCTCCTGTCCGCGGATCCCATGCTCCACATGGACAACCCGCAGTTCAAACGTCATTTCTTTTTTTGCAGTTCTAACAGAAGGAGCAGCAGGCATACGGAATCGGCTCCTCCCGACACTCCCGCTATGACCCGGCTGCCCTCTTCTATCATATGATGTTCTTTTGTAAACTTCTTTGCTTCTTCTAACATTATTTCTCCCAGATGCCTGCCGTTAACACGGTCATGTCATCCATTACTTTTTCCTCCTGTATAGAGCATTACCCGCTCTAAAATTCCCTTTGCAAGTCTGCCGGGATTGTTCGTATCTAAAGATTCTATGATCTCTCCCATCGTCTCTTCCGGCTCATCCACATGGAGATATTCTAGCACACCATCGGATACCATGACAAGAAAATCCCCGTCTTCCAGCTGTTTTTTACTCCATCTATTTCCATTTTATAGGACACTCCGACCGGCAGGCTGGTGGATAACAGGCACTCTACTCCTTCTTTTCTCCTGATAAATGTTGCCGCCGCTCCCACTTTATAAAATTCTGCCTCTCCTTCATAGAGGTCTACTGCCGCCATATCGATCGTTGAAAAAATATCCTCCTCTCCGCGGATGACCATCGCCGAATTCATCATGCGGATCGCCGTTTCTTTGGAAAAACCTCGCTTCTAAAAATTTTTCCATCAGCTCTATGACCGTCTCACTCTCTTTACACGCATCGATACCGGAACCCATACCGTCCGACAGACATAAAATATCCTGCCCGTTTTCTAATTCTAAGAATGAAAAATTATCACCGGAAACCACCGCCTCATCTTTCGTCAGACGTGCGACTCCGTGGATCGTATGATATTTGGTATCTTCCTCAAAGACAATTTTACACGGCTCGATACCGATCAGATTTCTGCTGTCTTTGTGCTGTATCATCGTCTTTCCCATTCCACGGCTGACTGCTTCCCTATATTCCTTGACCGGCTGACAGCCCGCTTTTGTCCGTACCGTTGTAACCAGTTGCAGTCTCCCATTTTGTTTTTGATACAGATGGATATTACTGATAAGAAAGCCCCGGTCTTTTTTGCTAAAAAACGCACCTGCGACAGCATATTTTTTTCCCCGCAGGGGTCAGATCTTCATAATCCTTTGCACAATCTTCCATGATAAATGCCATGGCGTCTAACTGCTGGGCTATCATTTCCCGGTTGCTCAACAACCTGTTGTACCATGCCGCATTGACTTTCATCCGTTCAAATATCCGGACCGCTTCTCTCGTGATATCGTCTGCATATGGGCAGCAGTCCCGAAGCCTGTCCTCATATTCTTTTTTCTGCTCTTCCGAATTTTTCTATCGACTCCATCAGACTACCAAACAGACCGTAGATCGGACTGTCTTTTTCCCAACAGACCTGGCACATGTCACAGGACACACAGATTTTTCCGGTAATCTCGTTTTGTACCTGTCCGATTTCCTCCTCCGATGCTTTTTCCTCGCCCGGCACTCATTTTCACAAATGCCTCAGACAGTCCGTTGAACGATTCTGCATAATTTAATAGACGTTGCTCTTTTCCCGATCTTCTTCTTTTGCGATCTCCATGATCTCTTTGCCATGCAGCAGCATATGTAGCACACGGCACCCTAAACTGACGACTGCAAATATAAAAATTCCTTCTAATATAGAAGTGGTGATGTATCCTCTTCCTTTTACGGACAGCAGATTACCGCCAAGCGATATCAGCGTTGTCACCGCTCCCGCCGTCACTGCTGCATATCTGGCTCTGCAATTTTTATCTACCCATTCGATCAGATGGATGATCAGGATAATTCCCGCCATTGCCACTCCGTATTTGGTAAGCTGTGTCACCGGCGGAAACATGCCATTCCCACAAAACACGCCCCGAGCGTCAGCCAACGGCTTTCCATACTGATATAGAGTGCCGTAAAATATGCCGGTATCAACGGATAGCAGTCTGCGATCTCCACCTTGCAAAACAATATTCCCAATACATATAGAATAATCTCTTTTTGTCCTGATTCTTTTCATAAAAAACCTCCAATCCTGTTTTTTCCCTTTGCGGGCGACTGAAGGCTATTATAGTGATATTCTTTTGCGATGTTTGTCAAAGTGCGGAATCGTTCTAAAAAAAAACTTTTCTCCAAAATTTTACTTCGTTTCCCGTATTTATGGGTTTTTAGGGAGTTGATGTTTTTGAAGGGGGTGATGTTTATATTTGCGTGAAGTACAAGTCAGCGTCTCTGCTGTTTCCGGTATCGGCAATCAGAAGTTCCGCTCACTCTGCTCTGGGTTATGGCTCCGTACGAAACCGGTGCTGATTCGTCATCCTGACTCAGGCAGCACCTTTCCCGGACGTCCTGTCCGGGAATTTCTGATACTGGGACAGAGTGTGGGAACTTCTATATTGCCGCTACAGTCACAGCAGATTCCCTGACTTGTACTTGTGGCTTATTATAAACTAGAAACTAATACAATCATCTATTCCTGTTCACATTCTATTTGATTTTCAGTATTACTATACTCAATTGTCTTTATATCTTTAACTCTAAATCTATATCCGTGTTTTCTTGGTTTTTAGCTGTAATCCAACTCTTGTTTTGTGATATGTTCTCAACCTTAATATTCTCCAAAACACTATTATCATAAAAAACAAACTTTACTTTATCATATAAGAACTCTCCTTCCCCTTTTAAAAAATATTATGCATATAAAATCGTACACCACCCCACCAAGTGTTGTAACTATCGGTACATATCTCGCAATATTTGAAATAAACTGAGGTACAGCTTCTCAATATGTCTTGTAATTGTGTAACCCCAGAGCAAACCAGAAAGTATAATTGGTATTTGACGTAACAATCTAACGTTCCTCGTTTCTTTTACATTCTTCCATATCCTTCTTTATAAATATCTCTTTATCATCTTCATCTATATCTATTTTTCTCATTTTGATATATAGAAACACGAAAAAGTCCAATATATATTACTACACCAATATATTCCCCTACACGCAAAGGAGTCCCTATGAATGAGCTGATAAAGCCTTCAATTAACATATTCAGAAAAAGAATCAAAGCTCCTATAACAATAATTCTTACAAAATATTCTATATATCTCTCTCCCGGAGATTTTTCCCGTTTTAGTCTCCACTGTTTTGTTCCAGTAATATTATTAAAAATATAGGTACATAAGAGACTTATTACCCAAGTTACTATCGGTACTACGATATAATAAACATCTTCTCTTTTTAGCATCTATAATATCTCCTATAAAACTGTATTTATCCCTATCGTAAAAACCTTCCCTTTCTTTTTTCCTTCTTCTGATCCCTTTCCGCATACAAATCCGAAAGTTTAGTTAAAAATTCTTCTCTTTCCTGATCCTCATATCCACGAAATACAATCTCTTCTACATCTACATGGTTAAAGCCATATAGAAATTCATCTCCAAGATAGCCTTCCGGATAAAGAACCCCTAAATAGTCGCATTCCTTTTTGCGTATTCCTCCGCCATTGTCTGCATTACACCGACAATCATTAAGTATTTCTCTCCATCTACTAAACGTACAACTGAACCTGTTGGTAATAATTCTTTAATATTTTCCATTTTTGTTTCCTCCATATTATTATGTAATTATTCATCATATCTTTATATTTCTTTCTAATGTGTTAATGCTGCAATTGCATTTCCCACGGAGTCTATGATATTTTCGCCTGTATCAAGTATCATATCCGATGCCCATTCAGTGGCTGTTTCGCCGGTTAGTGCTTTCACTCCTGTATTAAAACCTCGCCACAACGGCACCACTGATAGCAATCACGACTACACCCGGAGCCGCTGCTGTACCCAAGGTAGCAGTTACTGCTGCACCTACAACAATCTCCGAACCATGACCCATCACTGCACCAATCGCTGTCTCTGTTATAGTTTCAGCTGCTACTCTCATCCGACATTGTACCATTAGAACGAGCCTGTTCTTCTTTATTGCTATACCAATTGGCAACTCCATCAATACAAACACCTCCCCAAAAAGCTCCCATTGCAGCTTTACTGTTTATTCCTTTTGCATCCCCTACTATTCCTTCCCATTGTGCATGAAATGGTGACGTTTGATTTGTCAGATTATTCTTAAAGCGTGTTGTCCATTTTTTTGCAGTGGATGCACGCCCAAGCGGTCGCAACCCTGTAATATTCTTAAACCACCATTCTTTTGCCTCGCTTTTCTCCTACAATATTTCCGATTTTTTTATAATTCTTATATGTCTGTGCAGCACTAGAACAAAACTGACGAACATCTACGCCCATGTGAATAAAATCCATCCATGTTTTTCCTTCTCTTATATCACTAATAAAGTCATAGATAGTTCCCATATATCCTGCACCCGAAAAGAAGCTCTGCCCATCCATATTCAGACCAAAAAAAGATTCCAGATATTTATATTTATCACTTGATTGTACATCTAATCTTTTTCCCATTTTTTGTATGCTCAATTTGATAAGCAACCCTTTTAGCCTCTAATGCAAAATAACAATTATATGCGTAGGTCATCCCCTTTTGCAATTGTTTCAATGCTTCTATATGTTTGCCTAATGCTCTTGAAATCTGCTCTATAGCAACACTAACCTCGGTTTCATACAATAACTCGGCATCACATCCTTCAACAATTCTTTGATATTTGGACTTTAGTACACACATTTGGGAAATCGCTGTAGAAAAACCAGCATTAATATAGTTCATCCCTTCAAAATCAACATAAATCCATGACATATCTTCTCCCCTTTCACAATATATCAGTACCGTCAACTCATCTTTAGCCGTACACCATGATTCCTTGCTACTCATTTTTTGCTGAATTTTTTGTGCATGAGCACGCATTGTGGATGTTAAGTCAGCCATCTGGACTACAGTCTTATTCATAATGTCATACAATTCATGCATTTTCCCCACAAAAAGCATTTGCCGCTATCCCCTGCCAGATGTTGCGACACTCTTCTTCAATTTGAGTCAGTGATTTTATTTGATTTGAAAGTTGAACTTCACATTCTGATATGGCATTCGCCTGAGAAATAACCCTTGAATAATCGAATTGCGTTTCCATTCCTCATACCTCCCCTCTTATGTAGATCAATTAATATATTAAAATATTAATTTCTATTTAGGTATAGCAGTTATTCCAAAATATGTCAATTATTTTTTCTTTGATTCTGACTACTAAAACCTGTCACCTTATATGACAACTTTATTTTCATGTTGCTAATTAAAAAAAGAATCCTGCTTACAGGATTCTCCGCCTGCGGCGGGTCGCATCTGCGACACAATTCCTTTCCGCCGCAGTGCGATTCTGCCCGAAGGGTTTTTGCTATATAGGAAATTGAAAAATTTCCTATATACAAAAAAGACCGACTCCCTCGCCGACTTCTACTTTTTTCTTAAATATCACTTCGTTATCATATACCAGACCCAGTCTGCTCTTTTGCCATATCTTCAATGAACTTCTGTGTCTTGGTGTATTCCTCGTAATCTTTTATCTCCTGCGAACGATTTTTTTCATCTTCTAACTGTGTTTTTAAAGAGGACTCTTTTGCCATATAAGTCTCTTTCTTATTGTACAAACCTACGATCTGCACTGACATCACGATCAAAAGTGTTGCCACAATAATGGAAATCCATATCTTTCCATTTCCGTTCTGCTTTTTTTTTTCTCCGTCTGCCCGCCATACTATCTTCTCCCAACTTAAAGTTTCTTAAGATTCTTTAAAGTCTGTATAATACAATTTTAACTGCCTGCACTATTTTTTTCAATCCCTTTTTTAAAATAACCATAATTTTCCTGAAAAACAGGGAGAGATATTTTACAAAAAAAGGACTGACAAAATGATTGTAAAACAACATTCCCAAAAGAATCCCGCCAATGGAAAATCCCCCGCACCAGTCCATCGTTGGTACGAAATACCATGCCAAAGACCAACAGGGCGCAGACCACCCAATAGCAGACATCTTCTATGGCTGTCCAAATGACTCCGTGTGGGATGATCTGTCGGAATATCCGAAAGATATCATAGAGTATGATCAGTCCTTCGCCTAAGGCAACCGAGATCAGTAAAAAGATCAGTTCCTGATGGATTCCTTCACTGACCGCGATCATCGGAACAGTTTTCCTAAGAAGTTTTCTGCTTTTTTACCATAGTTCTCTACCTCAGAATAGACCATGCTGGTCACGATCCCCTGAACGTCCACCTCGCCCTTGTCAAGTGTCAGGCGGCTGACGTGGAGGTCTTCGCCTTTGATCTGAAGCATTCCCATTTCTGTCTCTAAAAGAATTTCCTTTGGGTCAAAAGAGATCACATCCCGTACTCCGGTAAAATTTCCGGTTCTGCGATTGCCAAGAATGATTTTATGTGATTTTGCAGCACTGCGTTCTTCCATCATATTTCCTCCTAATCTGAGAACGGATGTCCTCTTTACATTATATTAGGAAGAACTGTGTTTATTCCTTTTTACAGATAACGGAACATATCTTTTGCGTCTTCTTTTTTCGTACTTTCTGCAAGGCTTACCACTTCTACCTTGACGTTTTTTTGTCCAAACTGGATCTCTATGATGTCCCCCGGCTTTACATTGACCGATGCTTTCGCTGTTTTGCCGTTTACCGATACTCTTCCCGCATCACACGCCTCATTTGCAACGGTTCTTCGTTTTATCAGACGGGAAACTTTTAAAAATTTGTCTAATCTCATCTTTTCCTCCAAAAAAGCTCAAAACCGAAACCGGTTTTGAGCCATTTTATATCAATCAGTAAAATTCCGATGATTAAGCATTGATCATGTCTTTTTAATGCTTTACCAGCTTTGAATTTTGGTGCTTTAGAAGCAGGAATTACCATCTCTTTTCCGGTCTGAGGATTTCTTCCTGTTCTCTCTGCTCTCTCAGATACTTCAAAAGTACCAAATCCTACTAACTGGATCTTGTCACCTTTCTTTAATTCTTCTGCAACTACATCTGTGAATGCTTTTAAAGCTGCCTCTGCATCTTTTTTAGATAATTCTGTTTTGTCAGCCATTGCTGCAACTAATTCTGTCTTGTTCATTTTAATATGTCCTCCTCTAAATTCTATCTTCGAGATCTTTTCCCAAATTACCTACAAATATATTTATACTTGTTTTTTGTGCGGGTTGTCAAGAAAAATTTTACCCATTTTATAGGGAATTAGAGCATTTTTTCTATCATTGCAAGGACTTCTTTTCCAAGACTTTCTGATTTCGCATCTGCCTCCTCTAAAGAGGTTCCTTTGATTCCGTAGTAGAACTTTACTTTTGGCTCTGTTCCGGAAGGACGAACGCATACCCATGCATCATCTTCTAACTCATAATAGAGTACATTGATGCCGGCAGACCGGTCGGAGTCACCTTACCGTCTGCTAAATCCGTAATGGTATCTTTTTTATAATCTCTGACTTTTAATACCTTGTAACCACCGATTTCCTTTGGTGCATCTGCACGAAGTGTCTCTAAAATGGTCTGGATCTTTTCAAGTCCTTCGATACCTTTTAACGTAATGGCTTTTACATCGTCTTTGTAGTAGCCGTATTTCTCATACATATCAATCATGGCATCCCATAAGGTCTTACCCTGTGTCTTATAGTACGCTGCTGCCTCACACAGAGTCATGGAAGCTACTACTGCATCTTTATCTCTTGCATAAGTTCCGGTCAGGCAGCCGTAGCTTTCTTCCATACCGAATAAATAGGTTCCGGTGCCTTTTTTGTTTCAAATTCTAACATCTTCTGTCCGATGAATTTGAATCCTGTTAAAACTTCTACAAGCTGTATACCGTAATATTTTGCGATTGCATCTGCCATGTTAGTAGATACAATAGATTTGATAAATGCTCCGTCCTTTGGCAGTCCCTCTCTCTCTTTTCTCTGACCGATCACATAATCTCCGATCAGACATCCGGACATATTTCCTGTCAGTGAGTGGTATTCTCCGGTCTTAGAATCCTTTTACATATACACCAAGACGGTCTGCATCCGGATCTGTTGCAAGCACTAAGTCCGCATCTAACTTCTTTGCCATGGCAAGTCCTAATACAAACGCTTCTGCTGCTTCCGGATTCGGATAACTTACTGTTGGGAAATCTCCATCCGGTTTTTCCCGCTCCGGTACTACATAGACATTCTGGAAGCCAAGCTCTTTTAAGACTCTTCTGACCGGGATATTACCGGTTCCATGAAGCGGTGTGTATACAATCTTAAGTGTATCTTTTTTACCTGATCGATCGCATCCTGATGTACGACCAGTTTTTTCAGCTCTGCAATATACGCATCATCAATGGCTGCTCCGATCACTTCATAGAGTCCCGCTTTTTTGCCTCCTCTTTTTCCATGGTCTTTACTGTTGCAAAATCGGTCACTGCCTTTACCTCATCCATGATCCCTTTATCATGTGGCGGGGTAATCTGTGCGCCATCTTCCCAATATACTTTATATCCGTTATACTCCGGCGGATTGTGGCTTGCCGTAATATTGATTCCTGCGGTACATCCGAGTTTTCTGACTGCATACGAAAGCTCCGGGGTCGGGCTTAAAGATTCAAATACATACGCTTTGATTCCGTTTGCTGCCAGACAGAGTGCCGCTTCATCTGCAAACTCCGGTGACATTCTTCTTGAATCAAAAGCAATGGCAACGCCCTGTGCTTCTTTTCCGACTTTTTAATGTAGTTTGCAAGTCCCGCGTTGCTTTACGGACCGTATAAATGTTCATACGGTTCATTCCGGCTCCGATCACGCCTCTTAAACCTGCGGTACCAAACTCCAGCTCTGTATAGAACCGGTCTTCAATCTCTTTGTCATCTCCCCGCAATACTCTTTAGTTCTGCTTTCGTATCCTCGTCAAAATAAGGATTGTCAAGCCAGCTTTGATACATTTCTTTATAACCCATGTTCATTCCTCCTGTGCATTTTTTATTTTAATCCAGTATTGTGGATATAAAATCGCTGATCTGTTTTAAACTGTTATTATCCGTAGATGTACTCGAAGTACCTTTGTGCCTGTACTCTTTTTTGTCGTACTTCCGCTGTTTTCAGAAGTACTCTTCTTTGTCGAACTTCCGGTGTTTCCCGTACTGTTCTTCTTCGTGGAAGTCGTTCCTGTGGAACTGTTTGCAGAACTGCTCGACTTCTTATTATTCAATGAGTTCGTTGTGGAAGAATTCGTTCCTGTGGACGAGGAATTGGTTGTTGTCGATGATTTCTTCTCCTCTGCCTCTTTGTCCTTCTTCGCTTCCGTACCCATGTTAATGGTGATCTCAGATTCTGCGGAACCGACTACCAGCTTTCTGGTAAGTGTTCCATATTTCTCTGAAGTTACCGTCAGCTTGTGTGTTCCATACTTCAACTCTACCGGCTGTGAAACATCTGCTTTTTTTCCATCAATGGACAACTGCGTTCCCTCCGGCTGAAGAATGAATTTAACCTTACCCATCTTCGGTCCTTCACCCTTATATTCATCCAGATTCAGAACCGTTGTCTCATTCCTTTTGACAGTTACTTCTTTTGTATCTCCATATCCGTCATTTGCGGCGGTTACCTGATAGGTTCCCTCCGGGATCTCCACATTCATATCTTTTTCTATCTTATAGATGTGCTTCCCGCCAATGCTGATACTTCCGCCTTCAAATAGATCCGTATGTGTCAGCACAATGAAACCGTGACCACTGGTGACATTGACCGAGATGATCTTTTTATCCATTCCGGCAACCCGCAGCTTATCATTTCCGGTGATCGTGTCTAAAGATATCTGCTCACCATCTAAAAACCAACAGTGAATCATCATAATAATATTTGGTTTTTCCGATCACGATCATGTTCTTCTCTTCATCTATCGAGAATTTCCCGACGTTATCCTCGCTCCCACACCTGATCTGACTGCTGTATATAGGAAAGTTTGCCTTCCTGATTGGCTGTTCCGATCTGGACCGGACTGCCTTCTGTAATATTTCCTTCACTGGTAAACTCTCCGTATTTGTCTCTGTATGCAGTCGCATCCGAAATCCCATACTCGGAAAAATTTTCCGTTTTTTACTTTCTGAAGGCGTATGGTCTGTGTCTCATCATCTATCCGATAGACGATATAGACGTCTTTCTTTTCTTCTGTTTTTTCTTCTGATTCTTGTTTTTATCCGATCCTTTTGGTTTTTTTTTCTTGGATGTTTCTGTCGATGTATCCAGTTGCGGAACTTTATTTCCAACTGTGACATTGCTCTCTTTTGCCTTGCCGCAGCCTGCCGTCAGAAGCATTCCGATAAGAATCGTCACGAAAATGATTCCGTGTTTTCTCCTGTATTTCATAGGTCACCTCATCTAAATTTTTATTATACATGATTCCCTAGGAAATGCCAATATTGTTTGTTACGGAATACACTTTTAGGAATAGGCAAAATGCTTCATATACGCCAAAAACTGTTCCCTGTTTTCTTCTTCCGCTTTGATCTTTTCTAACTTCTCTAAATAACGCCCAAATCCCCACGCTTTATTTGCATTATAGTAATGATTCGCGATCTTCCAGAACTTTTCCGGATAGGCAAGCCGCAAATAAAGCTGTTTTGTCTCATATGGAGACATTGCTTTTTGTCGCTGTATGCCCGTATCATTTCCATACCCAGTCCCATATTCCAGTTGTTTTTTTCTAAAATCTTACGCATAAATCTTGCAAGATCCCCAATCTGCACATCATAGCAGATATTGTCAAAACTGATTACGGCTGCATATTCTGACCGGAACACGATATTGTGCTGGTTAAAGTCCCCATGGCAGATTCCCATGCCCTCTTTTTTTTTCCCTTCCTGTTCTCTCAGACTTTCTAATATTTCAGATGCCCGCTCCTCAAATTTCGGGTAAAGTCCTAAGAACTCTTTTTTTTCAAATTCGCTCTTGTTTTTCCGCCCTCTGGTATAATTTCTGACCGTCCGAAGCTCTCTGGTATGTTTCTCATAGGTACGCAACAGCCGTCCGGCATCCGTATCCAGCACCTCTGTTAACGGATGTTCCATCTGGTTCATCGCTTCATGAAGGGAGGCTAAAATATCTGCCGAACGCAGGATTTCATCCCAGCTTGCCGTATTACATTCCCTTCCTTCACACCCATTTTCGCAACAGGTAGGACACTCCGTCCGGGTCTTTTGCAAGATATTCCCCCTCCGTGGTCTGTATGACTGTTTCCGTATGGATTCCCTGTTCATTCACGCACTCTAATAACTTTGCTAAAAACTCCGCTTTTACTGCGGAACCGGAATACTCTTTGAGATAAACTCTCCCGATATCTGTCATTGCAAAAACAGCTCCACGCCCTTTATATGTATCTGTCAGTTCCAGCGGGTACTGTTCAAACAATGTTTCTTCTTTATAATACACAAAAACCCCTCCACATGACAATTCACAGCAATTCTGTGTCTCTCTATCATATGAAAAAGGGGTTATTGATATGTCTGTTTTACCCGTTCGAGTAAATATTCTTTTTGTTTTTATCCGGTTCTTCTAAGACTTCTTCTAATAGTTTCTGTAAGATCTGACCGATTTTTTTCCCGGTTTGATCCCTAACTCCATCAGATCCCTGCCGTTGACAGCAAGTTTCTTTAAACTCAGACAATCCTTTTGCTCTATGATCTCTTCATAGAGCTTCTGATAACTCTGAATATATGCTAACTTTTCTTCTCTGCGGTAGCCGCTCTGTGATAATACATCCGCACGTTTTAATGCGAACAGATCCGGATATCGTTCTTCACCTACACGGTATATAGCTTTTCGTATCCCCGCCGGTGTCAGGTTCGGATTGTCGTCATGCCATTCCACCAGTCCGCAGACTTTTTGCATCGTATCCACATCAAATTTTAACCTTCGGAAAATGCGATGTGCCATCTTTTGCACCTTCTTTCGGATGTCCGTAAAATGATCGACTCCTGTCTCATCCGTTGTCTTGCATACCGGCTTTGCAATATCGTGAAACAGCGCCGCCAGACGCAGGACTTTTGATTCTCTACCTCGCTGTACCACATGGATCGTATGCTCTCCCACCGTATAACAGTGATGCGGATTGTTCTGCTCTGTCTGCATCAATACGGAAAACTCCGGCAGTATCACATCGGAGATCCCGCTTGTATAGACTTCCCGGATCAGTTCCGGATGATCTGAAGTCAGCAGTTTGACCAGTTCTGTCTGTATCCTCTGCACTGATCTTTTCAATCGTCTGTGCCAGTTCCCGGATCGCCGCAAAGGTCTGTTCTTCCACTTCAAAACCAAGCTGTGCCGCAAACCGCAATGCCCGAAGCATCCGCAATGCATCCTCCGTAAAAACGCTCTTTTGGTTATTTCCCACGCAGCGGATCACTTTTTTTGCAGATCACCCATTCCGTCAAAGGCATCCACCAGCCCACGGCTCTCATTGTACGCCATGGCATTAATCGTAAAATCCCGGCGTTTTAAATCCTCTAATAAATTCACCGTATAAGTAACTTCTTTCGGATGACGGGCATCTTCATATTCGCCGTCGATCCGATAAGTCGTTACTTCAAAGCCTTCATGCTCTAACATGACCGTTACGGTTCCATGTTGGATTCCGGTATCGATCGTATGTGAAAACAGCCGTTTTACATCCTGCGGCTTTGCCGAAGTGGTAATATCCCAGTCTGCGGCGTTCTTCCAAGGACACTGTCCCGGATACAGCCGCCAACCGCAAATGCTTCATAGCCTGCCGCTTCAAGCGTCTTTATGATGTTGTCTACTTTAACGGGAAGCTGTATCCTCATACGATTCCTTTTCTATTACATTGCGTCATTGCATAGCATTACAAATTTTAATATGCTTTTCCCCAGTATACCAGTTTGTGTGCCGGTTTTCCACAGCAGACACAGGTATCTGCGATATGCTCCTGATCTTCAAACGGCATACAACGGGAAGTTGCTGTTGTCTCTTCTTTGATCTTGTCCTCACATGCCTGATCGCCGCACCACATTCCGCGGATAAATCCCGGTTTATTTTCTACGGCTCTCTTAAATTCTGCATAGTCATGTGCATCGGAAATGTGGGAATCACGATGTGCTTTCGCACGTTCAAACATTTCTCTTTGGATCGTTTCTAATAATTCTTTTACAGTCTGTGCCACATCCTCAATCGCACACTCTGTCTTTTCTCTGGTGTCACGACGTACCAGTACACATTTTCTGCCTCGATGTCTTTTGGTCCTAACTCTACACGAACCGGGATTCCACGCATTTCCTGTTCGGAGAATTTCCATCCGGGACTCTTGTCACTGTCATCTAATCCGGCTGCGATTCACCAAGGCACTAAGCCTTCTTTTACTTCCTGTGCTTTTTCTAAAACACCCTCTTTGTGCTGCTGGATCGGAATTACCATGGTCTGTACCGGTGCAATTCTAGGTGGAAGCACCAGACCTGAGTCATCTCCATGTACCATAATGATCGCACCGATAAGACGTGTCGTCATTCCCCAGGAGGTCTGATGTACATACTGTAATTTATTATTCTTATCGGTATACTGGATTCCAAATGCTTTTGCAAATCCATCGCCAAAGTTATGGCTGGTACCTGACTGCAGGGCCTTTCCGTCGTGCATCAATGCTTCGATCGTATACGTTGCCTCTGCTCCTGCAAATTTTTCTTTTTCTGTCTTTCTACCACGGATGACCGGCATCGCTAAGACTTCCTCACAGAAATCCGCATAGACATTTAACATCTGAACGGTTCTCTCTTCTGCTTCTTCTGCTGTTGCATGGGCGGTATGGCCTTCCTGCCATAAAAATTCTCTGGAACGTAAAAACGGTCTTGTCTCTTTTTCCCATCTTACCACGGAACACCACTGGTTATACAGTTTTGGCAGGTCACGGTAGGAGTGGATATCGTCTTTATAGAAATCACAGAACAGGGTTTCGGAAGTCGGTCTGACACAGAGTCTTTCCTGTAACTCGCTCAATCCTCCATGTGTTACCCATGCAACTTCCGGTGCAAAGCCCTCTACATGGTCTTTTTCTTTTTCTGGAGCAGGCTCTCCGGTATGAACATTGGCATGTAGACATTTTCCACACCTGTTTCTTTGAATCTGCGGTCTAACTCTTTCTGGATATTTTCCCAGATCGCACTCGACTCAGTGCCGGTTTGATGATCATACATCCTTTTACGGATGGCGGTATAGTTTAACGCATTGACTCACCGTTAACGCCGGTTCTACGCCAGACTTTCATCTGAATGCTCCAAGGCAGGTTCCGGGGATAAAAAGTGAGATCTCTCAGCGTTTGATCTCTTCTCTGTAACTTCGCACGTCCGTACTAGTCCTTTGTGTTCTCTGCTATTTGTTTTGCGTAATTTAAGCACTCCGTTGCATATCCTTTTCCACGATAATCTGAATGTGTGACAACATTTTCAATAAACGCATATGGTCTTATGTTTCTTGTCAAATTAGGAATAATCACACAAACACAAGAAGAAACTATTTTTCCATCTAGTTTTTTTTGACAATTATATGATGGTTTTTATCTTGCATAATTGCCCGCCAAGTCATTTTTAAATGTTCTGTCATCTCCATAAATTCCAATTTACCAGTTGCTTTTTATAATTTCAATGACTCTACGTTCAATAAAAAATCATATACATTCATGATTAAAATACCCTGATCATTATAAAAAGGTTTTGGTGTATTAGATGTAATTACAATCTTCTTAAATGAATCATTTATTTTCAAAAAGGGCGGATTTCCTGTGCCATTTTTGCTTCCGTCTCCAGCATATATGCTGACTGGATATAATACTTTTAGAACCCTTATTGCAAATAAAATCGACTTCCAGTTGCTTTTTTACCGGTTTTATAGTGGCTCAGTTGTCAAGACAAAAATCTGAGATTTTTATAATGAACTGATATGGTTGATAAGTTACAGAGAACATAGGGAAAGTAGTTGAACCTTCCCCAGTCCCATTTATGCTAAGCTACATATGGCAACAGCATTGCCGGATAGTAGCATTCAGCCGGTGTCTTATAATCAAGTGCAAACTCATCATTTCTTCCATGTCAATACATCCCGGCATACTCATATCAGTTTCTATGCCAGCACATCAAATGTCGAAACTCCGCTTTCCGTCACTCCTATAGGAATTGAAGTACCTACCAATTCCACCATTTTTCCTGTCAGGTCATCTACATCTTTTCCATCAATTTTCAGATTATATTGCCGTTCTTCCCGCTCCTGTTTTTCGGCACGCTGTTTTTCCAGTCTTTCCTCTGTCTCTTTCTTTTTTCTGCTTTCCTTTTCTCGAGTCTTTCTTCAAGTTCTTTCTTTTTCTGTTCCCGGATCAACCTCATCTGTTACCAGTACTTCTTCTGTTATGCTATCATATCCATTTATTGTATCCGTTACACTCAGTACCTTACAGCCACGAGCACTTTGAGCAGCTTTCAATTTTTCGATACTTTCCGGTATTAAAGATAGATTATACTCCAACCATTGTTTTGTCTTTTCATCTCCCATAGCCTTTGACAAAAGAGAACTGTTTATATTTACGGAATAATCCCTGCGCTTCGTAAACAATCGTATTTTTGTGTTAAATAGTTCTTATATTCATGGGCATTCTTATATGTCCCCGCCCGTTTTGTTTCCAGCATTTTGTGTATTGCCATAACTATTCGTATATGACGCATATGTTCCTATTCCTGTAACTGCCATATTAACATATCTCCTTTCATTATTCGAGTCCTTCCAACTATGCCACCTGTTGATTTCTCTCAGAATCAATATAATATTGATCACACGCTAGCTTCAAATATACTTTGACTAATACCTTTCATCCACATATTCTGCGTTGCTCCATATCCTCTTTCCTCGCCCTATATCATACAACCCACTGCTGTCAAAGCCCTATTTTCAATACTAAATCATTTTCTTTTTTTCCATCCATTCTTAGCATATTCCAACCATCTATTAGAATAAAGTTCATACCCTGCGCCATTTTTAGCCTTTTCCTTAAACAAGACAAGTAAATCTGTGCCATCCTCTGCAATAAAAGTACCATTTCTATATGTCGCATTGCGTGCATCATATCCAGTTGTCTCATACACTTCATGCCATAAAGAATATTGGTTTGCCTTTGTCATATTTGCCTGCGAATTAACAATTTCATTATCTGCATCATGCATACAAATCCACGCATGCGTCCAAATATTTTTTGCATTATCTCCTTCATTCAGCAATTTTTCTATCTGCGATAATGTGTCTCTATCTGTATTTCCTGACACAGTTAATTGATATGTATATGGATCAATAGAAAATGTCAAATCTGCTTGTTTTGATAATGATATTCCATTTTTGAAAACAGATTTGAAATTTGCTGATTTACAACACTTCTTGCATATTGCTTTTCCTTGTCAGTATTGCGTATATAACCTGTACTTCTTGAAGCACCTGTATATACATCCTTGTAATTTCTTAATGCATAATCATACCGGGCAAATCCAGCCGAATATTTTCCCTCCGTTTGTAACATTCTTTTTCTCATTGCGGTAAGCTATGGAACGCTGATCTTCTGTCATATATGAGCAAAAATTAGGTGAGGTCACATCACAATATTTTGATTCGATATATGCCATTGGATCAGAATGAGACAAATTTTTCTTTGTACACTTTATCATAATGCTCCTCGCAAAACTTTTTGTACGAAACGATCTTCCTCGGTAAGTCCATCATATTGATAACCTACAGTTGTACCTGCACTGGAAGTGTTTGGCAGATTATTTAAATCCCTGCCTACTGGTATATTGTTGTAATAATTATTTACCGTAACCATATTATCCCCTACCTTATATAAGTCTCATAACAACTGCCAACATTCTCTTAGCAACATTAAACAACCTTTCATGTCTCTAGAAAATATTTTTTTAGCATTGTGATATATTGTTTTAGCAAATAACCTCTGAGTCGTTTCCATAAAGTTCTTATCGCTACTCATAATATCCCAAATTACACTCTTTGCAATTCCTGCTGTGTATTTCGGTTCTTCACGCATTTCTAAAAATCTTTTTGTGCTTTCTCCATCATGGATACCGCAGTATCTATATATTCTTTTGTTCTGCTGTATTCTTCTTCACATTAGTTGTTTGAAAGAATTTAGAACCGTCATTTGTCTGCTGACATACAATATATCCCGCCAGATTTGCTAATCGCTTATTATATGCCCTGTCTAAACCTGCCAAGTCTTCATCAAGTGTTAATGAATTTTCTCCTGTGAGATCATAAGAAATCCGACGTTCTCCATTCTCATGTTCTTTCACAATATAATTGTAACGCGTTTCATAAGCATCCATCATAGACTTCATCACATCTTCTAGATTGTATTTTCCGTCTTTTTAACGTCAGTCCACTATATTCTCTCATAGAAGTATAATGTTCCCATTCAACCTCATTTGTATCTTGTATTGTTAATTCATATCCTATCGGTTCCTCAACCTTTGGCTTTACTTCTCTTAATTTTTCCCGCAATGCCCGCCTTCCTTCATTCGATATTTCTACATTGTCTATCTGCTTATTTTTTATAAGCAACATTGTCATCCATACCTCTGAAATCTTTACTCTTTCTTTCCATTTCGAATAAACAAAACCTATCGTAAGAAGGTGTTTGAAATATTTTCATATCCGCTCCTTTCACATTTCGCAATCGCCTATTCACTTTCATGTTTACTAATTAGTGATATACATTTGCTTAAATTAGTCACTCATACAATATTCCTATACTTCCTTATCAATCTTACTTGACGTTAGAGAGGAATCTTTTTTTTCGAATATGTACCATTGTTTGTATAAGTCGCACTTTGCGCGATCAGCATTTGATATACCAGCTGCTTTCTGGGCTGTTTTGTCTGTCATGCCTGTCATCCATGAAGCATTTCTAAGGACATCTTTTGTATTGGATTCTCCTGCCTCCTTAACAACATCATTATAATCATCAATAAAAGATTTCACTTTTTTTGGTAATTGCATCCCAGTCATAATCCTCTACCTCTGTTTCTTCCCCGGTCTTTTCATCCTTCTTTTTTATTTTCTTTTTTTTAGTGCCCAGAGTGACGCATCGTTTAGTGCATCTGCTCCTTTACCAACTATAAACGAATATCAATCGGTGTATACACTGCCTGTTGTGTTGCATTCTGTGCATTTTCCAGAGTCGGTGTTTCTACTGTCACCTGTGTTTCCCCTTTGATATCCGTATTCTTTACGCTGTCTGTCTCCTCTGCCGCAGCCCCCGCAGATTCCTGTGTTTTCTCGGATTTATCAGTATTGTTCTTTGTTGCAGTGTCTTCTGTATTGCTGTTCTCCGCTTTTGCAGCTTCTTCTACTGATTTATTTGCATCTGCAAGTGTAGACATCTGTGCTGCTGTCGCAGACTGTGCCTTTGCTGCAGCTCTGCCAGTTCTTCTTCCTTCTTCTCAGTATTTCCTTTTCCGGCATCCTGTTTGATTTCAGATTCAAGCACACTGGCACGTCCCTGTATCTGTGTTGCCATACTTCCCTGCACCTTTGCCTGTTTCATGGAAGAATCTGCGGAGATCATCGCCGCATACTTGCCTGTGACAATCCGGTGTCTTTCTTTTTAGAAGTGTTACTTGTTCCAGCCACCATATCATCCATAGATGACGAATTTTTTACTCTGCTGTTCCTTTCTCTGCTCGATCTGGTGCTGTCTTAACTGCTGATTGAGATTGTTAATCTCCTGCTGTATCTCCTGACGCTTTTTCATCTTATCCTCTAATGACATTTCTTCATTCGATGATAAGTCCTGTAGCTTCTGCTGTGCATTTGCAATCTGATTCTGAATATTTTTTTACTTACAGAATCATTCCCCTGTGTCATTCCCATTATTCCTGTCTGCGTATTTGTCCCACTAAATCCATTGATTCTCATCGTATTGTCCTCCTTGAGCTTAAATTCTGAAATTCGTTTCCTAAAAAATCTGTACAACATGATTTCTCTTTACTGATTCTTTCGGCATATCTTTCTTTACAATAAACAGCGATGTTGTGAACCGCCCTTTTTTGTTGTGAAGCAAATAAAAAACACTAAATATTCTGATGTTTCACAGATTACTTAGTGCTTTTTGTCCTTATTCTACCTGTAACATAATACTTAGAACCACTTCCTGATTCTCCTGCTCTAAAAATATATCTCCCATATACATCCTTGCAACCCTCCGGATATTATGCAGTCCAATTCCATGCTCCTTCCCGGATTTCGTTGTTTCCGGCAGATCACTGTCCTTATAATTTAACTCTCCCTCATATCTGTTCTTTATGGTTATCATAAAAATACTGTTTTTCCGAAAAGAAGAGATACAGATATAAGGATTTTCTCCACTTACATTTTCCATGCAATTATCCAGTGCATTGTTTAAGATCACGCTTAAATCAAATGCATTTAATTTCGTATCCCCCGGATAATGAAAATCTGATATAAAACGAATCTGCTTTTCCTTTGCTTCTCTTAACTTTTCCATCAGAATCACATCAATGACAGGACTCCCCCGTTTTTATCTCAGGAGATATTTCATTCCACTCCTTTTCAAATGCTCCATATATTCTGCTGCATCATCCATATGATTCTCTGCCACAAGATGTTCCAGCATCTGTATATGATTCCCCATGTCATGACGCAAAGCTGCGGATATCCTGATACAGCTTTTCCACTTCCCCGATATGCTTTTTCATATCACTGACCTGATTTAATACCAGCTCTGCCCTGTCTGTTCTTCCTGTGCCACCTTCCAGTTTTGAAACATCGTAGTCATAACAAAATTGCTATGATAGAGATAAAATAATGCACAAAGCTTAAAGTTCCATAAAATCCATAGGTATCTGTCAGGTTTTTCATAAATATTCAGATAATATTGCAGAATACCATACCCTGTAACTCCCACAAGAGAAGGTATGATAAGCATTACCAGCTCTTTAACGTTCATTTCATCATTTTTGTATACATATGCTTTATTGATCAGACCGATTGCGACTGCAAGGAAAATGATACAAAGCACAATATCCAGAATTCTCGTTCCAGCATAAAGTACATATTGCAGCCATTGTCTTCACTGCCATCGTATTCCCAAAACCAGAGCTTTGTGATAAAATCATCCATTCTGCCTGCCATTGCAACCGCAAATAACGGATAGAAAAAAATGTCACTGCAAAATATTTTTTCTGATAAATGTTTCTTCTGTCCTGTACATACATCACAAGAAATGCAGCCACAACTCCCAGCATATGGCAGAAAAAATTGCCAATCTGCTGCGGTATCAGATACAGCACAGACATAATTCCAATATAAACAATACTGACCAAGAGCAGCTTCCTTTTTCTTTTTTTCATATATGGATATACAAACACCAAAACAGATTCCTGTAATAATCAAAATTGCAATAACAGAAAAATTCCTGTGATCATCCAACATCTTTCCACTAAACTCATCTGACTTCATTTCCTTTTTCCTCTGGTTATACTTCAGATATTGCTTCACAAACTCGGATAATTCTTTTTTGCAATCAATGCAGTTCCATTTTTCATAGTTACACAAGTTGCATCATATTTTTCTACATATTTAAAATGTACAAAGATAGGCTCTGTGTGTTCGAATCTGTTCCACCATATCACTTAATTCTGTAATTTACCATAGTATTCAATATCCGTACTTCGTGTATGGATAATAACTTTCCGAGTTATACACCTCGGCATACACAATATCACGCAGAAAAATTTTTATATGACTTCAAGGTCTGTACCATAATATATTTTTCAAGTCTGGAACTCCTTTTATGTTATGGACTGCCTTTTGTCACAACTCCTTTAAATTTCATCGGAAAATGGCTTAACCAGATAA
>VOFI01003082.1_pt1 | contig 37735 bp, 43 predicted proteins | sample 5384131 | NCBI WGS metagenome assembly VOFI01 (sample SAMN12384728, study PRJNA508395) | human gut metagenome | isolation source: healthy gut H | host: Homo sapiens | reverse complement strand
AATGCCGTCGTTCGACAGGTGGCCCGGACAGGGTGAAGGTGCCGCTCCATTTGGGGGAGAAATAGTTGTATTTGAGCGACAGCGTATGTGTCGTCGATGCTTCCAGATCGGGGTTGCCCTGCGAGGTATTGTAAGGGTCGCTGTCGTCGAGGTAGGTCGACAGCATCGAGATCGAGGACGGCGCAGCCGTTCGGTATACGAGAGCGAGAGTTGTGCCCATCGCGCGGTTTGTAGGTGAAGCTGAGGTAGGGGATGAAGTTCAGCAGGCGGTTGCCGTAATCGTAGATTCCCTCCCGGCTGTTGTCGGCGTCGGCATGGTTCCACGTGCGCTCCATGCGCACGCCGGCACGCGCCGATACCTTCGAGAATTTCAACCCGTAGCCGAAATAGAGCGAGAAGATCTGCTGCCGTTGCCGCAGGTCGTCGTACTTGGTCATGTTCGTCGGATCGAACCCGACGGGATCGATCCACGGGATCTCGTTCTGGTAGCCTTTGTTGATCCGGTAGATATATTTGCTGCCGGCTTCGACGTAGTGGTGTTCCGCGAGCGGGTTGTAGTAGTCGAGCTGGAAGGTGTTCGTGAAGCTCCGGCTCGTGTGGCGCTTGTAGAGTTGCGAAGAGGGGTAGTTCAGCACGCCGTCGTAGGTGACGAGATTGTAACCCTCTTGTCGGGGTCGATCCTCGAACCATGTCCGAAAGCAGTGAACGTATGTTCGGGCTTGCGGAAACGCCGCTCGTAGTTGGCGCCGACCTGAAATCCCGTGTAGGGGTAGTTGTCGTAGTCGTGCGTGTCGTAGGCGACGGTCGGCGTTTCGGCAGCGTCGGACATGCGGATCCGGGTGTCGGAGCTGTTTCTTCCATGCGCCTGTCCAAAGCGATCCTTCTGAGGGTGACGAGGTTGAGCGTATCGGGTTGGTAGCTCAGGTTCAGCGTGACGTATTCGTTGTGGCCCTTGCCGTAGCCGGTCGATTCGGAGGTGTGGTAGCGCTGCTGTTCGGAGGCGAAATTCTCGCGCCGGCTTTCCGATGTGTAGGGGCGGTTCCTGCGGTTCATCTGAAAGAAGAACGCCTGGACCGAAGCGGCGAACTTGCCCTTCTGGACGGAGAGCGAGGCTCCGCCGTATTGCTGGCGGGGTCGAGTCCCGTGTTGTAGTTGAGGCTGCCGTTGTAGCCGTCGAACTCCTTGCGGGCGGTGATGATGTTGATGATGCCGCCCGCGCCTTCGGCGTCGTATTTCATCGAGGGTTCGGTGATGACTTCGATCTTCTTGATCTGCGAAGCGGGCATACTGCGGATCACGTCCTGAAATTCTTGAACATCGCCGACGACCGTCCGTTGACCAGCACCTTGAAATCGCTCTGTCCGTTGAGCTTCACGTTGCCCTCGGCGTCGATGGTCAGCTGCGGCACTTTGCGCAGGATCTCTTCGAGCGTCGACGATGCGGCCTGCGGATCGTCTTCGACCGAGTAGGTCGTTTTCTCGGCGTCGGCCGTGACGAGCGGTTTCTGGATGGTGACCGTCACCTGGTCGATGTCCACGCCCTGCCGCAAGCGGATCGTACCGGCATCGGTCGCGGCAGTGCGGAGCGTGACGGGCTGCGTTTCGGGATTGTAGCCCACCATGGTGATTTGCAGGCGGTAGTCGCCCGCGGCCTCCGCCGAGAGTTCGAACCGCCCCTGCGCATCGGCGGCGACGGCGGCGACGGCCGTCGAATCGCGCAGCAGGGCCGTCGTGGCGAAGCTCACGGGGGAGTCGTTCGCTGCGTCGACGACTTGGCCGCGCAGCAGGAATTTCTGCTGTGCGGTCATGTTCAGAGGCAGGAGCGACAGCAGCAGGAGAAGCGTTCGTTTTTTCATTTGTCAGGTGTTGGAACCGACGCGTTACGGTGCGCCGGCGAAGTGTCGTGCAAGGTATTTTGCAGGTTGTTGTCCACAAATATATCGATTCTTTTCCGAAAAGCAATACCCCCCGCAGTGTGCGGATAATCGGGAAAATCGCTATATTTGTAGTATAATCAGGCTTATAAACCGTGCGAATAGTTCGTGAAATACTCTTTTTTCGGTTTTGTTGTTGCGCTGTTCGGGCGCGTTTGCGCAGGCGTTCGACGACGAACCCTATTACCCCTTTGCACCCTACGAGGAGGAGCGGATGCCCGAATTGGAGAGCGATTCGCTGCTTTTTTACCGTGCCGTGCAGCAGGCTGACGACCTTTGGGCGGAAGTGTCGGCATTCCGCTTTTCGGCTGTTTCGTATCGCCGGCGGGGCGAAGACTATGACCTTGTCGCCCGTTTTGCTGGAAGGTGCGGAGGTGTCGTGGCGTTATCGACCGCGCTTCGGCGGTTGCAGGCCGAGACGCGGTATGTCGCCGGTGCACGTCCGCAGGTAGGGAGGCTTTCGGTCGGTGCCGGAGCGACGGCGGTGTCGCTCACCGAATACGATCCGGTGCCGGGCGGGGCGCTGGCCCTGCGTGCGGCGACCCGCAACTATCGCGCCGGTGCCGAAGGCTCGCTGGCGTTCGAGTTGCCCCGCAGGTGGCACCTGGCCGTGACTGTCGACGGGCGTTTCGGGCGCGATGCGCTCGTCGACGGCGTTTATACGCGGCAGACGACAGCCGCCCTGCGCGTCGGCCGCCGCACGAGGGGCGACGGATACTGGACGGCGGTGTTCGTCGTGCCGTTTGCCGAGCGCGGTTTGCGTTCCTCTTCGGTGGAGGAGGCGTTTATGCTGCGGGGTTCCAATTACTACAATCCCGCATGGGGTCGTCAGGCGGGCGATGTGCGTAACAGCAGGGTGCGGCGCGAGGGGTTGCCGCTGGGTATCGCCGCTTATTGCGGCCGGATCGGCGGGTCGACGCTGTTGCGGGCATCCGCCGCAGTCGAGACGGGCATACGGCGCCAGAGTTCGCTGGCCTGGTACGACGCTTCGACGCCCCGTCCCGACAACTACCATTACCTGCCCAGTTACTTCACGGGCGAGGCGTTCGAGGCCGTCGACGCCGTGTGGCGCGCCGGCGACGAACGCTATACGCAGATCGACTGGGCGGAGCTTTACCGCCGTAACCGGATGCAGCCCGACGGCGAGGCGCTCTATGCCCTCGAAGATCGGGTGGAACGTCCGCTGCGGATGCAGACGGCGATTCGTATCGAGTCCGAGGTCGATCCGCAGGTGACCGTCGCCTGCGCGCTCAGGGTCGATTACGATGCGCCACGCCGGTATAAACAGCTGCGCGACCTGCTGGGTGCCGACCGTCTGACCGACATCGACCGCTTCCTGCTCGACGACGCGACCTACTCCAACCGTTTGCAGAACGACCTGCGCCACCCCGACCGGACGGTGGGCGAAGGCGACCGTTTCGGCTACGACTACCGCACCGTCCGCTGCGAGGTCGCGGCCGACGGTGTGGTGCGCTACCGTTCGGACCGGTGGACGGCGGCGTTCGGCGCAAGCGTGGGGCGCTGCGTCGTCCGGCGGCGCGGATTCTATGAGAAGGAGTTGTTTCCGGGCGCCGGCTCCTACGGCGGTTCTTCGCGGTTGCGGTTCACACCCTACGCGTTGCGGGCCAGCGCCGGCTATGCCTTTCATCGCGCAGCTATCTCGAAATCTCGGCGTCGGCGTCGGCCGCGGTGCCCGACGTGGAGGATATGTTTTTGCAGCCGCTCTACAACAACCGGACGGTGGATGATCCGTCCCTGTCGCGCCGCTACGGCGCCGAACTGGGTTTCGTCCGCACGGGCGGGGCCTTCGAGCTGCGGGTGACGGGCTACCTCGCGGCGACGCGGGACGAAATCCGCACTACCCGTTTTTTCGACGACCTCTCCTACGAATACTGCGATATGACGGTGCGCGGCATCGGCCGGCTCGATTACGGCGCCGAGGCGGCGGCCCGACTGCGCCTTACGTGGAATTGGAGCCTGTCGGCCGCCGTCGGTGCGGGCAGCCACACCTATGCGACGAATCCTTCGGCATGGCTCTACACCGATGCGGGCAACGAGCTCCGCGCCGACGGCGTCACGAGTTACATGAGCGGTCTTCGGCCCGGCGGCACTGCCTCGCTGGCCGCGACGGCAGGCGTGCATTATTTCGGCCGTTCGGGGTGGTATTTCTCTGCCGATGCGTCGCTGGTCGCCGGACGATGGGTCGCGCCGTCGTTCCATTACCGGACTTCGCGTGTGGCGAACCAGGCCTCCGATTCGCCCGAAACATTCGCTCTTTTTCATGGAGCAGGAGCGGCTGGACGACTCCTTTACGGCCGATGTCTCGGCGGGGGAGAATGTGGCGGCTGGGCGCGTCGAGACTGTCGGTCACGCTGTCGGTACGCAACCTGCTCGACGACCGTCGCACGGTCTATTCCGCCTACGAGTCCGATCGGGTGCGGCGCCTGCGCAGCGGTGCCGAGACCTTTTACCGTCCGTTCGCTACGAGCCTGCTCTATGCCTACGGCCGCGCGCGACGTTGACCGTGAGTTATAAATTCTAAAAAATCGTTGGAATTTGTTTTTATTTCGCTAAATTGCTCTCGTAAAATTAAAACATATCGTTATGATCGTCGGAATTCCAAAGGAAATTAAGAACAACGAGTATCGCGTATCGCTTACGCCGGCCGGAGCCATGGAACTCGTTCGGCGGGGGGGACATACGGTCTACATCCAGAGCGGAGCGGGCGTCGACAGCGGATTCGCGGACAAGGAGTATCAGGCCGTGGGGGGCGAAACTGCTGCCCTCGATCGAGGAGGTCTACGCAACGGCCGAGATGATTATCAAGGTCAAGGAGCCGATCGCACCGGAGTACGGGCTGGTTCGTCCGGGACAGCTGCTTTTCACCTATTTCCATTTCGCCAGCAGCGAGGCGCTCACGCAGGCGATGATCGCGTCGGGCGCCGTGTGCTGCGCCTACGAGACGGTCGAACGCAGCGACCGTTCGCTGCCGCTGCTGATCCCCATGTCGGAGGTCGCGGGCCGCATGGCCCGCACAGGAGGGGCTACTTCCTCGAAAAGCCGCGCGGCGGCAAGGGAATCCTGCTGGGCGGCGTGCCGGGCGTGAAGCCGGCCAAGGTCTTCGTCATCGGTGCAGGCGTGGTCGGTACGGCGGCGGCGCGCACGGCGGCCGGTACGGGCGCTGACGTCGATCTGCGACGTCTCGCTGCGGCGGCTTACCTATCTGGCGGACGTGATGCCCCGGAATGTCAAGACGCTCATGTCGTCCGAGTACAACATCCGCGAGGAGCTCAAACACGCCGATCTGGTGGTCGGGTCGGTGCTGATTCCGGGTGCCAAGGCGCCGAAGCTGGTGACGCGCGACATGTTGAAACTGATGGAGCCGGGTACGGTCATGGTCGACGTAGCGATCGATCAGGGCGGCTGCTTCGAGACGTCGCGGCCTACGACGCACGAGGACCCCGTCTATTATGTGGACGGCATCCTGCACTACTGTGTGGCCAATATTCCGGGTGCGGTGCCCTACACCTCGACGCTCGCGCTTACGAACGCAACGCTGCCGTACGCCATCCAACTGGCCGACAAGGGATGGCGGCGCGCCTGCGCCGAGAACGAAGAGCTGCGGCTCGGTCTGAACATCGTCGAAGGGAAGGTCGTCTACCGCTCGGTGGCCGAAGCGTGGGGGCTTCCCTACGAGCCGCTGCAAAGTTGATCCGCACCGTGTCGGACGATCCGGCCGCCCGCAGACGGCCGGATCCGTTTGCGGAGACCGGATGCTTTTCGGGTTCGGCGGCCGGCTTCGATCGTGCGGGCGTCGGAACATGCGCCGGCGTGCGGGGGAGCGTTTGCGTATTTGCCCGAATTTGCCTATATTCGCCTCTCTAAAAAGCGGATTATGATCAAGAATCTTGTTTTCGACTTCGGGGGGATCATCGCCGACTTCGAGTTTTCGCGGGCGCTGGCGGCGTTCGAACGCGTCGGACTGAAAAATCCGGCGGAATATCTGGACAGCTATCATCAGCGCGGGTTCTTCCGCGAACTCGAAAGCGGCCGGATCGGGGCCGACGAATTCGTCCGGCGGCTGGGCGAGTGCGCCGGTCGGGAGGTGAGTTATGCCGAGGCGCGCGAGGCGTGGTTGGGGTTCTTCCTGCTGCCGGTTCCGCTCGAACGACTGGCCTGTTTGGAGGAGTTGCGCCGCGACTACCGGCTCTATGTGCTGAGCAACACCAATCCCTTCGTGATGGACTGGGCGCGCAGCAGCGAATTTTCGCCTGCCGGAAAGCCGCTCGACGCCTATTTCGATAAGTTGTTCCTCTCCTACGAGATGAAGTGCATGAAACCCGATCGGGCGATTTTCGACCGCATGGCGGCCGAGGCCCCGCTCGTTCCTGCCGAGACGCTCTTCATCGACGACAGCGCGGCCAATGCCGCCGCCGGCGCGGCGTTGGGTTATCGGACCTTCTGCCCGCGCAGCAATTCCGACTGGCGGGAGGAGGTCCGGCGGATACTCGGAGCCGGCGTCTGAACCGCGACGGGATTTCCGCTTCTGCTTTTCGCAGCAGAGGATCGGCGAAATGCAACCGAGTTTGCTTTTGCCCTCGCTTAATCGTACTTTGGCTGACGCCGAAGATACTCCCGCTCGGCAATGTTCAAATAAATTTGACATTGCCTCGTTTATTCGTATCTTTGTTCCCCTAAATCGACGAGATATGGCTGGTTCGAACTTTGTAGACTACGTGAAGATTTTCGCCCGTTCCGGACATGGCGGCAGCGGGTCGGCGCATTTCCGTCGCGAGAAATTCGTCGCCTTCGGCGGCCCCGACGGCGGCGACGGCGGACGGGGCGGCAGCATCGTTTTTGCAGGGCGACAGCCAGTATTGGACGCTGATCCACCTTAAGTACCAGCGCCACCAGTTCGCGGAGGACGGCGAAGGCGGGTCGGGTGCCCGTTCGTCGGGCAAAGATGCGCGCGATCATCGTCATCCCCGTGCCGCTGGGCACGGTGGCCAAGCGTGTCGTGGAGAACGAGCAGGGCGAGACGGAGTTGGTGCCTGTGGGCGAGGTGACGGCCGACGGCGAGCGATTGGTACTGCTCAAAGGCGGCCGCGGAGGACTGGGCAACTGGCACTTCAAGAGTGCGACGAATCAGGCGCCGCGTTATGCGCAGCCGGGCGAGGAGGGCGACGAAGGGGCTTTCGTATTGGAGTTGAAGGTGCTCGCCGACGTCGGGCTGGTCGGATTCCCGAATGCCGGCAAGTCGACGCTGCTGTCGGTCGTGTCGGCAGCCAAGCCCAAGATCGCCAACTATGCCTTCACGACGCTCGAACCCAACCTGGGTATCGTCGAGTGTCGTGACGGCAAGTCGTTCGTCATGGCCGACATCCCGGGGATCATCGAGGGGGCGCACGAGGGGCGCGGACTGGGGCTGCGCTTCCTGCGCCATATCGAGCGCAATTCGGTGCTGTTGTTCATGGTGCCGGCCGATGCCGACGATATTCGCCGCGAGTACGAAATCCTGCTGGGCGAGTTGACGCAGTACAATCCGGAGTTGCTGGACAAGCAGCGGTTGCTGGCCGTGACGAAGAGCGACATGCTCGACGAGCAGTTGATCGCCGAGATGCGGACGCACCTGCCCGAAGGGATTCCGGCGCTTTTCATCTCGTCGGTGACGGGATACAACATTCCGCAGTTGAAGGATCTGCTGTGGGAGGCGCTGCATAAGTAATGGAGGAGTTCGACGCCGAAATTTACGATATCGTCCGCCAGATACCGCCGGGCAGGGTCGTGACTTACGGACAGTTGGCGCGGCTCGCGCAGCGTCCCCGTTGGGCGCGGCGGGCGGGACGGGCGCTGGCGAATGCTCCCGAAGGATTGCCCTGTCACCGCGTCGTGAACAGCAGCGGAAGGCTTGCGCCCGGATGGCCGGCCCAGCGGGAGTTGTTGGAGCACGAGGGCGTGACGTTTCGCCGCAACGGCTGTGTCGATCTTTCGAAACACCTGTGGGAGGAAATCGCGCCGATTGCATGAGCCGTGCGGCAGGGAGAGGAAAGAGATTGGTTTTTCGTAAAAATCCACTGAATTTTGCAGTTGCATCGACTGTTCGCCGACGGCGGCAGGATGCACGAACCCTGGTGAGTTGCAGTCCGCCGCATGGGGCGGCGGCGAACTGTCGGCATCGCTGAGCGATGCCGAATGATCCTGATGACTGAGGTGTTTTTGAAAATAAGCAGCGCCGTTCTCACGGAATCCGCCCCTGCCGCAACGATCGCGACAGGGGCGGATTTTCAGTATCGGCAGCCGGAATTCGGCCCGAGGTCAGACCGTCGCCTCTTTTTTCGGCGGCTGCGTAGTCACGTTTGCCGAAGATGAGCGACCCGATGCGTACCATCGTCGTTCCGTAGTTCAGCGCCAGCGGATAGTCGTCCGACATGCCCATCGAGAGCGTGTCGAACGAGGAGTCGAAATACGCTTCCAGCTCCTTTTTATATTGTTGCAGCAGTTCGAAGTCGAGCCGTACGCGGAATTCGTTGGAGGTGTAGGTAGCGATACCCATCACGCCGCGCACGCGGACCCCCTTCATGGCTGCCAGTGCACCGCTTTTGACGTATTTCAGCAGCGCGTCGTAGGTCCATCCCGACTTGGTCTCCTCGTCCGCGACGTGAATTTCGAGCAGAATGTCGATTACGCGGCCGTTGCGGATCGCCTCGTCGTTGATTACCCGGATGAGCCGTTCGCTGTCGGCCGAATGGATCAGCGCGACGAAGGGGGCGATGAGCTTTACCTTGTTGGTTTGCAGGTGCCCGATCATGTGCCATTCGATGTCCTTGGGCAGCGCTTCGTATTTTGCGGCCAGCTCCTGCGGCCGGCTCTCGCCGAAGATGCGCTGTCCTGCGGCGTAAGCCTCTTCGATGAGGGCCGGGGCGTGCGTTTTGGATACGGCCACCAGCGTGACGCCTTCGGGCAGTGTCTCCCGCACGTCCGATAATTGACTTCTGATCGACATACTCTACTCTTTTTTTCGGTTAACGCTCGGGTAAAATTAGATAATTTTTTCGTATTTTTGACCGCAAACCCGATTTTGTTTATGAAGAAGCCTTTATTTTGTCTGCTGACGGTCTTGACGCCGTTCCTTTTGCTCGAAAGCACCCCTGCCGGAGCGTGTACCAACTTCATCGTCACGCGGCGCTTCGACCGATTCGACGACGCTGGTGAGCTATTCCGCCGATTCGCATGCGCTGTACGGCTGCCTCTATAAGTTCAACGCACCGAAGGGCGGGTTCCGTCCGGGCGAAATGCTCTCTGTCTACGAGTGGGACACGGGGCGTTATCTGGGCGACATCCCGCAGGTGGAACATCCCTATTCCACGGTGGGGAACATGAACGAACATTCGCTCATCATCACCGAAACGACCTACGGCGGCCGCGGCGAACTGGCCGATTCGACGGGACGCATGGACTACGGTTCGATGATCTACATCACGCTGCAACGCGCCCGCACGGCGCGCGAGGCGATCCGCGTGATGGCCGATCTGGCCGATACCTACGGCTATGCGTCGGAAGGCGAGTCGTTTTCGATCGCCGATGCGGACGAGGCGTGGATCATGGAGGTGATCGGCAAGGGTTTCGAACCGGACGGCAAGGGCGGCAACGCCCGCAAAGGGAATCGTGGGGTGGCGCGCCGCATTCCCGACGGTTATGTGTCGGGCCATGCCAATCAGGCGCGCATCACGACCTTCCCGCTCGACGATCCCGACAACTGCCTCTATTCGCCCGACGTGATCTCGTTCGCCCGCGAGATGGGGTACTACGAGGGACCGGATGCGGAGTTCAGTTTCTGCGACGCTTATGCGCCGGCCGATTTCTCGGCGCTGCGTGCCTGCGAAGCCCGCGTGTGGAGTTTTTTCCGCCGCGTGGCCGACGGAATGGACGCCTATACCGACTACGCGATGGGGCACAATCCCGCCAACCGGATGCCGCTGTGGGTGAAACCCTCGAAAAAGGTCTCGCCCAAGGAGGTGTTCGACGCCATGCGCGACCACTACGAGGGGACGCCGATGGACATGACCAGGGATCTGGGTGCCGGCGGCTGCGGGCTGCCGTATCGCTGGCGGCCGATGTCGTTCGAAGTCGACGGTACGGAGTACGTCAACGAACGCGCCACGGCCACGCAGCAGACCGGTTTCTGGCTGGTGGCGCAGGCGAACCGTGCGGCGGGCGACGATCTGGGGATTCTGTGGTTCGGCGTCGACGATGCCGCCACGTCGTGTCTTACGCCGATCTATTGCTCGATCGATCGCGTGCCCGAATGTTTGAGCGAAAACAACGGGTCGATGTTGAAGTATTCCCCCACGTCGATGTTCTGGCTCTTCAATCGCGTTACGAATTTCGCCTACCTGCGCTACGACCGCATGTCGAAGGATTTGCAGGCGGTAGCCGATCGGTGGGAGAATCGGGTGCTCGGCGAGGTGCGCGAGGTCACGGCCGAGGCGCGGAAGCTCGAAGGGGAGGCGCGCGTGAAGTACGTGACCGACTATTCGGTGATGATGGCCCAGACCTTGTTCGATCTGTGGAAGCAGATGGACGAATATTTGCTGGTGAAGTATATCGACGGCAATGTGAAGGGCGAGACCGAACCCGGCAAATTCAAGGATAACGGCAACGGCCGCGATATCCCGGGCGAAATACTCTTCCCGGGTTACGACGAGAAGTGGCAGCGCGCCGTGGCGGCCGACAACGGCGAGACGTTGAAAGTAATTAAAAATTAAGGGGTGACGGGTTGTGTAAAGGACAATCCGTCCCGTTGGAAATTCATACGTTATGAACCATTACGATATTCTGGTGATCGGCGGCGGCCCGGGCGGTATGGGCGCTGCGCTCCGAGCCGCGGAACTGGGGCGCAAGACGGCGCTCGTCGAACGCGCCGAGCTGGGAGGCGTCTGCCTCAACTGGGGGTGTATCCCCACCAAGGCGCTGCTCAAAAGCGCGCAGGTCTACCACTATTGCCGTACGGCCGATGCTTTCGGCGTGACGCTCGGCGGCGAGGCGAAGCCCGATATGGCGCGTATCGTCGCCCGTTCGCGCGGCGTCTCGGAGACGATGCGCAAGGGCGTCGGGTTCCTGCTGGAGAAGAACAAGGTCGATGTGTTGCGCGGCGAGGCCCGTCTTGCGGGCGAAGGCCGTGTGATCGTGGCCGACGAAACGGTTTCAGCCGACCATATCATTCTGGCGACGGGGGGCGCGGCCGCGCGAAATGTCCTTCATGCCGATCGACCACGAGCATGTCCTCTCGTCGCGCGACGCGTTGGTGCTCGACGAATTGCCCGAATCGATGGTCGTCGTCGGATCGGGTGCCATCGGCTGCGAGTTCGCATCGTTCTACGCTGCGCTCGGCGTGCGGGTGACCGTGGTCGAGTACCTGCCGCAGTTGATGCCGCTCGAAGACGAGGAGGTGGCGCGGACGATGGAGCGGGCTTTCCGCAAACAGCGCATCGCGGTGATGACCTCCACGACGGTCAAGTCCGTGACGGTCGACGGCGAGGGCCGGTGCCGCGTGCGCATCGAAGGCAAGAAGGGTGAGGAGGAGCTCACGGCCGACAAGGTGCTTTCGGCCGTCGGCATCAAATCCAACATTGAGGGGCTCGGGCTGGAGGAGCTGGGCGTGCGTGTCGAACGCGACAAGATCGCGGTGGACGAACACTACCGCACCAATGTCGAGGGGGTCTATGCCGTGGGCGACATCGTGCCCGGACCGGCGTTGGCCCACGTCGCGTCGGCCGAAGCGCTGCACTGCGTGGAACATATCTGCGGCGTCGAATCGGATCCGGTGGATTACTCGGTCATCCCGTCGTGCGTCTTCACTTCGCCCGAGGTGGCGTCGGTCGGCCTGACCGAGCGCGAGGCGCTGGCCCGGGAGATTCCCTATACGGTGGGGCGCTATTCGTTCATGGCCTCGGGCAAGGCTGCGGCCGCCGGCGAACGCGACGGCTTCGTGAAACTGCTTTTCGACGCCGACCGCAAGCTGATCAGGGGCGCATCTGGTAGGAGCCAGCGTGACCGAGATGCTCGCCGAGCCTACGCTGGCCTGCCGTCTGGGGCCACGGCGCGGCAGATCGCCCGTACGATCCATGCCCACCCGACGATGAACGAAGGGGTGATGGAAGCCGCGGCGGCGGTGCCGGAGCGCTGATCGGCGCGGCGGGAGAAAAAGGCGGGGTGCGATCTTGACGGTTGTACCCCGATTTATTGTCGGTCGAAGAGGATTTCGTGGTTGGTGACGCGAAGGCGGTAGCGGCCGTTGAAATACTCGACGATGCCGCAGAGCGTTCCTTCGCCTGCGGGCAGCGGTTTGCGGGCATAGTCGCAGCGGCGGTCGGTGCGGACGACGAATTGCCGGCCGGCCGTATCGAGAAGCGTGCGGTCGGTCGTGACGGGGTCGCCGGTTTCGGGGTCGAAGTCGCACCATGTCGTCGCCTCCTCGGCCAAACGCACCCGGTCGAAGCGCACGTAGCGGCTGATGTGGCGGGGTACGACCTCCTCGAAACCGAGCGTCAGCGGTTGCCGGCGCGTAGCGGCCGGTGTCACGGCGAGGTAGCGCGCCACGTCGGCCGCGGGGATGCGGTCGACGCAATAGTCGCCCGTGGGGAACGTTCCCAGCAGCAGCGTGCCGCCCTCGCTGCCGAGCGCCAATCCCTGACAGTTGATCATGACGAAGTCGAACAGGTGGCAGGTGCGGTAGAGCCGTTCGTCGTCGATCGAGAGGACGATGCCGCCCGTGTCGTCTTCTACGACGATCTTCTTGTAGAATTCGCCCGCGGTGTCGTTGGCCACGATGTGTCCCTGAATCGATATTTCCTGCGTGATGCGGGTCGTGCGGTCGTGGTAGAGCGATTTGAGGACGCTGATGCTCTGGACACCGATCGGCGGAATGTCACCCTCCTGTGCATCCTTTTTCGTACGACAGCCGGTCGTCGTCGCGGCATCCTGCGATGCCGGCGGCAAGGAGTGCCAGTGCGCAGAGGCTAATGCGTGCAGTCGTTCTCATCGCGCATTTGGAGGATGAATTGTTTGCCGTAACTGCCGGCCGTGCCGTATTCGAGCACACCCGTCAGCGAGCACTCTCCCGCCGGAATCTCCCGATCGGCGAAACGGGCGTAAGCACTCGTATAGACGGCGATCGTCCGCCCCGCGGCGTCTTCGAAAAGCCGATAACCTTCCCATTTCCAATCCGTCGGATCCTCTTCCGACGGAGCGGCGTCAGATCCTCGATCTGCACCAGACGGCCGCACGATGTCGTGCGCAGGTTCGTCGATTTCGCACGGTGTAGCGACGGGTTCCTGCCGTTCGCCCGTAGGATGCAGCAGCCGTTCGAGCAGCACGCGCGAGGAGATGTAGCCGGTCGGGTAGGGGCTGTACGCATCGGGCGGCAGTCCGATCTGCAATACGCCGTTCCGCTCGCCGAGCGCACAGCCCCGCAGCGACGCACCGCGATGCGGCATCCCGGAGGATAGACCCGAAACAGGTCGTCCAGGCCGATACGCCATCAGGCTCCGCCCGTTCCGTCTTCCTGCAACACGACCGAGCGGAAGAAGTTCCCCGCTTCGTCGGACGTAGTGACCGTGCCGCCGACGGTCACGATACGCGCGGACGACGACGGTTTCCCGCATGGAGAAATGGTGCAGCAGGCGATCGTGATGTTCGCCTCCGGAGCGTCGGCCGGCGTATCGGGCACGTCGAAACGGTCGCGGCATCCGCACGACAAGCCGCACAGGGCGAGCAACGCGATGACGACCGGCCGTTTCATTCCCTCATCGTTCGATCCAGGAATCTTTCAGACCGAGGAAATAGAGTACGCCGTCCAGACCGATCGTCGAGATCGATTGGCTGGCGGTAGCTTCACCTTGGGCTTGGCGTGGAACGCGATGCCCAACCCGGCCAGCGAGAGCATCGGAAGGTCATTGGCTCCGTCGCCTACGGCGATCGACTGGGCGATGTTGATATTCTCAACTGACACAGAAGCCGCAGCAGCTCGGCCTTGCGGCGGCCGTCCACGATCTCGCCCGCGTAGCGTCCCGTGAGACGGCCGTCGACGATCTCCAATTCGTTGGCATAGACGTAGTCGAAGCCGAACCGCTGCCGCAGGTAGTTGCCGAAATAGGTGAAGCCGCCCGAAAGGATCGCCGTCTTGTAGCCCACACGCTTGAGAATGGTCATCAGGCGCTCGAGTCCCTCGGTGATCGGCAGGTTGCGGGCGATCTCCTCCATCACCGAAACGTCGAGCCCTTTGAGCAGGGCGATGCGGCGGTGAAACTCTCGGTAAAGTCGATCTCGCCCCGCATGGCGCTCTCGGTAACGGCGCGCACTTCGCGCGCCCACGCCGGCACGGTCGGCCAACTCGTCGATCACCTCGGTTTCGATCAGCGTGGAATCCATATCGAAACAGATCAGCCTCCGGCTGCGGCGGAAGATGTCGTCGCGCTGGAACGAGATGTCCACCCCGTTGTTCGAGAAGGACATGAACTGCTCCTGAATGGCCGTCGTGGCCTCTTCGGTGAGCGATCCGCGCACCGAGAATTCGATGCACGACTTGGGCGCCCGTTCGTCTTCGTGCAGCGGAACGCGGCCCGTCATGCGCTTGATCGCGTCGATGTTGAGCCCCTGCCGCGAGATCACGCCCGCCACGTCGGCGATGTGGCGCGCCGTGAGCTGACGCCCCAGCAGCGTGATGATGTAGCGGTTCTTGCCCTGCATACCCACCCATGCTGTGTAGCGCTCCTCGCTGATGGGCGTGAAGCGGATGTTGATGCCCAGCTCCGAAGATTTGAAGAGCAGCTCCTTCATGATGGCACCCGATTTGTCGGAGGTCGTCTTGATCAGGATTCCCAGCGTAAGCGACTGATGGATATTGGCCTGGCCGATGTCGAGAATGAAGGCGTCGTAGCGCGCCAGGATGTCCGTGAGCGACGACGTGAGGCCGGGCTGGTCCTTTCCGGCTATGTTGATCTGAATGATTTCTACCTGAGATTCCATGATAGGATGTTAAATGTGCAGACAAAATTAGTGGTTTTTTCGGATATAAATAGTACTTTTGTAACTTAAACGATAAGAATTTGCTTATGCTGGGATTTTTTCTGGAAGCGGAGACGCTGATTCTGCCCGACAGCGTGCAGAAGGCGCAGTGGAAACAGATCGTCGAACGGTTCACTTCGCTCGACGCCGAGACTTTCCTGCGTGACTTTACGGGACAGGTGATCTGGGTAGCGTTGAAGATCGCCGTGGCCTTCGCGATCTATGCCGCCGGGCGGTGGATCATCAACCGGCTGGTGCACCTGATGGACGCGTCGTTCGACCGCAGGCAGGTGGACAAGTCGCTGCGCTCGTTCCTGCGCAGCCTGGTCAAAGGTGCGGCCTATACCATTCTGCTGCTGATTATCGTTCAGCTGTTGGGCTTCAATACCACGTCGCTCGTCGCGCTGCTCGCGGCGTCGGGTTTCGGTATCGGTATGGCGTTGAGCGGAACATTGCAGAACTTCGCCGGAGGCATAATGGTCATGTTCATGCATCCCTACCGCATTGGCGACTACATCGAGGCGCAGGGGCAGGCAGGTACGGTCAAGGAGATACGTCTCTTCTCGACGGTGGTCACCACGACCGACAACAAACGGATCTACATTCCCAACTCTTCGATTTCGAACGCCATCGTCAACAACTATTCGTCGGAGACGATGCGCCGTGTCGAATGGAAAGTCTCGCTCGCCTACGGCGACGACGTGGCGGTGGCCAAACGCACGATGCTCGCCATGCTGGAGTCCGACAAACGGGTGCTCCATACGCCGGATGCGCCGGCCGATCCGTTCGTGGCCCTGTCGGAACTGGCCGACAGCGCGATCGTCGTGGTGGCGCGGACGTGGACGCTCAACGGCGATTACTGGGATCTCTTTTTCGATATGAACGAACGGTTCTACAACGAATTGCCGCAGCAGGGGTTGCATTTCCCCTTCCCGCAGCTGGATGTGCATCTCGACAAATAAATACGGAAAACGAACGATGAAGAAGCTGATTGTATGGACGGTGTTGTCCGCTGCGGTTGCGGTGCTGCCGTCGTGTGGAACGATGAGGGCGAGGGATGTTCGACGCCCGTGATTTCGGAGGTGAACTACTCGCCGAAAAATCCGTCGAAGAGCGAAGAGGTGACCGTGACGGCCAGGATACGCAACGAACATTGTCCGTTCCAGGCCTGTGTGACCTACCAGGTCGCACAGCTCGACAAAAGTGGAGCAACGAGGAGGATAGCTACGAGAGTACGGCGGTCGTCCATTCGACCGTGGCGGGCGAGACCTACGACTTCATGGCCAAGATTCCCGCCACGAAGCTGACCGGTCGCAAGGTGCGTTTCATGATCGAAGTGACGACGCAGCATCGCCTCTATGTCTCTTCTGATTTCGAGGAGTATGTCGTGCCCGGTCCGATCGAGCCCGATCCCGACCAGCCGGGCGATTCCGGCGAGAGCGACGGTTCGGAAAATAGCGGGGTGTAGACGCTCGTGCGCCGTTCGCGGCGGAAGGCTAATGAGAACTTATTATTTTGTACGAACTTAATTCTTGAAGGTTTATGGAATTGAAGGAGATTTTGGCAATATCGGGACAGCCCGGGTTGTATAAGTATGTGGCGCAGTCGACGAACGGCGTGATCGTCGAATCGCTGCTCGACGGGAAGCGGATGAATGCTTCGGCGTCGTCGAAGGTGAGTGCCCTGACGGAGATCTCGATCTTCACCGAGGGCGACGACCTGCCGTTGGCCGACGTGTTCACCAATATTTATAACCACACGGGCGGCAAGGAGGCGATCAGCCACAAGGAGGCTCCCGAGAAGTTGAAGGCCGCTTTCGCGGAGGTATTGCCCGACTACGACCGCGACCGCGTGCATGTGTCGGACATGAAGAAGGTCTTCATGTGGTACAACATCCTGCTCGGCGCGGGATTCACCGAATTCAAACTGCCCGAGACGGAGGAGGAATAAGCCCTCCCTGTTCGCAGTCCGTACCTGCCGTCCGCTGCGATGCGGGCGGCTTTTTGTTATCAAAATGTAAAATTCGGGGGCGGCCGTTTTGCCGATTCGTTTTTGTATTATTTTGTCTCCGGTTGCGATGCGCCGATGCCCGATTCCCCTGTTTTATCGGGGCGGGAGGGGCGGAGCCGCGATACCGGAACGTCTGTCGGAAACGACGCTTCCCGCAAGCGGGGAATCCTTCCGAGCGCGGGAAGCGATGATTGAAAATAAATGACGATGAAGAGAAGAAGAAAGTTGCACTGGTGGCCCACGACAACATGAAACGCGATCTGGCGGAGTGGGTCGACTGGAATTGGGAGATTCTGCTCCGGCACCACTTGGTTTGTACCGGAACGACGGGTAAGATGGTGACGCGGACGCTGACGGAGCGGGGCGGTGCCGAGGAGATCTCGCATTTCGACATCACGCTGCTCAAATCCGGCCCGCTGGGCGGCGACCAGCAGCTCGGTTCGATGATCGCCGACGGGGAGATCAGCGCTCTGATCTTCTTTGGGATCCGATGTCGGCAGCCCCACGACGTGGACGTGAAGGCCCTGCTGCGCATTGCGACGCTCTACAACGTTCCGACGGCGATCAACCGCTCGTCGGCCGATTTCCTGATCTCGTCGCCGCTCTTCGAGCACGACGACTACCGGCCCGTGGTGAAGGACTACACCTCCTACATCGAGCGGGTGTTGGAAGTCCAGCGGCATGGAACGCCGATGCAAGGGGTCGACAGACCCTCTTTTTTCGTTTGCAGCGAGGGGGCGAACCACCGAGTTCGTTTTTCCGAAGCGCTTCGCTCGACAGCGCGGGTGCTGTCGGCAGTCCGCCGCCGTTCCATGCGCGGACCGCATCCGCTTGTGCCTGTCGTGCTACCGGAGGCGAACTGCCTGCAATTCGGAGAAGGGGTGCTTGCGTATAACCGTATTTTTTCACTATCTTTGACTGTGTCTTAGATACTCCGCCTCGGCAATGTTCAAATAAATTTGACATGCCCTCGCTTATTCGTATCTTTATCCGATCTAAGAACCTGAACATGAAGAAAACGTTACTTTGCTGGCTGGCGGCCCTCGGTGCCGCGGCCGTGATTCCGGCCTGCGGCGGCGCTGCGGACGATAAAAGTTTGTCGGGGCTCGACCGCGAACGGTTCCGCTCCGAGGTGAACGGCCGGCCGACCGACCTCTACACGCTGACCAACGCCGCGGGAATGGAGGTTTGCATCACCAATTTCGGCGGCCGGATCGTATCGGTCATGGTGCCCGACCGCACGGGAACGCTGCGCGACGTGGTGCTCGGATTCGACAATATCGCCGATTACGTGCGGATTCCGTCGGATTTCGGTGCGTCGATCGGGCGGTATGCCAACCGCATCGGTCACGGGCGGTTCGTCCTCGACGGCGATACGGTGCGCCTGCCCGTGAATAACTACGGGCACTGCCTGCACGGCGGTCCCGACGGGTGGCAGTATCGCGTTTACGAGGCACACCAGCCCGACCCGCAGTCGCTCGCCCTGACATTGCATTCGCCCGACGGCGATGCGGGATTCCCCGGCGCCGTGACTGCGAAGGTAGTCTACCGCCTGACGGAGGACAACGCCATCGACATCGCCTATGAGGCGACCGCCGACCGGCCGACGGTCGTCAACCTGACGAACCACCTATTTCAACCTGTCGGGCGATCCCTACGCATCCGATTCTCGACAACCTGCTGACGATCGCCGCCGACGGCTATACGCCTTGTCGATTCGACCTTCCTGACGCTCGGACGGATCGATTCGGTCGGAGGTACGCCCTTCGATTTCCGGAGGCCGAAGGCCATCGGCGCCGAAATCGACTCCGACGACGAGCAGCTGCGCAACGGCCACGGTTACGACCACAACTGGGGTGCTGGCCACGGCGGGCGATCTGTCGCGTCCGGCCGCACGACTCGTCTCGCCCGTGTCGGGTATCGCATTGGAGGTCTTCACCGATGAACAGGGCATCCAGGTCTATGTCGGCAACTTCCTCGACGGGACTGTCCGCGGGAAACACGGCATTCCCTATGCACACCGTACGGCCGTCTGCCTCGAAACGCAGCACTATCCCGATTCACCCAACAAACCGCAGTGGCCGTCGGTGGTGCTGTCCGGGAGAGACCTACCACAGTCGTTGTATCTATCGTTTCTCGGTCGACAAGTAGGGACGTTCCGATGAACCGCCTGACCGACATCCGTCTGCACGCGCAGCAACTCGTCGCGCCGCAGTTCGACGATCCGGCCGAGCTGATCCGCTGGATGGGCATGGTGCAGGCGCAGGAGTACAGTTCGGCCAAATGGGCCGTTGCGTTGCGGCTGCGCACGCCCGCAGCGGCGCCCGTGGAGGAGGCGTTGCGCGAAGGTCGCATCCTGCGTATGCACATCATGCGGCCGACGTGGCATTTCATCGCGGCGGAGGACGTGCGGTGGATGCTGCACCTGTCGGCACGGCGGATCCGCGCCGCCAATGCGTCGTTTGCCAAAGGCAACGGCTGCGGTTGGACGAGGAGGACTACCTGCGTTGCAGCCGGTTGCTGGAACGGGATACTCGGAGGGGCAACCACCTCACGCGGCAGCAGATCGCAGGGGAGCTGGAACGAGCCGGAATGGCCGTCGACGCACCGCGGTTGAATCGTCTGATGATGCACGCCGAAACGGACGGCGTGGTTTGCAGCGGTGCCGACAGGGCGGGAAAACCTACCTATGCGCTGTTGGCGGAACGGGTGCCGCAGGCGGTCGATCTGCCGGAAGAGGAGGCGTTGGCCCTGCTGGCGCTTCGTTATTTCCGCAGCCATTCTCCGGCGACGTTCGACGATTTCGTCTGGTGGTCGGGGTTGCCCGTCGGGCAGGCCCGCCGCGGTGTCGGGGCGCTGGACGGGGAGTTGCTGCGCGAATCGTTCGGCGGGCGGGAGTATCTGCTGTACGAGAGTTGGGCGACCTGCCGAAAGGCGCCGGCGCACGCGCACCTGTTGCCGGCGTTCGACGAGTACCTGATCGCCTACAAGGATCGTTCGGACGTGCTGGCACCGGAGCATCGTGCGCGGGCATTCAACGACTTCGGTGTTTTCCGGCCGGTGCTGCTGCACGGCGGCCGGATCGTGGGGCAGTGGGGCCGCAAGGGAACGCAGGTCGGCGTGGAGCCGTTCGCCGGTGAAAAACGACCCTCCGCGCGACTCCTGCGGTCGGCGGAGGGACGTTGGAAACTGTTCCGCGAGGGACAGGCGTTTTCGTAAGGGCGTTACAGTTCGTGCGACAGCGGCGCGGGCACGACCTGCGAGGTGTCGAAATCGCCCCAGCGCTCGGCGATCGAGTCGAGCGTGGCCATCAGCGCGGGAATGTCGGTCAGCGTGACGAGTTGCAGACGGGTCTGTTTGAAATCGGGCAGCCCCTTTGAAGTAAGTTCGAGAGGTGGCGGCGCATTTCCAGTACGCCGACGTATTCTCCTTTGATTTCCACCGATTTGCGCAGATGGCGCTTTTTGGCGATCTCTACCCGTTCGACGACCGTAGGCTGGGGGAGTGCCTCGCCGGTAGTCAGGGTAGTGCCTGACTTCGCGGAAGATCCACGGCCGGCCGTAGGTGGCGCGGCCGATCATCACGCCGTCGACTCCGTAGCGGTCGAACATCGCGGCGGCTCGGGGGCCCGAATCCACGTCGCCGTTGCCGATGATCGGGATACGGATCGCGGGATTGTTCTTCACGCGACCGATGAGCGTCCAGTCGGCTTCGCCCCGGTAGATCTGGGCGCGGGTGCGGCCGTGGATCGTGAGCGCTGCGATCCCCACGTCCTGCAACCGCAGGGCGATCTCTTCGATATTCTTGTTTCGTCGTCCCAGCCCAGACGGGTCTTGACCGTCACGGGGTGTGGTCGACCGCCTGGACGATGCGGCGCGTCATTTCGACCATGAGCGGCACGTCGCGCATCATGCCCGAGCCGGCGCCGCGTCCGGCGATCTTCTTCATCGGGCATCCGAAGTTGATGTCGATGATGTCGGGGCCGGCGGCCTCGGCCATGCGCGCCGCTTCGACCATCGGTTCGATCAGGTGGCCGTAGATCTGGATGCCGACGGGGCGTTCGGCCTCCGTTATTTCGAGTTTTTTGAGCGACTTGGCCGCGTCGCGGATCAGGCCGTCCGACGAGATGAATTCGGTGACCACATCGGCGCCGAACTCCTTGCACATCGAGCGGAACGACGGATCGGTGACATCCTCCATCGGCGCCAGAAACAGCGGCTTGTCGCCCAGTTCCAGATCAGCTATTTTCATCGGCGGGTATTGTATCGGGTGACGAGTATTTTGTCGATGCGTGCGCCGTCCATGTCGACGATTTCCAGCGTGAAGCGGTTCCAGTGCAGCTTCTCTCCCGTTTGGGGAATGTGGTCCAGTTCGTCGTCGAGGATCAGCCCGCTGATCGTTTTGTAAGCGGTGTGCGGAATGACCTCCTCCATGTTGAAGTAGGCCAGAAAATCGTAGAAGGAGCACTGCCCGTCCACCAGGCAGCTCCCGTCTTCGCGCCGCACGATGTCGGGTTCGTCGAGGTCTTCGGGAATTTCGCCGACGAGGGCTTCGAAGATGTCTTTGAGGGTGACGATGCCGCGCGTGACACCGAACTCGTCGCAGACGATGCCGTAGCCCAGCTGTTCGCTGCGCAGCTGGTCCATGGCGTTATAGACTTCGCAGCTTTCATGGAAGAACTTGACCGGCCGGAGCGTTTTGCAGAGGTTGAAGTCGGGCTCTGCGAGGTGCTGGAAGAGATCTTTGAGATAGACCACGCCGACGAGTTTGTCGAGCTCCCGTCGGCGACGGGGTAAAGACTGTGCGGGTTGCGGTTGACCCGTTCGCGAATCTGGTCGGTCGTCATGGCGATGTCGATCCAGACGATTTCACTGCGGGGCGTCATCACCGAGTCGACCGCGCGGTCGCCGAGCGAAAAGACGCGTCCGACGATCTGCTGTTCGACCACGCGCACTTCGCCGTCGTCGACGCTCTCCTGGATGATCGAACGGATCTCCTCCTCGGTCACCTTGTTGTCCGACTCTTTGAGGCCCAGCAGTCGGGTGATCGCCGCGGTGCTGCGCGAAAGCAGCCATACGAACGGCGAGGCCGCCACCGAGAGTGCACGCATCGGCCGCGCGACGGCGCAGGCGATCTTCTCGGCCGTGTTCATGCCGATACGCTTGGGAACGAGTTCGCCGAAGATGAGCGTCAGGTAGGTGACGATGACGACGATCGTCACTTGGGCCGCGATCGTCGCCGTGCGCAGGGGAATACCCAGCAGAGGGAGTTCGCGGCCGAATTTCGCAGCCAGCGCATCGCCGGAGTAGATACCCGTGAGGATGCCGATGAGCGTGATGCCGATCTGGATGGTCGAGAGGAACTTGTCGGGATCCTCGATGATCCGGAGCGCGCGCCGCGCGCCGGCGTTTCCCTGCCGGGCACGCAGTTCGAGGTTGGAACGGCGCGCCGAGATCAGCGCGATTTCCGACATTGCGAAAAGCCCGTTGAGCAGGATCAGCAGGATAATGATGATGATTTCCATATTGAATGTATGCGGTATGTTCCGTACGTCGGCCGTTGTCCGGATGCGCGGGCGGGTTCATGCGCCTGCGCCGGTGCGTCGGCCGTCCGGTGCGGAAGCGTATCATTTTGCAAAGATACGAAAAGTCGAGCGCAGAAGCAAACGTATGTTCGATTCTGCCGAGACGGAGTATCTAAGGCGCAGCCAAAGTACGAAAAGTCGAGCGCAGAAGCAAGCGTCAGCTTGATTCTGCCGGGACGGCTAAGGCGTCGGCCGGAGATGAGTATTTCGGATGGCGGGAAATGCTGCGGGGAGAATTGTACGGAATCTGTTGCCGGCGATTGATTATTCACCGAAAAAAGCTAAATTTGCAGGGCTAAATCAACAAATCATCAGAGGAAAATGAATATCGATCACTTTATTTCGGAGGCGGTGAGCCGCTCGGTCGAGGCGCTCTACGGGCCGCTTGGGGAGGAGCAGTTGCAGATTCAGAAGACACGCAAGGAGTTCGACGGCGATTATACGCTGGTCGTTTTCCCGCTGCTGCGACGAAGCCGCAAGTCGCCCGAAGCGACGGCCGCCGAGATAGGGAGCACCTTACGGCGCATACGTGCCGGGAGGTGAAGTCGTTCAACGTCATCAAGGGATTCCTGAACCTCGCTCTTTCGGACGGCTTCTGGGCCGACCGTTTCGCCGAAATCGCAGCCGACGGAGCGTTCGGGCAGGCTCCTGCGACGGGCCGCAACGTGATGATCGAGTATTCGTCGCCCAATACCAACAAGCCGCTCCATCTGGGGCATATCCGCAACAACCTGCTGGGCTATTCGGTCGCGCAGATATTGCGTGCCGTCGGCCATAACGTCATCAAGGTCAACCTGGTGAACGACCGCGGCATCCACATCTGCAAGTCGATGCTGGCGTGGAAGCGCTACGGCAACGGCGAGACACCCGCTTCGTCGGGAATGAAGGGCGACCACCTGGTCGGTAAATACTACGTCGAGTTCGACAAGCACTACAAAGCCCAGATCAAGGAGCTCGTCGCCGCCGGGCCAAAGCGAGGAGGAGGCCAAGAAAAACGCTCCCGTGATGCTCGAAGCGCAGGAGATGCTGCGCAAATGGGAGGCCAGGGATCCCGAGGTCTACGGACTGTGGGAGATGATGAACGGCTGGGTGTACGACGGTTTCGACGTGACCTGGGGGATTTTCTACCGCCGTGAGGCGCTGGGCGTCGATTTCGACAAAATCTCGCGGCGACGGAACGTTCCTCATGACGAGAACGATCTTTCGACGACATGATCTACGTGGTGGGCAACGAACAGAACTACCATTTCCAGGTATTGAAACTGGTGCTCAAAAAGCTGGGATACGATTGGAGCGACCATATCACCCACCTCTCCTACGGGATGGTGGAGCTGCCCAACGGCAAGATGAAGTCGCGCGAGGGACGGTCGTCGACGCCGACGACCTGATCGACGACATGGTGCGCACGGCACGCGAAATGTCGGACGAACTGGGCAAGCTGGACGACTGCACGGAGGACGAGGCGGCTGCGATTTCGCGGATGGTCGGTCTGGGTGCACTCAAATATTTCATTCTCAAAGTCGATCCTAAAAAGACGATGCTCTTCGATCCGCGCGAATCGATCGATTTCAACGGCAATACCGGTCCCTTCATCCAGTATACGCACGCCCGCATCCGTTCGGTGCTGCGCAAGGCACAGGAGGCGGGGATCGCCTGCGGCGAAGCGTCGGCCGCGGCCTATCTGCCCGAAGAGGTGGCGCTCGTCAAGCAGTTGGCGGACTATCCCAACGTGGTGAAGGCCGCTGCCGAGAATTTCGCTCCTTCGATCGTCGCGGCATACGCCTATGAGTTGGCCAAACAATACAACGCCTACTACCACGATCACTCGATCCTGCGCGAGGAAGACGCTGCGGTGCGTGCCATGCGGCTGCGTTTGTCGGAGCAGGTGGCGCGCGTGATCCGGCTGGCGATGCGCCTGCTGGGGATCGACGTTCCCGAACGGATGTAGCCTGCGGCGGACAGCCTGCCTGTGCAGCCGGCAAAGAACGTATCGACGGCCCTCGACTCTGCTCAGGGGCCGTTTTTCGTCGTTTCGGCGCGATTGTTGAATGGATTGGTGCGAAATCATACTATCCACTCATAAATCGTTAATGACGTGAAAAGGATCTTTACCACTTTCGTATGTGCCTTTGCGGTATGCGCTGCGGGATGCCCAGCAGCGAAGCGGGGCTCCGGCATCGTGTCCGCAGGCCGATACCGTTTTGCTGTCGGCCGATGTCGACGGTACCTATCTGGTGCGCAAGTATCTGGTGAAACAACACGCCGACCGCAACTCCGACTATGCGGTGCGTTATCAGGTCGATGTGGCGCAGCTCTCGTCGACGCTGGCCGGAAATGCGCGGCAGCTGGACGATTTGCAGGCTTTTATCGACAAGGTTTCGCAGGATAAGTCGTTGCGGGTGACGGGCGTGACGATCACCGGCTACGCTTCGCCCGACGGACCCTATGCTCCCAACGAGCGGCTGGCGCGCAAACGCGCGACCGATTTCCGGAACTACGTCGATTCCCGCTACCGCCTTTCGGCCAGCTATCCGGTCACCGTATCGGCCGTAGTCGACGAGTGGCGGGCGGCGGTTCCGGCTGTGGAGGCTTCGTCGATACCTTCCAAGCAGGAGGTGCTGCAAATCCTGAACGGCAGCGACAAGGCGACGGTCAAGGAGATGCGACTCAAACGGCTGCCTGCGGCGTGGAATTACATGCGCCAGCATATCCTGCCGCCGATGCGCCATGTAGAGATGGCCTTCACCTACGACAAGAGCAGCGTCGTCACCGAGCGCACGCCCATTCCGCTGCCCGAAGTGGAGCCGGTCATCCATGCGACCTACATCGCTTGTCGACGATCAGCCCGACGGTCTGATTATCGATATGGACGAGTTCGATTGCACCTGCACGATGTAGCCCGTCCGTTTCAGGCGGGCGTTTTCCGCCCTGCTCGTCGACGCCGAGCCCCCGATCGGACGGGTCGCCGGGATCGCCTGCGGGCGGATCCGGCGACTCCGGCGGAAAAATCATCGGGCGAAGTGGCGATTGTCGGAGGTTTTATTATCTTTACGCCAAATATCAAACTATCAGGATTATTATGGCAAATTTAAAGAGAGCTGAAAAGGAGATCGACTACCGTCTGGAAGAGGTGGTTTTCGACTGCGATATGGCGATCTGCTTCCAGCCCTCGAAGGAAAAAGAGGTTTTCGAAGTGATGCAGGAGGCCGTTGCCGTCCGCAACGATCTCTTCACGAAGGCCAACAATCCCGCCGAGCCGCACAACCGCTCGCTCGTCCGCAAGCATTTCGCCGCTCTGCGCGTCGAGATGGTCCGGTCGCTTATGACAAGCTTTTCGAGGAGCTGAGCAAGATCAACGAGGCGAAGAAGTAGGGGAGTGCCCTTTTTCGGTAAATTTTGCGGGAGGCGACAGGCGACTGTCTCCTCCCGTTCGTATCCCTGCCGATCCCTCCGCGGTGCGCCGGGGCGTGCCGCTTGCAATCGAGGGGCGTATTTTCGTGTATCGCCGGCCTCGGCATCGAGTCGGTTGAAAATCGATAATCCCACACTGTTATGGATATTCCGAAGTTGATAGCCCCGCCCAGCGGGCCTATTTCGAGACGGGCGTCACGCGCGACATCGCGGTGCGGCGTCCCGATCTGGGCAAATCGGCTGTCGAGAGTTATGCATGACCGAAAATCGGCATCGTCGCGGGCGAAATCCGTTTCGCATTGCGTAACCTGAAATGCTGGATGCGGCCTCGCCGCGTCCCGACGCCGCTCTTCGCCTGGCCGGCGCGAAGCCGTGTGCGCTACGAACCGCTGGGCGTGGTGCTCGTCGTCGCGCCGTGGAATTACCCGCTGCAACTGACGTTGCTGCCGCTCGTCGGGGCGTTGGCCGCAGGGAACTGCGTGGTGCTGAAACCTTCGCCGGGCGCTCCGGCCACGGCAGCCGTTCTGTCAGAGATCATCGGCGAGTGCTTTTCGGAGGAGCTGGTCGCTCTGGTGCCGCACGCACCGGGCTGTGGAAGAGTTGCTGACGCGCAGCGGTTCGACCATATCTTCTACACGGGCGGAGGGACTTTCGGCCGTGAGATCATGGTGCGTGCGGCCGAACGCCTGACGCCCGTCACGCTCGAACTGGGCGGGAAAAGTCCTTGCGTCGTGGGGGCGGAGGCCGATTTGAAGCTGGCTGCGCGGCGCATCGTGTGGGGGAAGACCCTCAATGCCGGCCAGACCTGCGTGGCCCCCGATTTCCTGCTGGTGCACGAATCGGTTTGCGACCGGCTGCTGGTGGAGTTGCAGCGGGCCGTCGAGCGGCAATGGGGGAGCGATCCGCGCTTTGCGGTCGACTATCCCCGAATGGTCGACGGCGCCCATGCGCGCCGTGTGGCGGAGTTGCTCTCCACGGCGGGAGGCGAGACGGTCTGCGGCGGCGAGGTGCTCGAAGAGGAGCGCTATGTCGCACCGACGATCGTTCTGAATCCCGACCCGCAGAGCCGTCTTATGCGCGAAGAGATTTTTGCGCCGGTGCTGCCCGTGCTGACCTTCGCGGAGTTGTCGGAGGCGGCCGATGCGCTGCTCGCCGCCGACCGGCCGCTGGCACTCTATTATTTCGGCGACGAACGCGAAGGCCGCCGTCTGTGCGAGCGGGTGCCGTCGGGCGGGGTGGCGTTCAACGATGTGGTGATGCAGGTGTCGAGTCGTCGCCTGCCCTTCGGCGGGGTCGGTGCGAGCGGAATGGGACGCTATCACGGCGAGGCGTCGTTCGAGTGCTTCTCCAACTGCCGCTCCTATTTTCTGGGGTCGAAACGCTTCGACCTGCCGCTGCGTTATGCGCCTTATCCCAAGCGGCTGCTCGGCTGGCTGCGGCGGCTGATGGATTAGTGGCGGCTCAACACGGTGTGCGGTACGTCGCCGTGCGAGATGAGCTGGATCGGGCAGCCGTAGTTGCGCAGTTGTTCCTCGTCGATGATGTTCGAATCGTGCCGGTGAACATGACGGTTGACGCAGACGATGCTCTTCACCACCGAGGAGATCGTCCCCACGTCGTGCGACACCATGACGATGGCCATGCGGCGGTTCAACTCCTGGAGAATGCGGTATAGTTCATTTTCGAACTGGTTGTCGACGAAGTTGGCCGGTTCGTCGAGGATCAGCAGCCGCGGCTCGGAGATGATCGCCCGGCACAGAAGCGCCCGCTGCATCTGTCCTCCCGATATTTCGCCGATGGCTCGGCCGGCGACTTCGGCGATGCCGGTGCGTTCGAGCAGTTCCAGCGCCCGCCGGCGGTCTTCGGCGGTGTAGCGCGACCGGAATCGCTTGTGTCCCTGCAAGCCCGACAGGACCGTCTCCGTAACCGATATGGGGAAAGCCCTGTCGAAAACGTTCTGTTGGGGCAGATACCCGATCAGACGCTCTTTGCCGCGGAAAAGTTCGGCAGCGTAGTTCACCGTTCCGCGGTAGGGAATGTTGCCCAGAATCGCACGTACGAGCGATGTCTTTCCTCCGCCGTTGGGGCCGATGACCCCCAGGAAATCGTCCTCGAAAATATCCAGCGACACCTCATCCAGCGCCGTCGTCCCCTCGTATGCGACCGAGAGGTCTCTCACCGAGATCAATACGTTACTCATTTCCGGAGGTAAGTTGTCGGGTGATTTCCCCGATGTTTTCGATGACATCTTCACGCAGCGGATCGATCTTCACGCTGCGGGCGCCGATATCTTCGGCGATGACTTTGACCGTCGACGCGGGGTATTGCGCCTGATAGAAGACGCGCCGTACCTTTTTCCTGCGTGCCTCCTCGATCAGCCGCGCCAGGTGACGGGCCGACGGCTCCTTTCCGTCGTGTTCGACGGCGAGCTGTTCCAGTCCGTAGTCCGCCGCATAGTAGGTGAGGGCGGGGTGGTAGATCACGATCGTGTGTACGTCCGCCTGCCGCAGCGCTTCGGCACAGGCCGTATCGAGCGAGTCGAGGCGGACGAGCAGTTTTTCGTAATTTTCCGTATAACGAACCGAGTCGGGAAACGATGTGCGAAGCGCGTCGTAAGCGTTGGCGGCCATCTGTTTCAGTGCGCGCGGCGAGGTCCAGATGTGAGGGTCGATGCCGTGTGCGTGCCCTTCGGACGCGCGTGCTTTTTCGGTCGGTTCGTGTGTATGTCCGTGTTCGCAACTCCCTTCGAGCAGCCGGATGCCCCGGCTCAGGTTGACCAGTTTCTCCCGATCGGGAAAATCGCGTAACAGATTTTGTTCGAAGTCGATAAGCCCGACGTTGAAGACCAGTTTCGACCGGTTCAGCGCAACGTACTGGCGTGGTGTCGGTTCGAAACTTTCGGGGCTGGCGCCCGCCGGAACCAATACGTCGACTTTGAAGTCGTCTCCGACGATCTGCTCGACGAGCGAGCGCAGCGGCAGAATCGAGACGTAAAGTCGCTCCTTGTCTGTCTGGCGGGTGCTTGACGTACAACCTGTTGTGAAAAGCGACAGGAATAATAAATATAGATATGCGGTTCTCATAATCGTTATGTATCGTCGTTTCCGGACGGCAAAACCGCTCCGGCGAATGAGAACAAATGTAGCGAAAAAAAAATCCGGTTCACTGCGCATTTTCCTGTGGGGAAATCGATGGAATCGTGCATTTTCGGATTACAAGGTGGGATATTTCAGTGATTGATACGCCGTCGGGGGTAGCTGTATCCGACCGTTCGAATGGTCCTTTTGGCCGGATCGATATTTAATTTAACATAATATAAATATTAATCCATTGTTTGCTGTTTTATAAAATGCGGGATTATAATATTTCTCTGGACCACTATGAATCTGTTTTGAAGTCGCCGGAGGTCTGGCGATTCGCCGACTCTTTTTTGGCCGTGCCGATGCATTATTAAGAAATAATTGCGACCAAGGAATTTGGAGAAATTCCGGGTTACCGAAAATACTCCTAAGAACCTGTTTTTGGAGTCTATATTATGTTAATTCCGGTAAGGTTCCGCCTACTGTATTTTACGGGTGGAAAAGATCGTTGGCAAAAACGAATCGTGACCCGTTGGCAGGGAAAATGGGGCTGCGTCCGAAGTGTCGGACGGGATTCGTTGTTTCGATAGGTTCGGATAGACGTCCGAACCGATGACGTATGATCGAATGGGAACGCCGGTTGAAGTCCGGATTATCCGTGTCCGGCAAATTTGAGAACGGAGCTGCGGTCAGGTTTCCTATTCCTGTTTCGGCGTAAAACTTTCGAAGGTTCGATCGGAATAAACGATGATGATTCGTTGCACGGTAGAAGATGTCATATTTCTAAAATCTCCGGAAGCGATCCGATGCGGATCGACCGCGTCGACGGTATCCGTATTTCCGGCGATATCGGTTTCGTAAGGGGAACCGGAAGGTTGTTCGGAGGTTGCGGATTCTGTCGTAAAAAGGTCGGGCGAAACGGGTTGTTCCCTGATCGGAGTTTCATCCGAGCGGTACATTGTTTCATCGTCGAGCAGCAACCAATCAGGGTTGATCTGCGGGAAACTGAGCAGAATTTTGCGTAGCAGATCGTATCCCGGTTTGCTGCGTCCGGAGATGATATGGGAGATATTGGAAGCGCCTGTCCCCAGAATTTCCGCAAGGCGGCTTGAAGTCAATCCTTCGCTTTTCATCAGTCTCAACAATTTTTCTCCCATATTCCCTGATTTTTACAAATATAAACATTTTTATTTTGTAAAACAAGCGAGATTCAAAAATGTAAACAATTAACAACGGAAGAATTTGTTTACAATTGTAAACAAATTAAAACTGTAAAAACACGATTTTCTTTTTTTACTTACTAATTATATTTAGATAGAATATGGCAAATATGTGATTTTCTGCAATTTTATACTTATATAATCTTCTGTAATGAGAATCCTTTTATCGTGCGCTGGTTTTACTCCAATATATGAAATCTTGTAGTGAATATAAATCGTATAACCATTTGATATTTAATAATATGAATTTACATATTCAATATTTGCACCTGGTGAAATCCGAGGACTAGTCAATCGTGAATGTGTTTTAACGATGTTTTACAGATTATGAATTATGAACACCTGATTTTTCCGATTTGTGTTTACAAAAGTAAACAAAGAAGGCGTTGAATTCACTTGAAATTATTTACAAAAGTAAATATACTACCCTTTCGTGACTATTTTCAATGAAAAATATGATTTCTCGCCTCTTGTCTTCTCTAAAAATTACCATACCTTTCCAGTTGTATACATTATGTTAAAAACAGATTGTTGATAATTCTTTCATATCCACTTATCTATTTATTTATAAGGTATCTATATTTTTGTAATCCGAGGTATTCATGACCTTTTCAGCTCGTATGATTTTTCGATCGTTCAGCGCTGATTCGGGTGTTTGAGGCGGAGAGAATAGGCGGTTTGCTCCTATTTTGATTCTTGAAAAGTCGGTTTCCGGCAGCGAAATCCTGCCTGTTCCGATCGAATTCCCGCTGGATGCGAAAAAATGGAGCGATATTCGGAGTTACCCTTTTTTTGACGGAGCTCGACCGACGGTTTTGGGGAACCTCTGGAATTCGAAGCGTGTCGATTGAAGGTAAAGTGCGCTGTTGATTTCTTCAGAAGGTTTGTTCGCGCGGAGTTCGATTCGGGGAAAATACCCTATTGGTTTGACGTCGCCGGATTCGGTTCGTTGCGGGGATGCTCGGACGTGCCGGATACAGGAAAAACAGAAGTGTCAAAATTTACATATTTGATAGCGTGTAAATGCTACGTCGCTGTTCGATTCTCCGGATATTTCCGACCGGCCGGCCGAATCCGTTTATTTTCGAATATTGGTTGCGGGCAACGGTAACTCCGTATTGTCGTAGAGGGAAACAGAGCAGGCATGGGATGAAACGCCCGGAACGATTGTGCGAACGTAGGCAGTGCGGGTGTGCGGGTGTGCGGGTGTGCGGGTGTGTGGGTGTGGGTGTGGGTGTGGGTGTGGGTGTGGGTGTGGGTGTGGGTGTGGATGCTGCTTACTGGCTTTATCGGACTGCCCGATCCGGCGCATTTGTTTGTGTCGCAAAAAGCGGAATATCGAGATGATCGCGCTGTTGGATTCTTTGCTGTTCTCCGGTCGGAGGTGCCGGGAGGCTTTGCGTTCGCTGCGCTCGGTTTCGTGCTGTTTGTGCGGTGGACACGCAAGCGGTTTCAGTCGATGTCGTGGAGCTTGGGGCCGCCTATCTTCGGAAAAGAGTAAATCCCTGTTTTGCTGAAAAAACGAAAATCCGCTTCGGAATTTTTCGGTATCGTGTCGTCCGATGCAGGTCGTGCATGGCGGAAACCGTCGGTTTACGTGATATTTCAAGACGAAGGTGCTCTGTGCGAGGCTCCTGCGCCGGGGTGTACGGGTGACGGTGTGCCGTCGCGGAGAAAAGCAGGACGCTTCCCAGCGATTCGATCAGGACCGGGGAGGGGCGATGTGCAGAATGGAAAAGGCAGGGAAATTCGGGCGGATATAGTAAAAAAGCTTTGTTTTCAACAGACGTTTTCTCGCCATGACATAGCTCGCGCAAGCGCGGCTCTGTTCATTTGGCTTAACGAAAACGTTCGTTTTCAACAGACGTTTTCTCGCCATGACATAGCTCGCGCAAGCGCGGCTCTGTTCATTTTGGCTTAACGAAAACGTTCGTTTTCAACAGTCGTTTTTCTCGCCATGGCATAGCTCGCGCAAGCGCGGCTCTGCTCATTTGGCTTAACGAAAACGTTCCTGGGAAAGGAACGTTTTTCGGTCAAGACCGGCGCCTTTATGAAGTATGCCGCGATTCCCTATCGGTTCAATTTGGCGGCGATCGCCTGAAACTCTTCGGGCGTCAGGGAGAGTTTCTCACGCCGGAAGTCGACGTCGCTTTCGCTTTTGATCGGGATCAGATGGATGTGTGCATGGGGGACTTCCAACCCCAGCACGACGACCGCCACCCGTTTGCAGTCGATCTGCCGTTCGATCCTGCGGGCGATTTTCTTGGCGAAGAGCATCATGCCGGCGAGCGTTTGATCGTCCAGATCGAAAATGTAATCGACCTCTTTCTTGGGCACGACGAGCGTATGTCCTTCGGTCAGGGGGTTGATGTCGAGAAATGCGTAGTAATTCGCATCTTCGGCGACTTTGTACGACGGAATCTCTCCGGCGATGATGCGTGAAAAAATCGATGCCATGATGCAGTTGTTTTTATTCTTCGAATTTGGGTTTCAGTATTTCGGAATAGATGACCGCACGCCGCAGATCGAATGGCTCTCCGAGCGGGCCGTCCGTTGCCGCGGGGCATGTCGGACGCTTCTCTTCGGGTGTCTCCTGCCTGACGTCGTGCGTTGCGATTGGGGCGGGAATCGTGTCGGCGGCGGATGCTTCGTCGTCGAACGTTTCGAGCGATACCGCCTCGACGACGAGCGGTTCGGAGGCAGCTTCCTCTACCCTCGCGTCGCGCCGGGCCTCCTGTTCGGCCGGACGCCTCGCATGTCGTGCAGGACGGGGCTCCATCTCGACCGGGGGCGCTACCCTTTCGTCCGTATCGTCGGCCTGCCGCTCCTGCCGTTGTGTACGCTTTTCTGATCCGAAGCCGTTTTCACGCTCCAGAGAATGATAATGGCCACCCAGATTAAAACGGTAATATCCATGACTTTTCCTCCTTATAAGTTTCGTTTCACGCTCTCCATGCCCTTTATTTTGCGGAGATTTTTCGAGGACGACGCTCAGGCTCTCCGCATTTTTGACGTAGAGGCTCAGGGTTCCTTCGAAAATGCCGTCGTGGCTCTGGATGCCTATTTCGCGGATGTTGATGCTGAAATCGCGGCTGATGACGTTGGCCAGATCCAGCAAAATGCCCGTGCGGTCAATGCCGCGCAACTCGATGGTCGAAAGGTAGGAGACGGCCTTGTGCTGCGACCACTTGATCTCGTCCTTGATGATGTTGCGCCCGAACTGCGATGCGAGCCGGTTCAACTCCTCGCAGGTGGCCTTGTGGACGATGATCTTGCCCGACTGCGGATCGCGGAATCCCACGACCTTGTCGCCCGGAATGGGTTTGCAGCACTCGGCGACGACGAATTCCGGCGACGTGTCGTCCGCCGCCTCGTCGATCGCCGGCGTCTCGTCGTCCTCGCTCTCCGGCTTCGCCTTTTTGGGGATGAACAGCGTCCAGAATTTCAGGATCTTGCTCGCCGAGTTGACTTTCAGATGCTTCTCTATATCGTCCAGCCGGATGATGCCTGCACCGATTTTGCTGTAAAAACTCCTCCTTGGTCGCGCATTCGTATGCCGGAACCAACTTGCGCAGTACACGTCCCGAAAGGTTGATATTGAGTTTGGCGAGCCGCTCGGTGAGCGTCGCCATACCCCGTTCGATGTTGTTCTGCTGTTCGCGTTTGAGGAAGTTCTTGATCGATTGCTTGGCCTTGCTCGTCGTCACCAGGTCGAGCCATTCGGCTTTGGGACGTGCGTTGTCGGCCGTGATGATCTCGATCTGATCGCCGCTCGAAATCTGCGTCGTGACGGGTTCGAGCTTATGGTTGATCTTCGCGCCGATCGCCTTGTTGCCGACGTTGGTGTGGATGTCGTAGGCGAAATCGAGCGCCGTGGCGCCGAAGGGCAGCCGGCGAGGCTCGCCTTTCGGTGTGAAGACGACGATTTCGGAGGTGTAGAGCGACAGCTTGAAGTTATCCAGAAAGTCGACGGCGTTTTCCGTCGGCGAGTTGAGCGCATCGCGGATCTTTTGAGCCACTTGTCCAGCTCGTCCTCGTTCTGCGAAATGGTCTCCTGCTTGTACTTCCAGTGGGCGGCCACTCCCCTTTCGGCGATGTCGTCCATGCGCTGCGTGCGGATCTGCACCTCGACCCATACGCCGTCGGGGCTCATCACCGTCGAGTGCAGCGCCTCGTAACCGTTGGCTTTCGGGGTGTTGATCCAGTCGCGCAGGCGGTCGGGCTTGGGCGTGTAGATGTCCGTGATCGTAGCATAGATCTGGTAACACTGCGTCTTTTTCCGACGGGAAGGGCAGCGGTTTGAAGACGATGCGGATGGCGAACAGATCGTAGACCTCTTCGAAAGGAATCTGTTTGCGCTGCATCTTCATCCAGATCGAGTAGATGCTCTTGACACGGGCCGAAATCTCGAAATTGATGCCGTCGTGCCGCAGCGCTTCGACGATCGGAGCGTTGAAGCGTGCGATGAACTCCTGGCGCGACGCCTCCGTCTCGTCCAGTTTGCGGCTGATCTCCTCGTACTGCTCCGGAAAACGGTACTTCATGCAGAGGTCTTCCAGTTCGGTTTTGATGGCGAAAAGCCCCAGTCTGTACGCCAGCGGCGCGAAGAGGTAGATCGTCTCGCTGGTGATCTTGATCTGCTTGTTCAGGGGCATGGCGCCCAGCGTGCGCATGTTGTGCAGCCGGTCGGCGATCTTGATGAGGATTACCCGCACGTCGTCCGAGAGCGTGAGCAGCACCTTGCGGAAATATTCAGCCTGCTCCGACGTGTCGGCGTTGAAGACGCCCGACATCTTGGTCAGTCCGTCGACCATCGAGGCGATCTTCGGACCGAAGATGCGCTCCATGTCTTCGACCGTGTATTCGGTGTCTTCCACCACGTCGTGCAGCAGCGATGCGACGACCGATTTGACTCCCAGCCCGATCTCCTCGATGACGATTTTCGCCACGGCGATCGGGTGCAGCAGATAGGGTTCTCCCGAACGGCGGCGCACACCGGCGTGCGCCTCTTTTCGCAAGGAAAAGGCGCGCTTGATGAAGTCCCAATCCTCATCTTTCCTGCAAATTTTGGTACAGGAACGGAGCAGGTCTTCCCACCGCTCCTCGATGATTTTTTCGTCTTCGGCCGTGAATCCATATCCCTCGTTTTCGGTTTGCGCTCCGTATGCCGAAGCGCCCGGCCGCCAGCCGGAGTGCTTCCCGGACGGGCGGGTGGGCTCTTCTGCTGCGGCGCTTTCATCGCCTCGCGCACTTTCGTCTCGATTTCGTCGGCGAGTGCCGTATCGGTCTTGAAGAGCTCCTTGACCGCGTCGCGGCCCTGTCCGAGCTTGCGGTCGCCGTAGGAGAACCACGAACCGCTCTTCTTGATGACTCCGTAATCCACGCCGAGGTCGATGATCTCGCCGATCTTGGAGATTCCCTCGCCGAACATGATGTCGAACTCTGCCTTCTTGAAGGGGGGTGCCACCTTGTTCTTCACTACCTTGACTTTGGTGCGGGTTCCGAGCTGCTCCTCGCCGTCCTTGATGACCGACATGCGGCGGATGTCGATACGCACGCTGGCATAGAATTTCAGCGCGTTGCCGCCGGTCGTGGTTTCGGGATTGCCGTAGACCACGCCGATCTTGTCGCGCAGCTGGTTGATGAAGATGCAGACGGTCTTGGTCTTCGATATGCTGGCCGTCAGCTTGCGCAGCGCCTGCGACATGAGCCGCGCTTGCAGGCCCATTTTCGAGTCGCCCATGTCGCCTTCGATCTCGGCCTTGGGGGTGAGTGCCGCCACCGAGTCGATGACGATGATGTCGATCGCACTCGAACGGATCAGCGAGTCGGCGATTTCGAGCGCCTGCTCGCCGTTGTCGGGCTGCGAGATGAGCAGGTTGTCGACGTCCACGCCGAGTTTCTGTGCGTAGAAACTGTCGAACGCATGCTCGGCGTCAATGAAGGCCGCGATGCCGCCCGCCTTCTGCGCCTCGGCGATCGCATGGATCGCCAGCGTCGTCTTACCCGACGATTCGGGGCCGTAGATCTCGATGACACGTCCTTTGGGATAGCCGCCCACGCCGAGCGCCATGTCGAGCGTGATCGACCCCGTGGGAATGACCGGCACGTCGACGATCTCGCTGCTGTTCATGCGCATGATCGACCCTTTGCCGAAATCCTTTTCGATTTTGTCCATGACCGCGCTAAGCACTTTGAGCTTGTCCGCGTTTGCCTGTGGTTTTTCTGCCATATCGTTCGTTGTTATTCTGCTTGTTTGTAAGCGTCGGCGATCTGCCGATAGTGATTCTTGGTGTCCACCTTGGTGAAAATCTTTTCGATGCGCCCCTCGGCGTCGATGACGAAGGTCGTGCGCAGCACGCCCATGTACTTGCGGCCGTACATCGACTTTTCGGCCCAGACGCCGAACGCTTCGCAAACGCTGTGGTCGGTGTCGGCCAGCAGCGTGAAGTTCAGTTCGTGTTTGGCGCAGAAATTCCGGTGCGAACGTTCGCTGTCGGGGCTGACGCCGACGATCCGGAACCCCATGGCTGCCAGTTCGGCCTTGCCGTCGCGCAGGCTCTTGGCTTCGAGCGTGCATCCCGAAGTGTTGTCCTTGGGATAGAAATAGAGTATCGTGCGTTGTCCCATGAGGTCGGCCTTCGTAAAGGGCTGGCCGTCCTGCGTCACGGAGGTGAAATCGGGGGCCGTATCCCCCACTCGGAGCGTCGTCATTTTTTCGTAATGCGAATTAATTGTTCAAGACGATGTCAAAGATACGGAAAGTCGAGCGCAGAAGCAAGCGTCAGCTTGGTTATGCCGGGACGGAGTATCTAAGACGAAGTCAAAGATAGTGAAATTTTTCGGAAAATGCGCGTTCGGCGCCGGATTCGGGTCTTTTCGGGACGTTTTCGGGAAGGTCAGTCCCACATCATGACGACTTCCACCTGTTCGTTGAACTCCTGCTCGGTGCGGTTGAGCACGTGCAGGCACGAAGGGCAGCGGATCGGAATGTCGGTTTCGACGACCGACGAACCGCATCCGACGCACTCCTGATAGAGGCCGTAGCAGGCCGATGCACTGTGCTGGAACTCCGTTCCGCAGTGCTTGCACTTGATTTTGTAGGCTGTTCCCATGCTTTTCTGAGCTTTTCGTTTTTTCGATACTGCAAAGGAACGAAACCTTCGTGTCAGGTTTTGACACAAGAAAAAATATCGGAATCATTTTACGGAATTGTCCGTTTTGATGTTGTCGGGAGGGGCTGTTCGGGGAGGGATTCAGGTCGGCGATCACCGCCGCGTTGCGCCGGAAATAATCGGCCACGTAGCGTTTCAGCTCGGGCGAGTCGACGATCTCCACGTCGTCGAGCAGTCCCGCGACGAAACGGGCGACGCCGGCGAATCCCGCCACTTCGGTCTCCAGCAGCCAGTGGCTCTCGCCGTCGGGTGCGAGG
>VOFI01003225.1_pt1 | contig 37771 bp, 31 predicted proteins | sample 5384131 | NCBI WGS metagenome assembly VOFI01 (sample SAMN12384728, study PRJNA508395) | human gut metagenome | isolation source: healthy gut H | host: Homo sapiens | reverse complement strand
GTCCAGCGCCACGGGGTCGGTCGAGGCGAGGATGCCGATGTCGCCCATTTCGGGTGCCGCAGGGTGGGCGTCGCAGTCGCAGTCGACCGAGAGGTTGTTCATCACGTTGATGTAGAGGATCCGCTCCCCGCAATGGTCGGCGACGGCCTTGGCCGCTTCGGCCATCGATTCCAGGAAGTCGTCCTGCGGGGGCAGGGCGCTCCACATCTCGGCGGCGTTTTTCGTCTTGCCGGCCGAGTGGATCCACGCCTTGCCCGCCGACGAGGCGATGCCGATCGAGATGTTCTTGATCGCGCCGCCGAAGCCGCCCATCGCGTGCCCCTTAGAAGTGCGACAGCACGACCGTGAAATCGTAGTTCAGAAAGTTTTTTGCCCACGTAGTCCTCCGCGAGGTGCCGTCCGCCCTCGACCGGAAGCGCCGTTTCGCCCTCGGCGTCCATGATGTCGACCGCGGCGATGGCGGTGAAGCCGTGGTCGGCAGCCGCTTTGAGATGGTCGGCCGTGCGGGCACGTCCACCGCCGTAGGCGGTGTTGCACTCGACGATCGTGCCGCCGACCTTGCGTACCAGCGGTGCGACGAGCGCCGGTTGCAGGAAGTGGTGTCCGCCCGGTTCGCCCGTCGAGAGTTTGACGGCCACCCGTCCCGTGGCTTCGCGGCCGAGCGCTTCGTAGATGCGCACCAGCGCCTCGGGCGTGATCGTGCGCGTCAGGTAGACCTTGGGATTCGCGGTCTTCTCCTGCGGCGGGTTGTCGTTCGCGCGGGCCTGCCCTCCGCAGGCGCCTGCGCACAATGTCAGCGACAGGAATGTCGTCATCCAGATTCTTTTCATCGTATCGTTGAATTTCGTTCTTCGTTTTCCCGCCTCGGCAAAGCCCGAACAAGTTCGGCTCTGCACTCGGCTTAACGAAAAGGTTCACATTCGTGCTCCTTTTCCCGCCTCGGCATAGCCCGAACAAGTTCGGCTCTGCACTCGGCTTAACGAAAAGGTTCGTTTTTTCGATCGGTTCCGTCGTCTTCGGGCGCAAGTCCGGCGACGCCTTCGGTTCCGACACTGCAAAAATAGCGCATCGGCGCTTCCGGTCCGTTATACGGATCACGGATTGTCTTACCATTATTACGGTTGTCGCGTAAAAACCGAAAAAATGCGTAACTTTGCAAAGGTCTCAAAATGCCGCGATCATGGAGAACGTATTGAAACTGGATCGTGTCGAACAGTATAACGATCTGGTGCACTATCCGACGCTGCACCCGCTCGTCAGCGTCATCGACTTTTCGCAGTGTCCGCTCTGCGAGCGCGTCCGGTTCTGCGTGGGGTTCTACACGGTATTTCTCAAAGATGTCAAGTGCGGCGATATCCAGTACGGCCGTCGCACCTACGACTATCAGGAGGGGACGCTCGTCTTCCTCGCCCCGGGGCAGTGCGTCGGGTTCGACAATCGGGGCGTGAAATTCCAGCCCAAAGGCTGGGCGCTTCTCTTCCACCCCGATCTGCTGCGCGGCACGCAGCTGGGGCGCAACATCCGCAACTACACCTTTTTTTCCTACGAGGTGCGCGAAGCGCTCCACCTCTCGGAGCAGGAGCGGCGCACGATCCTCGACTGCCTGCACAACATCCGCCACGAGTTGCAGCACGCCATCGACCGCCACAGCCGCACGCTCGTCGTGAACAACATCGAGATGTTCCTCAACTATTGCGTGCGCTTCTACGACCGCCAGTTCATCACGCGCAGCGACGTGGCGGGAAAGGATATTCTGGCGCGCTTCGAACGCACGCTCGACGACTATTTCCTCTCCGACAAACCCCAGACCGAAGGGCTGCCCACCGTGCAGTACTGCGCGCAGGAGCTCCACCTGTCGGCCAACTACTTCGGCGACCTGGTCAAACGCCTGACGGGAAAGACGGCGCAGGAGCACATCCGCCTGCGGCTCATCGACGCGGCCAAGGAGCGCATCGCCGACCCCGCGCGCTCGATCGCCGAGGTGGCCTACGAACTGGGATTCAAATACCCCGCGCACTTTACCAGACTCTTCAAGAACGTGGTCGGTTGCACTCCCAACAGGTACAGGAGCCGTTTCGACTGAGTGTTCGGGAGTTCCGGTAAAAAAGAATCTTACAAAATCGATAGATATCATGTATCCTTTGAAATTCGAACCTTTCCTGCGTCCCATGATCTGGGGCGGCGAGAAGATCGCCGCCTACAAGGGCGTCGAGACCTCTGTGCGGTCGATCGGCGAGAGCTGGGAGCTGTCGGGCGTCGCCGGACACGAATCGATCGTCGCCGAGGGGTCCTGCAAGGGTGTTTCCCTGCCGGAGCTGATCGACCGCTACGGCGCCGAACTGGTGGGAAAGAGCAATTACGAACGTTTCGGCAACGAATTTCCGCTGCTGGTCAAATTCATCGACGCCCGCGAGGATCTCTCGATTCAGGTACACCCCGACGACCGTCTGGCGTGGGAGCGTCACCGGATGCACGGCAAGACCGAGATGTGGTACGTCGTTTCGGAGACGGGCGGTGCCAGTCTGCGTATCGGTTTCGACCGCCGCGTGGATGCCGAAACCTATGCCGCGGCGGTAGCCGACCATACGATCTGCGACCTGCTGCGCGACCATCCCATCGCTGCGGGCGACGTCTTTTTCCTGCCGGCGGGGCGTGTCCACAGCATCGGCGCCGGCGCTTTCATCGCCGAGATCCAGCAGACGTCGGACCTGACCTACCGCATCTACGACTACGACCGGCCGGGGCCCGACGGCAAGCCGCGCGAACTCCATACCGAGCTGGCCAAGGAGGCGATCGACTACACCGTGCCGGACGACTACCGCACGCACTACGAGCGGATCCGCAACAAGGACACGGAGCTGGTCGCCTGTCCCTATTTCACCACGCACCTCTGCGACGCCACGTTCAGCGTGCTGTGCGACTATTCGGCGCTCGATTCGTTCGTGGTGCTGATCTTCGTCGCAGGTGCGGGCGAGTTGGTCGATTCCGAAGGGAACCGTGTGGCGGTGCGGCAGGGCGAGACCGTACTGATCCCCGCCTCGACGCGGCAGGTCACGCTGTTGCCGGGACACGGGGGGCTGCGCTTCCTGAGCAGCTACATCGAAACGCCCGAAGAGTAGCCGATCCTTCCGATCACCGGAACGCCGTGCGGCGCCATTCGTCGATCTCGGCGGGGGCGACCGTGCGGCGCAATACCTCCATCGCCTCTTCGAATTCGTTGGGGTAACGCTTCATGCCCGTCCCCTCCTTGCTCCGCATGACGATCGTCTGCGTGCGGCAGAAGCGGAATCCGAGGCTGCGGTAGAGCCGCAGCGCCCGGTGGCTCCATGTCTGCGTATGCAGCAGGATCGCTTCGCCGGGGGCGAGTCGTACGGCCCGTCGCACCGCCGCCGTGGCGATCGCACGTCCCAGACCCCCGTCCCTGGTGGGCGGGTTCGACGGCCACCCATTGGAGTTGTAGCTGACGCAGCGATGCCTCCTCTTCCGTCCATGTCGTCGCCGTTGCGACGGGTTCGTCCCGTTCCGTGACGACGAAGAGGCACCGCAAGGCGGCTTCGGGCAGGTAGACGCGCTCGAAATAGGCGCGCGCCGCCGCTTCGTCGGGGAACTCTCCGACCGAGGTTTCGATGCGAGCCCAATGACGTTCGTCGCCCGGCGCGAAGGGGCGGATGCGATAGCCCGCAGCAGGAGCGGGCGGAGCGAGCCGTTCGGCGACGGCGGCTTCCATGCGCATGATGATGCTTTTTGTAAAGGGAGCGATTTGTCGAGCATGGTATCTGATTCTGCATGTATGTTTTTCGGCCTATCCGGCATCGCGAAGAGCGCGCTCCGCACAAGCGGTGCGGAGCGTTCCGATTAGGGCCGGATCGGGAGTATGCGGCCTGTTCCGTTGTCGGGCGCTGCCGCGGTTCAAAGTTAACTATTTCGTTCCGGTTACCGAATCCTGCTGCGATTTTTCGGCTCGGAGGGCGCGGATTTGCGGTTTCGAAAGGTAATTCGTCTCGAAATCGGATAAAATAATCTTTTATTTGTAAATATACGGTGGAAAAATTTTGTAATCTGAATTTTAGTTTCTATATTTGTTTCGTCATGAAAGTTTTGGGTTGAAAAACCGAAATCTTTCTTCGGCAAGTTTGCATATAGGTTGATAATTATGTAGGGGGCATCGGCCGGGCTGATTCAGTCCGGCCGATGTTTTTGCGTTCCGGAGGGATCATTTCGAAACGAAAAGAGAACCTGCGACGAAGTGCCGCAAGCTCTCTCTTTTCGCTGTGCACGGCAGCGGTCAGACTTTCAGGAAAATCCGCTTTTTATAGAGGAAATAGAGGAAGAGCCAGCTGACGAGCAGATAGCCCGTGCTGGCGACGACCGGTGCCAGCGTCTCCGGCATCTTCGCGGCCAGACCGCCGAAAAAAAGAAAGCGGAGATCCCCTTGAAATCGACGATGCGCTGCGCCATGTAGATCGTAATCGAGTTGAGCCCGATCACCTGGAACGGCAGCACCCAGCCCTTGTACCCTTTCACGTCGATGATCCAGTAGAAGAGGGCGAACATGCCGAGCGAGTATCCCGCGACGACGCAGACGAACGAGCTGGTCCACAGCTTGTTGATCGGGAAGCTGAGATCCCACAATATGCCGACGAGCGTGAAGGCGGCAGCGGCCAGCGCCATGTAGAGTGCCCTTGCGGTTGCCGGAGAGGCGTTGTTCGGAGAGGCGGACGAACTCTCCGGTGAGCATTCCGAGCATCGCCGTGGCGACGGCCGGCACCGTGGAGAGCAGCCCCTCGGGATCGAAGATCTTGTTGTGGAGCTTGCCCGGCAGCAGCAGCCGGTCGATGTAGCCCACGATCGTTCCCTCCATCGAATAGACGTCGGCGCCCGCCGGAGCGTCGGGAGCGGGGACTAAGGCCAGCAGCGCCCAGTAGCCGACGAGGATCGCGCCGACGATTCCGATGCGGGTGCGGGTGCGGAAGTTGAGGAACAGCATCGCGGCGAGTGCCCACGCCAGGCCGATACGGCCCAGTACGCTGGCCGTGCGCATCGGCCAGTCCAACCGGAAGAGACCGTTGTAGATCAGTCCGAAGAGGATGAGCAGTGCGCCCCGTTTCAGAATCTTGCGGTAGAGGTCGCCCTGCGTCGCCCCCAGCGATCGCTGCTTCGCGAGCGAAAAGGGATAGGAGATGCCCGCGATGAAGAGGAAGAGCGGGAAGATGGTGTCGTGATGCGCGAAGCCGTCCCACGCGACATGGCTCATCGATTCGGCGACGGCTGCCGATACGTCGCCCGGAAAGAGATGGCAGACGTTGACGACGAGCGACGCGAACCCCATGATGAAGAGCATGTCGAACCCGCGGAGGGCGTCGAGCGACAGCAGGCGTTGGGAGAGTTTGGGTTCATTCATAAAGTTAGGGTTATAAGGTTGAATTTCATTCTTCGTTTTCTCGCCTCGGCATAGTCCGAACGAATCCGGCTCCGCCCCGTTTGCCGACCGGCTGTTTTGCGTGGGAACATCCTCTGCTGCGGAGGGGTTTCCGCCGGTCGGGGAGCGGGTCAGCCGTTGATGACCTTGACCTGTTCGTGGACGGACTCTTCGTGGATGGCTTGCAGCAGGGTCTTGACGAATTCGGGGTTGATACCCAGCTCGACGGCCTGTGCGCCGCGTTTGTTGAGGATTTCGTCGTAACGCTTGGCTTGCAGGATCGGCATACTGTGCTCTTTCTTGTACTGCCCGATCTCGCGCGAGATGCGCATGCGCTTGGCCATGAGTGCCAGCAGTTCGTCGTCGAGCCGGTCGATCTGCTGCCGCAGTTCGGCCAGCGGTTCGGTGGTCTGTCGTTTCGCGCACGACGAGCGTATGCAGCATGAAGCAGAGCACGTCGGGGGTCACCTGCTGTTGTTTGTCGCTCCACGCCTCGTCGGGGGTGCAGTGCGATTCGACGATCAGCCCGTCGAAGCCCAGGTCCATGGCCTCCTGCGAAAGCGGCGCTATCAGTTCGCGTTTACCGCCGATGTGGCTCGGATCGCACAGCAGCGGCAGTTGCGGCAGCCGGCGGCGCAGTTCGATCGGGATGTGCCACTGGGGCTGGTTGCGGTAGATCGTGCGGTCGTAGCTGCTGAATCCGCGGTGGATGGCTCCCAGCCGCCGTAGGCCGGCGTTGTAGAGACGTTCGATGGCGCCGATCCAGAGTTCGAGATCGGGATTGACCGGATTCTTGACCAGCACCGGAATGTCCACGCCGCGCAGCGCTCCTGCCAGTTCTTGCATGGCGAAAGGATTGGCCGAGGTGCGGGCGCCGATCCACAGCAGGTCGACCCCCGCTTTGAGCGCTTCGAAGACGTGGCGCTCGGTGGCCACTTCGGTCGAGACGTACATGCCGGTTTCGGCCTTGACACGTTGCAGCCAGCGCAGTCCTTCGACCCCCACGCCCTCGAATCCGCCGGGCTTGGTGCGGGGTTTCCAGATGCCGGCGCGGAAGATCTTCACTTCCTGCGCGGCGAGCGCGCGGGCGGCCGCGAGCACCTGCTCTTCGGTTTCGGCACTGCACGGGCCGGCGATTACGAGCGGCCGCCTGGTCGGGATGCCGGGGAGTATGATGGGTTGCAGATCGTTCATTTCCATAATTTTATCGGGGTATTTATTCGTTGAATGCGGCGTATTCGCCCAGAATTTTGAAATCTTTGGTCAAAGGGGTGATCGCGTCGATCGACTGCCGGTAACGGGTGTAGTCCGCAAAGGATACGTCCACGTAGAAGCGGTACTCCCATTCGCAGCCGATAATGGGCATCGACTGGATTTTGGTGAGGTTGATGTCGTAGAACGAAAGGATGGTCAGTACTTTGGAGAGGCTTCCCTGGGTATGCGGCAGGCTGAATACGAGCGACGCCTTGTCGGCGCGGGCGGAACCCGTGTGGCGGTCGGCGTGGTAGCGGTCGGCCAGCAGCAGGAAGCGCGTGAAGTTGCGTTTGTTGGTCTCGATACCCTCTTCGAGAATCTCCAATCCGTAGCGTTCGGCCGCCAGCCGGCCGCAGATGGCGGCGTGTCCCGTGAGACGGCGTTCGGCGATCTCGGCGGCGCTACCCGCCGTGTCGTCCCGCTCGACGGCTTTGAGCTGCGGGTGGGCTTTGAGGAATTCGCCGCACTGCATCAGGGCGATCGGGTGGGAGTTGACTTCGCTCAGCTCGTCGAGCCGTTGGCCGGGAAGGGCCGCCAGCACGTGCGAGATGCGCAGTTTGCATTCGCCGATGATCTGCGATTCGCTGCGGCGCAACAATTCGTGATTCTGCAACAGACTGCCGGCGATGGTATTTTCGATGGCGACGATGCCCAGCAGCGATCCTTCGTGCCGCATCCGTTCGAACTGCGCCTCGAACGTCCGGCAGGGGACGATCTCGATCGGCTCGTCGCCGAAATAGCGCCGTGCGGCCTCTTCGTGGAAACACCCCGGCTCGCCCTGAATGGTAACCTGTTTCATCCGTAATGTCAATAAAAAATCCCGTTCGCGGCGGAACGGGATTCATACGTTATTCATTTCGTAATCGATTCAGACCATACAACCCCGTTCTCTATCTGCTAAAATAGAAAAAAGCTGAAAAAGTTGTATGCAAAAACCGAATGACTGCATGTCTTCAATCGTCTGTATGGAACAAAAAAGTACGAAAAAGTCCGGAAGATGCAAATTTTTTCGGAGTTTTTTACGAAGGCGGCGAAAATCCCTGCGGCCTTCCTGACGGTGTCCCGCAGCGAAAAAAGAGTTCCCTCCGCCGGAGGGAACTCGAACCGGCCGGTCGGCCGGCGGAAATCGGAGAGAAGGAGGCGCAGGGCGTTATTTGATGATCCGGTCGAGCTGGTCGATCGTGCGTCGCAGTTCGGCGTCGGTGACGGTGTAGTCCTGCAACTTGTCCGCGAAGTACTGTTCGTAGGCGTAGAGATCGATCATGCCGTGGCCTGACAGGTTGAAGAGAATCGTCTTCGACGCTCCCTCCTCCTTGGCGCGCAGCGCTTCGCGGACGGCGGCGGCGATGGCGTGGGTCGATTCGGGAGCCGGTACGATACCCTCGGTGCGGGCGAAGAGCAGCCCCGCACGGAAGGTTTCGAGCTGCGGAACGGCCTGCGCCTCGATCAGCCCGTCGCGGAGCAGTTGGCTTACGATGCTGCCGGCACCGTGGTAGCGCAATCCTCCGGCGTGGATATCTGCCGGCTGGAAGTTGTGTCCCAGCGTATACATGGGCAGCATGGGAGTCATGCCCGCCACGTCGCCGAAGTCGTACTGGAACGTGCCGCGCGTGAGTTTGGGGCACGAGGCGGGTTCGACGGCCACGATGCGCGTGCGGGCTCCTTCGCGGAGGTTGCGGCGCAGGAACGGGAAGCCGATGCCTGCGAAGTTCGAACCGCCGCCGAAGCAACCGATCACCACGTCGGGTTCGTCGCCCGCCATCTCCATCTGCACGAGCGCCTCCTCGCCGATGATCGTCTGGTGCAACAGTACGTGGTTCAGTACGCTGCCCAGGCAGTAGCGCGTGTCGTCGGGGTGCTGTACGGCTGTCTCGACCGCCTCGGAGATCGCCAGCCCGAGGTTGCCCGAGCAGTCAGGATCGTCGGCCAGAGCGCGGCGTCCCGCGTCGGTCAGCGTGCTGGGCGAGGGGATCACCTCGGCTCCCCAGGTGTTCATCATCAGCTTGCGGTAGGGTTTCTGGTTGAAGCTCACCTTGACCATGAAGACTTTCAGGTCGATGCCGAAGTACTGGCTGGCCAGCGCGATGGCCGAACCCCATTGTCCGCCGCCCGTTTCGGTCGTCAGGTGCTTGATGCCCTGTTTGGCGTTGTAGTAGGCCTGCGGCAGGGCCGTGTTGGGCTTGTGCGAGCCGGCGGGCGAGACGCTTTCGTTCTTGAAATAGATCTTCGCCGGCGTGTCGAGCGCCCGTTCCAGCGCATAGGCCCGCACGAGCGGCGTACAGCGCCAGATGCGGTAGAGGTCGCGCACCTCGTCGGGGATGTCGATGAAGCGTTCGGTCGAGAACTCCTGCCGTACGAGTTCTTCGGCGAAGATGCAGTTCATCTGTTCGGCCGTCACGGGACGGCGGGTGCGGGGATCGAGCGGCGGCAGCGGTTTCTGCGGCATGTCGGCCACGATGTTGTACCATTGGACGGGGATCATCTGATCGGGCAGCAGGATTTTTTTCGTTTTCATGACTGATAAGGTATTTGATTGTTTTTACGGGTTTGCGGTCGGCGCGGGGCAAAAAAGAAATCCGTCGTTACTTGTCAAGTAAACAACGGATTCCTAACTCTTGCGATCGGTATGTTCCATCCACGGCAGTGCCAGCGTCATTGTTTACTTAAAACCAATGAGCGCCACCACCAATTCTGAGCCGTGCGGTTGCTGAACATGCTTCTCTTCAAAAATGTCTTCGAGGCAAATATAAATAAAAAATCGGCAGGTTGTACGTTTTGCCGGAAAAAGTTGCGGACGGATTGCACCGGCCCCCGGCCGGCGCGGTACCGGCTTTTTCGCGGGCGGCAGGAACGTCTTCCGCCTGTGGCAGGAACTTCATATAATAAAGGTGTCGCTGCGGAAGCCGCCGGTGCGGATTCGGGAAATGCGAACGGGAGGAATCCTCGTCGAAGATTCCTCCCGTCGCAAAGCGTGCCGCCGTGCGGCTATTTCACCTTCTCCTTGAATTTTTTCGATCTGGCGTTTCAGTGCGTCGATCGCCTCGTCGATCGCCTCCTCGAAGGCGCGGGCGCGGTGTTCGGCCACCATATCCTCGCCGGGCATGTGCAGCGTGATGGTCGCTACCTTGTTTCCTTTTTCGAAATCCTTATCCAGTTTGAGAATCACCTCGGCGCCCGTGGCGCGGTCGGCGAAACGTTCCAACTTCGACATCTTGTTCTCCACGAATTCGATCAACTTCTTGTCTGCATCGAATTTCACTGACTGAATCTGTACGTTCATAGCCTTGTCCTTTATAGTTTGACAATCGGTTACCGTGCTTGCGTGTCCTCTGTGGCAGCGTCGCACGGGGTTTCAATCTCTTCCTTTCTCCGCTCGCGGGGGTGCGCCTTGACGTAGATCTCCTGCAAACGGGTGATGCTGTTGTGGGTGTAGACCTGCGTGGCCTGCAACGAGGAGTGTCCCAACAGCTCCTGTATTTCGCGCATGTCCGCGCCGTGGTTCAGCAGATGCGTCGCAAAGGTGTGCCGCAGTACGTGGGGGCTCTTTTTTCCCTGTATGCCCTCCTTGTTCAACGCCTGTTCCACGATGCGCCGCACGACGCTCCGTGAAATGCGCGCTCCTTTCAGTGTTAAAATTAGTGCTTTTTCCTGAGAATTGCAAATGTTTTGCCGCTCGATCAGTTGGAGGTAATGGACCAGAATGCGCCGCAGAGGATCGACCAGCGGGACGATGCGCTCCTTGTCTCCCTTGCCGCGGATGCGCACCTGCCGGTAGTCGTCCGAGAAGTCGTTGCGGTTGAGGGCGATCAGTTCCGCGAGGCGGATTCCGCAGCCGTAGAACATGGCCACGGTCAGCGCGTCGCGCACGGTGACGAAATCTTCGCTGCCGGCGCGTCCGTTGATGTCGGCGATCACGTAGGCCATGCGGCTTTCGGGGACGAAGACGGGCAGACGGCGCGGCGTACGCAGCGAACGAACGCTCCGGAAGATATCCTGCGTGACGATTCCCTGCCGGCGCAGGTAATGCCACAATGCCCGAAGCGACGACACCTCGCGGTTCATCGACGCCGGGCCGATGTGCGATTTTTCGGTGCGGTGGAGAATCCATTCACGAATGTCCTCGGTGCGCAGCTGCGAAGGGTCGAACGACGCCTCGTCGACTCCCAGCCACGCCAGAAACCGTTCGATGTCGCGGCGGTAGTTGCGGATAGTGAGCGGGGAGTAACGGCGTTCGGCTTCGAGGTATGTCAGGAATTCGGGGAGCATTTACGACAAAGATACAACTATTTTGCCGGAAAATGAAGCCGCTGCGCATGCGGGGCGGGAGTGGGTCGGCTGTCGCAGCGGCGTTCGCCGGCCCGGCGGCGACGGATTCGCATGAAAACGGCGGAAATGAAATAAAAGTGAAACGGAATTTGCGAATTCCGATCGTTTTTTCATACCTTTGTCGCGTCAAGGTTTCCGCAACGGGAGTCCTCTCCTGTCGGAATTAATAGGGAACGCGGTGAGAATCCGCGACAGTACCTGCTGCTGTAAGTCCCCTCCCTTTCGGGAGCGAAGTCTATCGCATTCTTTGCCACTGGTGAAATACCGGGAAGGCGCGGTCGACGGGATAAGTCAGAAGACCTGCCTCGATGAACGATTTACACCCGCGGGTTTCGGGTCGGAATCACACGAGATAGTTTTCTGCGTGCTATTTTTTCTGTCGATTCTTCACCCCTTCACCCTTGTCGTGTAAGTCCGCAAACGGAATCAAACGGCGTAGTTATGTCATACGGATCGGTAATCGGGAGTGCGAGGAGCGCGGCATGGCCGTCGCTCCCTGCATCGTGTGTCTGCGGATCGCTCCTGTCCGCCGCGGCGACCGTCGATCTGAGCGAAGCCGTCTACGAGAGCGCGACTTTTCCCGCCGTATTCAGGGACAACAAAAATCTGTCGGACATCGTGCTGCCGAAGAATATTACCGCCGTGGCGAAGCATGTTTTCAGCGGATCGGGTCTGATCAGGGGCGCACGTTTCGGCGGCTGTCACCTACGACGTCAATACCTATGCGTCGTGCGCTTCGCTCGCGAGCGTCACGTTCGACGAATATGTGCCGAAGATCACTGACGCGATGTTCCAGGGCTGTCCGCTGACGCAGGTCGTGCTGCCCGCCGAGGTCACGACGATCGGCTCGAACGCCTTCAACGGTTGCAAGTCGCTGGCGAAGGTCACCTTCGGCACCAAACTGAAAACGATCGGTTCCGCGGCGTTCAGTGGGTGTTCGGCGCTGACGGCGCTGATCTTCCCCGATGCGACGGAATCCATCGGACAGAATGCCTTTGCCGATTGTTACAATCTGCGGAGCGTTTCGTTCGGCCGCGGCATGAAGGAGATCGGAACTTCAGTTTTACCGGATACGACTGACGGGAACGGGTCAGGGCGGTTGCCCGCTGCTGGGCGAGATCATCTGCCGTGCGGCCCACTCCGCCGACGCTGGAGGAGTCTTACGGTTCCGGACCGTTCGGCGGATCGTACGAGATCGTCGCCGGCAGCAAGGCGGAGACCCGCGTCATCCATCTGCCCGAGAGCGACGACCCGTCGCTGAGTACGGGCGGCGGCTATGTGAATTCGGGCTGGGTGCAGCTGACCATGGCTCCCTATAACTTTACGTTCGTCTACGACGTGGAACCGACCGGCACGTGGAAATAGATCCGGCGGAAGTCAACTCTCTGCGGGAGAGACGTCGGAGCCGGAAATCGGGCTCCGGCGTTCCCCCGTATTTCAAACGCATACGATATGAAACGTTATTTACTCTTTTTTGTGCGGATTGCTGCTGGCTGCCTGTTCCTCGGAGTTCGAAGAGGAAGCAGGGGCGGTTCGGGGCGGCCGCGCTGTCGAATTGACCGGTGTGTCCGGTTCTTCCACGCGAACGTCGGCGGGCGCCGTCGACGGCGCGGCGATTCCGTTTCTGTGGAGCGCCGACGACCGGATATGGGGCAACGGCGTGCAGAGCTCCGAAGCGGGAACCGCAGGCGCTGCGGCGAGCTTCGGATTTTCCGAACTGACGGGCGAAGCTCCCTACGAAGTCTACTACAATATGACGGGCGAGGGGGCGCGGGCCGTCGTCCCTTCCCGCCAGAATCAGGCGGCGGCCGGTGAATCTGCAGCTGGGCGCCAACGGTGATTTCGGTTATGCGACTGCCGATGCGGGCGGACATTTCACGCTGTCGCACGGCACGATCGTCTATTTCGACCAACACATGCGCTATCATGAAAAGGTTTACGAGGAGATCAACGACAACGAAATCGGCAACGTCCTTCAGGATATGTACCTGGCCAACGGCAAGATCTACTTCATTACCCAAAACGGCAAGACAAGCAGCATGGGAACTACATTCAACGGCGACGGACGCTTCGTCGTCTGCGATGCCCACACGATGAAACGCCTCGTGGCACGCGACATGCCGTTCTACGCAAACATCGATACCTCTACGGGTGCCACCCAAAGTTCAAAATCGACCCTCTGCTGGCCGCAGCACATCGTGGTCGTAAGTCCCGAAAAAGCCTACATCCAATATTCCACGGCCGACAACGAATCCCATTCGGGCATCCGTATCGTGGACCTTCAGACCAATATCATCCGTACGAGCGACATCCCGGGTACATTCGGCGTCTTCACGAAAACGGGGGCGACCAAGGCCCGCATGATCTTCTCGCGCGGCAAGGTCTTCGCCGGACGCGGCAATTCGGTGATCGTCCTCGATCCCGCGACGGATGCCGTAATCAAAACCGTCACCTACGAAAACCGCCAGGTGAAAGACCTCGCAAAGGGTTACGATGGGAAAATTTATGCTATCTTTACGGGCGAATTTACCGGAAACTCGGGCATGACCGGTGCGGCGAGCTTCACCAAACCGGCTATGATCGTAGCGTTGGACGCGAACGGCGAGGTCGTTTCGGAAACGAACCTGCCCGAACAGATCGAACTGCGCACGGGCACGGCTTCGCCGACAGTGCAGATGTGTGCGAGCTTCACGCAGCCGCACCTCTATTTCATCGGCAAACAGGACTTCAGCGCCTATGAAGCGATGCGTTACAACTACGAAACCGGCAAGGTCAATTGGGACTACATCACGGCAGACCTCGATGCGGATCATTCGGGCGGCGACATCATCTACGGCTACATGGGCGTACACCCGACGACCGAACAGTTATGGGTCGGCAAATCGACCTATACGCAGAGCGCCGTCCATGTCTATGACGTATCGCGGAGCGATGCCCTGGAGTTTTCGAGCTTCTACCAGAAGAAAGCGAGTCCGGCAGGCGTGGATTTCGCCTACCGTTTCTCGGACGAATGGATAAACAGATAGACTTATGTTCAATGGGTTGAAAAGAGGAATCGTAATCTGTGCATGCGCGGCGCTGGCCGTGTCGTGCATGGATTACGGACCGATAGAGAAAGAGGATTTCGAAATCGACAACATAGGTTCGGGCGACGAAGTGACCGGCAAGGGGCTCTTCATCACCAACGAAGGGAATTTCATGTACGGCAATGCCTCGCTCTCCTATTACGATCCGGAGAAAAAACATGTCGAGAATGAAGTTTTCGCCAGAGCCAACGCCATCAAGCTGGGCGACGTCGCGCAGTCGATGGTCATCCGCAACGGTATCGGTTGGATCGTAGTGAACAACTCGGGCGTGATCTATGCGATCGACATCAACACCTTCAAGGAGGTGGGACGCATCACGGGCTTCACTTCGCCCCGCTACATCCACTTCCTGAGCGACGAAAAAGCCTATGTCACCCAGATCTGGGATCCGCGCATCTATATCGTCAATCCCAAGACCTACCAGATCACCGGCTATGTCGAAACGGATATGGATTTCGAGACGGGTTCGACCGAGCAGATGGTGCAGTACGACAAGTATGTCTTCACCAACTGCTGGTCTTACCAGAACCGGATTCTGGTGATCGACACCGAGACCGACACCGTTTGCGACGAGATCACGGTGGGCATCCAGCCCACGTCGCTGGTCATGGACAAGTACAACAAGATCTGGACGGTGACCGACGGCGGCTACGAAGGTTCGCCCTACGGTCACGAGGCGCCGTCGCTCTACTGCATCGACGCCGCGACGCGCAAGATCGAGAAACAGTTCAAGTTCAAGTTCGGCGACTGGCCCTCGGAGGTGCAGCTCAACGGTACGCGCGACACGCTCTACTTCATCAACAAGGCGGTCTGGCGCCTGCCGGTAACGGCCGACAAGTTTCCGGTAAAACCATTCCTTCCCTACAACAATACGCTCTACTACGGACTGACGATCAACCCTGTCAATTCGGAAGTCTATATCGCCGATGCGATCGACTACGTGCAGGACGGGGTCATCCTGCGCTATTCGCCCGAAGGCGAACTGCTCGACGAATTCTATGTCGGGATCATCCCCGGCGCCTTCTGCTGGCGCTAATCATATAATAAGAATCATCATCCATGAACAAAATACGGATCTATTTCATATTGCTCGCTCTGACGGCGGTCGCCTGCAACAAGGACGAGCTCATCACCACCGATGTCGAACAGGTGCCGATCATCACGTTCGACACCGACCCGGCCGTCTATCCCGTCAAGGTCGGCCGGGAGTTCACCATTACGCCCTCCTACCAGTTCGTCGATCGGGCCGTTTACTCATGGAAACTGGAAGAAACGGGCAAAATCATCTCGACCGAACCGCAGCTCACCTACCGGTTCGATTCCGGCAATGAAATTTCGGAAGGCGTCAACGGCTACTACATCGACCTGGAGGTAACCACCCCGAACGGCACGACCGTCGAAACGGTTCTCGTCGAGGTACAGGAGCTGCTGCCGCCCCTGATCTCTTTCCCCATGCAGACCGACGGGCTGGAGGTCGTGAAAGGACGCAAATACGAATTCGCGCCCACCGTACAGTCGGCCGAGAACAGCACTTTTCTCTGGACGCTGCGCCGTCCGGGTGCCGCCGAAGCCGAACCGGTCGGCGATGAGGCCGTCTATGAATTCTGCGAGGAGATCGCCGGAACATACGAAGTCTCCCTGCGCACGGAAAACGAGGACGGCTCGGACGAAATGACAATCGAGGTGGAGGTGGTCGATGCACTGGCGGTATCGGTTACGGCGGTACCTATCGGACGCAAATACGACGGTCTGACCCGCACCGTATCGCTCGACCGCACGATCACTCTGCGGCCATTCATCTGGAACGGCACCAACCCCAAGTTCAGTTGGACGATCGACGGACAAGAGGTCGGGACCGAGCTTTCGTACACCTATACCCCGACCGAAACGGGAATCAAAAAGATCGTTTTCACCGTAACGGATACCACCGACGAACCCGAAATGACCCTCTCGAAGTGCATCACGCGCACCAATGAAACCCGGGCTACGCTGGAGTTCACCGTCGAATGCCACAGCGAAGAAGAGTCGCACCGCCGCCCGGCTTCGGGAGCCAGCAGCGCGACGTGGGACCGGGTGTACGAATATACGCCGGCCCCGGGACAGTTCATCAACGAACTGGTTTCGGGCGGATTCACCGGTACGGAAACCAGTCCCGAAGCGGCAGTCGCCTACGCCGAAGAACGGATGAAGAAAAATACCTGGGTATCGCTCGGCGGCTGGGGCGGCTACATCGTCGTCGGGTTCGACCACAGCATCGACAACTCCTCGTCCGGATACAAGGGAGGCTACAACTTCTCGATCACGGGCAACGCCTTCAAGGGTTCGTCCGAACCGGGTATCGTCTATGTGATGCAGGACACCAACGGCAACACCCTGCCCGACGACGAATGGTATGAACTCAAAGGATCGGAATACGGCAAAGAGGAGACCGTTCAGGATTACGCGGTCACCTATTACCGGCCGACCTACTCGGGAGCCGACGTACAATGGAAGGACAACCAGGGCGTCAAGGGCAAGATCGACTACCTGAAACAGTACCACGACCAGCCCAGCTACTACCCGGCGTGGATCGGCACGGACAGCTATACGCTTTACGGTCCCTGCCTGAAGAGCCGCACCTACGACCAGTCGGGCAACGGCTCCTACTGGGTCAATGGCGAATACGACTGGGGCTACGCCGACAATTTCGGCAACGACCGTCTTTCGGAGGACGACAATGCCGCAGCAGGCGCCATGAAGGTCTATTTCAAAATCTCGAACGCGGTCGATAAGAACGGACAGCCCGCCAACCTCAAATACATCGACTTCATCCGGGTACAGACCGGCGTCAATGCCAAAGCCGGCTGGCTGGGCGAGAACTCCACGGAGGTATTCGGATTTACGGACGAAAACATCAACCAGGGCAAATAGGCGGGAATATGAAAATAACAGGTATAATCTGCTGCCTCGCACTACTGTGCACGGCATGCAGCGAAGAGAAGACCGAACTGCCCTGGGGCAGCGACAACTACATAGTATCGTTTTCGCTGACTACCGGCGCCGACACCTACCCGGCCGTCATCCGCGACGGCCGGATTACGGTAAGCATCCCCTACAACGTATCGTTGGAAGACGCGCAGGTATCCTACGAATTATGCGAGCACGCCTCGATCTACCCCGACCCGGCGACTGTCGCCGACTGGGACCAGGAGTGGCAGTTTCTGGTCAGCTCCTACGACAATCAAAACGACCGCACCTACCTCTATACGGTAGAGCGCACCGACATTGCGACCGATGGCAGTCTGACACTTCGGACGCAGGCCGAAGTGGACGCTTTCGCCCGGAGCGGAATCAACACCGTCGAAGGCAACCTCACCATCGGAGGCGAGGACGAAGAAAACCCCGTCACGAATCTGGACGGGTTGAAAAACCTCGTTTCGGTCCGCTGCGACCTGACGATCACCGCCGCCTATACGGGTGAAACATTGGCCGGACTGGAAAACCTGACCGCCTGCGAATCGCTGCGGATCGGCAGCGCGGCCCATCCCAACGAAACGCTCAGGCAGCTTTCACTCCCGGCCCTGAAAGAGATCAAAGGCGACCTGTGCGTCTACGGCACGGCTCTGCAAACGGCGGATTTCAAATCCCTGCAAAGCGTCGCCGGGCACTTCGTCCTCCAGTCGGACGCCCTGCTCCAACTGACGGCCGACGAGCTGACCACCGTTGCCGGGAATATGACGCTGATCGGAACGACCGCAGACGAAGCCAAAGCCCCGTGCGAACAGATGTATTTTCCGAAACTGCAACGCATCGACGGGACGCTTACCCTCTCCCGCTTCGACCGGTTATCGGGACTGGGCACCACGTTCGGTGTTCTGACCCAGGCCGGAGCGCTTCGCTACGAACATCTCGCTCTGGCCAATACGTTCGAATTTCCGCTGATCGAAACCACCGGGAACATCACCGTCACCGACTGCCCTATTTTGCGATCGGTCCTGCTGCCGGCACTCACCGACGCCGGATCGCTCGAAATTACGGGGTGTCCGGCCATCGAAACATTATCCTTCCCGAAAGCGGAGCGTTTCGACGGCGACGTTAGCCTGGCAACGCTCCCCGCGATCAAGGATTTCGGGGAATTCCTTCCGGCGCTCAAAGCCATTTCAGGCGACCTGTCGATCGACGACCTGTCGTCGCTCGAAGGCGTACTGGATCTCTCGGGATGCACTTTTTCTCCGAACAGTACGCTCGACCTGCGTCTGGTCGCCGCGACGCGACTGACGGAGCTCCGGGGCGGCGATTTCGGCGGCTCGCTGCGGATCGACGCCTCGTCGCTGACGCCGCAACCGGAAGCGATGCCTTTCGGAATCACCGGGTTCAAAAACCTCGATACCCTGCGGATCGCCGGATTCACGCATGTTTCCGAACTCTCTTTGCCGACGGAAAGCTGCGATGACCTCACGATCGAAAATTGCGGATCGCAAGCCCCGTTCACGCTCTCGCTGCCGAATCTCGTCGAAGTGCGGGGAACGCTTCTCTGCCGCAACTGCGGCAAGGCAGGCGAAGCGAATTCGGCTTCGTTTCCCCGGCTGAAAAACGTCGGCCGGCAGCTCTCGTTCTACGTAGGTGCCTCGTCGTTCACCGTCCTCGAATTTCCGCTGCTGGAAACCGTCGGCAACGGAGAGCCCGTTTCGGATGATCCGGCAGACGACTACGCCCTCTACACGATGCCTTCGGGTTGCGCGGGTGAATTCATCCTGCCGAGCCTGCAACGGGTAAACGGCAGCATGCTGGTATCCACCTGGAACACATCGACCGACCGGGCCGTCGCGTTCCGCTTCCCCTCCCTGCAGAGCGTCGCGGGAGAAATCAGCGTCGGACACACGGCCTACAAAAACAGGTCGGTCGCAACGCTCGATTTCTCCGCCCTGACCGCTGCCGGGGCGATCCGCATCGGCAACCTCTCGTCGGTAACGGATTTCTCGACCTTCACGCAGGTCCTTCCCCGACTCTCCGAACAGACCTGGAGCGTGACAGACTGCAGCTATAACCCTACATATCAACAAATGCTCGACGGCGAAACCGGAGCCGAATCCAAATGATGAAACACCTATTGACAATCGGTACTGTGCCTCACAACGCTCACCGGGCTTGCACAGGAGGAGAAAATCAAAAAAAGCGAGTGGTGGAACGGCAATCTTCGTATGCCGTTCCCATCCGCGAAGTCAATGTCACGGCACGGCGGCCGATGAAGGAGATCGGCATCCAGAAAACCCAGCTCGACACTACGATATTGCATGAAAACATCGCACTCTCGATGGCGGACATCCTGACTTTCAACACGTCGATTTTCGTCAAACAGTACGGCCGCGCCACCCTTTCGACCGTGGCGTTCCGCGGTACGTCGCCCTCGCATACGCAGGTGACGTGGAACGGTATGCGAATCAACTCCCCGATGCTGGGCATGACGGACTTAACGTCTACGACGACGATCGCAATATCGTCGATTCCTACTATCCCGTCGAACGCAACAAAAGCGGTGCATACCACGATTTCCACGCGTTGCAGGAAGTCTATTACAATACCGGACACGGCGACCGTTTCGGATTGCAGGCCTGGTATGTCAATTCGAAGCGGGGACTTCCGATGCTGTCGGTCGATCACAAGGAGAACGACGACTACTCCAACGTGCAGCGCGAGCAGACGCTGCGCGGCATCTTGCAGTGGGATCATCTCCGCGAGAATTGGAAGGTAGGAGCCAAGGCGGGGTATATCCATACGTGGATGGCCTACGATTTCGAGAAGTCGCTCGGCAACGGCAACATGGCGCAGATGATCCGCTCGCGCAACCGGATCGATACGTTTTTCGGCCAGGTCGAGGGCGAATATTCCGTCGGCGACAAGTGGCTCTTTACGGCCGACCTTTCGGTGCACCAGCATCTGGTCGAAAGCGTCGACAAGAACGTCCTGCCGATGAAAGATCCGCAGCAGCTCGGCGGCAACCGCAAGAAGGTGCCGGTCGGCTACGATCAGGGGCGCGTCGAGCTGTCGGGTTACGTTTCGGCCAAGTACCAGCCGACGGACCGGCTGGGGCTGTCGCTGGCGCTGCGCGAGGAGATGTTCGGCGACGACTGGACGCCGGTCATCCCCGCCTTCTTCGCCGATTACGTGCTTTCGCACCGCGGCAGGGGTGGTGGCCAAAGCCTCCGTGTCGCGTAACTTCCGTTTCCCGACGCTGAATGACCTCTATTTCCTGCCGGGCGGCAATCCCGACCTGAAAAAGGAGCACGGCTTCACCTACGACGGCGGCGTTTCATTCGCCGTGGGGCGCGGAGGCTCCTACTCGCTGCACGGCGAGGCGACATGGTTCGACTCCTACATCGACGACTGGATCGTCTGGCTGCCCACCTTCAAAGGGATTCTGGACTCCGAAGAACATCAAGGAGGTGCACGCCTACGGCGTCGAGTTGAAGGCGGGGCTCGACTGGCAGCCGGCGCCCGACTGGCAGTTGAGCGCCGACGGCAACTTCTCGTGGACCCCCTCGATCAACCACGGCGACCCGGTGGACTGGTACGACAAGGCGATCGGCAAACAGCTCGTTTACATCCCCGAATTTTCGGCTTCGGTGACCGGACGGTTGACTTACAGGTCGTGGAGGTTCATTTACAAGTGGTGCTATTACAGCGAACGTTTCACCACCTCGGACAACGACATGAAGACCAAGATCGGCCGTGTGAAGCCTTACTTCATGAGCGACATTTCGCTCGAAAAAGCCTTTTCGCTGCGATGGGCCGACTTCACGGTCAAGGGGGTGGTCAACAATCTCTTCAACGAGGAGTACGAATCGGTGCTTTCGCGTCCGATGCCGCGCCTGAATTACGAACTCTTCCTCGACATCCGGCCGCGCTGGGGCAGGAGAGAAGGTAAAGAAGGGGCGTCGCGGGAACGGCCGGTCTGTTTTTCGGGATCGGGCCGACTGGCAGGTCTTCTGACTGACCCCTGTCCCGAAGCCTTCCCGCCCCGCGGGGCAGTGGCTGAGATATTCGGAACGTCACGGGGCTTCACAGCAGCGGGACTGTCCGGGATTTGCACCCGATTCCCTTTTCACACCCTCCCGCGACGGGGAGCGGAGAACCAAATCTGAAGCAAATATAGCGGATTATTCCGAAAAATTGTCCGGAAATCCGGATTATTTTCACAAACCGGCACCACGGCACGGTAAAACCGCTATTTTTACCACGTGGATATTTCGCTTCCATATACGGCCCGGGATTTTTCGGCAGAACTTCCCGCTGCCGATTACATCGCCCGTTTCCGCGATGCCGAACGGATCGGGGGACTACTGACTGATGCCCTGCCGGATTTTTCCACAATGCGGGACATATCGTATGGAACGGATAAGGGCGGTTTTCAACTGGAGCGGCGGCAAGGATTCCGCCCATGCGCTCTGGCGGGCGATGCGGTCGGGCGACTACGAGATCGTCGCGCTGCTGACGACCGTCGACGGCTCGACGCGGCGTTCGACGATGCACGGCATTCCGGCGGCGTTGTTGCAGGCGCAGGCCGAACGGATCGGGATTCCGTTGTACCGCCTCGATCTGGCTCCGAACGGCGATATGGCGGATTACGGAGCGGCGATGTCGCGTGCCGTGGCGCATTTCGGGGCGCGGGGCGTGACGCACTTCATCTTCGGCGATATTTTCCTGCACGACGTGCGCGCGTACAGGGAGCGGCAGCTCGCGCCGTTCGGCATCGAAGTCGTCGAACCGCTCTGGGGAGAATCTTCTCAGGAGGTGATGGCGGATTTCCTCGCGTCGGGGTTGAAAACGGTGGTCGTGACGACGATGGACGACGGATTGGGGCGTGCCGCCGTAGGGCGTGTCGTCGATCGCGATTTCGTGGCGTCACTGCCCGCCGGAACCGATCCCAACGGCGAGAACGGCGAGTACCACACTTTCTGCTACGACGGGCCGATCTTCGCCTCGCCCGTGCCGTTCCGGCTCGGAACGCCTTTCAGCCGCAGCTACGACGTCCGGCTCGACGACGGGACGTCGAAGAGCTACGCCTATTGGTTCGCCGATCTGCGGGAGGCGTGATCCCGCTTTTCGCGGCCGGACGAAACACGGGATTGTGTATTTCCGTATCTTCTTCCGCGATCGGTTTCGTCCGATGTGTTTTTCGGTCGGAACGGAGAGCGGTTGTCGCAACAGCCCTGTCGCTTGTTGTAGGCCGTGAGCATCCGGCCAGCTTTTCCTGCTCTTTCAGGTAGTCGCTCATCAGGGCTACGGTCGCTTCGTCAGCGCGTTTCTCGCCGGTGATCTTCTCGATTTTCCGGATTATTTTCTATCTTTGGCTGCGCCTCAGATACTCCCGCTCGGCAATGTTCAAATAAATTTGCATTGCGTTCGGCTTATTCGTATCTTTGTGCATAAAGCTCCTGGCCCGATGCGAAACACCGGACGAAACATAACGGCGTCGTTGCTCCTGTTACTCTTTGTGGGGTATTGGAGCAGTGTCACGTTGTTTCCGCATGTCCACCGGATCGACGGACACGTTTTCGTCCATTCGCATCCCTTCTCCGGCTCTTCGGGCAATCCCGGTCACAACCACACGCCGCAGCAGTTCCAGCTGATCGCGCACTTGTCGTTGCTGATTGCCACGGCGGCGACGTTCGTCGCGCTGGTTTTCGGGCAGGCGGGAGCCGCTTTTGTCTTCGGAGTCCGGAAACCCGTCGCGCGGCGCGGTATGCCGGTGCGAGTCTACGGCCTGCGCGCACCTCCCTGGATTGATGTTTTTGCGAATCTGAATGCGGAGCGGACGTTTCGTCCTGTCTTCGCCGTCATTTGTTGTATATTCATCAAATCCGAATCATCCAATGAAAAAACATATCATCGGAGCACTTGTCGTGCTCCTGTTGCCTGCGGTGTGCCTCGCCGCAGGAGAAGCCGTCGTGAAAACCGGAAAACAAAGCGATGCGAATATTACGGGGCATGTCGTCGATGCGAAGAGCGGCGAGCACCTTGCCTATGCGACCGTCGCCGTGAAAGGTACGACCATCGGGTGTGCGACCGACGCCACCGGACACTATTTCCTGAAAAACCTGCCTTTGGGACGTTTTACGCTCGTCGCGTCGTCGGTGGGCTACCGGTCGGCCGAAACGACGGTGGAGATCGTCGCCGACAGGACTGCCGAGGTGAATTTTTCCCTGAACGAGGAGGCGCTCGCAGTGGAGGAGGTCGTCGTTTCGGCCAGCCGTACGGAGACCAACCGGAAGTTCTCGCCCACGATCGTCTCCGTCGCCTCGACGAAACTGTTCGAATCGACCGCGTCGAGCAACCTGGCTGAAACGATGAATTTTCAGTCGGGATTGCGCGTGGAGAACAACTGCGGCAACTGCGGTACTACGCAGTTGCGTATCAACGGATTGGAGGGGCAATATTCGCAGGTGTTGCTCGACAGCCGGCCGATTTTCAGTTCGCTGGCTTCGGTGTACGGGCTGGAACAGCTGCCCGTGGCCATGATCGAACGGGTCGAGGTGATCCGCGGCGGCGGGTCGGCTCTGTTCGGCGCCAACGCCATCGGCGGCGTGGTCAACATCATCACCAAGGAGCCGCTCTACAACTCGGTGACGCTGGCCAATACGACCAATATTTCGGAGGGCGGTACGGCCGATTTCAATACGTCGCTCAACGGCTCGTTCGTCTCCGACGATTACAAGACGGGCGTCTATCTCTTCGGGATGATCCGCGACCGCGACTTCTACGACCGCAACGGCGACGGCTTTTCGGACATTCCGGAACTCAATTCCGAGACGGTCGGATTTCGTGCCTACTACAAGACTTCGCCCTATACGCGGCTGACGGCCGAGTATCACCATATCCATGAATTCCGCCGCGGCGGCAATGCCTTCGATCTGCCGCCCCACATGGCCGATATCGCCGAACAGCTGAACCACAAGATCGACGGCGGCGGTTTGAAGTTCGACTGGTTCAGCCCGGACGGCCGCCACCGGCTGGGAGTCTATGCCTCGGCGCAGCGCATCGGCCGCGACAGTTATTTCGGTACGGACCGCAATCCCGATGCCTACGGTGCGACCGGCGACGAGACGTTCGTCGCCGGCACGCAGTACACCTATTCGTTCGAGCGGTTGCTCTTTCTTCCTTCGGAGTTGACCGCCGGCGTGGAGTACAACTACAACGCGCTCGACGACAAAGTATCTCGGATTCGGCCGCGATTTCCGGCAGACGACCCGCAGCACGGGGTTCTTCTTCCAGAACGAGTGGCGCAGCGAGCGGCTCAACTTTCTCGTCGGCGGTCGTGTGGACAAGCACAACATGATGAAGAACGCCGTTTTTCGCCGCGCGTCAACGTGCGTTACAGTCCGACGCCGGCGGTGGGCCTGCGGGCCAGTTATGCCAGCGGTTACCGTGCGCCGCAGGCCTATAACGAGGATCTGCATATCGACGCGCTGGACAACAAGGTGGCCGTCATCCGCCTCGACCCGAACCTGAGGCCCGAATATTCGCACAGCCTCAGCGCATCGGTCGACCTCTACCGCAATTTCGGACGGGTGCAGGGAAATCTGCTCGTCGAGGGGTTCTATACGTTGCTCGACGACCTCTTTACGCTCGAAAAGGTCGGCGAGGACGAACAGGGCAACGTCATCAAGGAGCGCCGCAATGCGGCGGGCGCCACCGTCGCCGGCATCGGCGTGGAGGCCAAGGCCGGTATTCCGGGACGTTTCGAGTTCCAGCTCGGCTATACCTTCCAGCGCAGTCGCTACGACGAACCCGAACGGTGGTCGGACGAGGTCGCGCCCCAGCGGCGGATGTTCCGTTCGCCCGACCATTACGGCTACCTGACGGCCGTCTGCACCCTGACCCGCGGTTTCACGGCGTCGCTCTTCGGCAACTATACCGGACGGATGCTCGTACAGCACAACGCGGGATTCATTGCAAAGGATACCGAACGGCTGACGCCCGATTTCTGGGACATGGGTGCGCGCCTGTCGTATACCCTGTCGCTTACCAGACAGTTGAGACTCGAACTGAATGCGGGGGTGAAGAACCTTTTCGACAGTTTCCAGCACGATCTCGATTTCGGTCAGAGGAAGGACGCGGCCTACATTTACGGTCCGGCCGCGCCGCGCACCTATTTCATCGGTGCGAAATTCGCGTTATGACGCTGCGGGGTGTTCCGCCGATGGAGTTTCAGCCAGTGGCGGAAAACGCACGGCTTCCGTCGTATGAACTGCGGCGGGAACCGTGCGTCCGAGCTGTTTCCGGTATCAGTAACCGGTCTCCACTTCGGGCAGGGGCTTCATGTCCGGCATGCGGGAGATTTTGTCGCCGCAATAGGTGCGGAATCCTCCCGGTCGTAGTAGGGGTCTGCCACTTCGAGAATGACGCTCAGCGGCATCGTGTCTCCGCCGTGCCCGAAGCGGAGCGCTGCACAGACCTCGCCGCCATCGACGGCCTCCTGCGCACTGCCGAGCAGCTGCCGCATCAGCGGCTTGGCCATGTCGATCGACAGCCCGCGGCTGGGCGCCGAGTTCATTTTGGGCAGGTATTCCCGCAGGCTGGCCACGCGCCACAGGGCGAACCGCTCCTCTTCGGTGAAATAGTCGTAGAACGACAGCCCGAATTCGGTATCGGGCGTGATCGCCGCCAGTGAATAGAGGACGGCCATGAAGACACGCGGGTCGGGGATCGCGGCGGAGCAATTCGCGGATGCAGTCCTGCTGTGCGGCGTGTATGCCGAGTGGGAGGCACGAGGAGAGAGGGAAGCGTATTTTTCATGCCGAGTGGATGGTTGGGATCGGAGGGATCATCGTTCGTGATCGCATGCTTTGGTGGATTGTTTGGCCCGAAAAGTTTTCGTGTTCGCGGTTCCGTGACGATTCTGTCGGGCGAAACGAAATACATTCGGGACTTCGGTCCGGTCGAAAAACGTGGACGGCCGGCTTTGCGTCACGCAGAGCCGGCCGTCACCATGCAGGTTTGGAATCACTGCTTTTTCACGCAGTCGTATACCAGAATGTTGGCGTACCGGTTGCTCGACGATCCGTCACGGCATGCCATTCCCAGATAGAGTTTGCCCTCCTTGACTTTGATGCATTCGCCTTCGGCGTAACCTGTTTGCGTGAAGCCTTCGGAGGCCAGTCCGTTCACATCGGAGATAGCGGCTACCTCGGTGCGTGGTACGACGATTCGGCCGTTGTAGTTGAACACGGTGACATAGGCCTTCGATTGATAGGTACCGGGATCATCCGAATTCTCGACGGCATTTCCTTCGTAGAAATAGATGTAGTCGCCGTTGATTTCGTGTCCCTGATGCGAATAGGAGTAGACGTCGTGCTCCTTGTCTGTACCTGCGGAGAACGAGAAATTGCCCAGTACGCGGCAGTCGTTCAAATCGTGTCCCATGATCTTGCGTTCGACGGTCTGCTTCTCGCCGTCGCCCGTACCTCCGCCTACGGTGACCGATACGGTCATCTCCTTGAGTGGAAGGGCCAGCACTTCGTCGAGGTCGAAAATCCAGAAATGGCGCACGCCCGATTTACGCGAACCCACCAGCAATCGGCGTGCATCGAAATCGACGGCCACCTGTTGATCGTACTGCTGTTCCTTGTTCAGGAAGAAGGTATCGCCGGCATAGCCGTCTGCTTCGTTCGTTCCGGGCACAAACTCCACGCGCGAGAACGACCAGTTGTTGCCGTATTCGCCGCTGTCGTCGACCGAGGCATTGCTGTTGAGCCAAATGTAAGTCTTTCCGTCTGAGGCTTTCTCGGCGACGATCTGCGTGCCGTGGCCGAAATGTTTGAGGATCATCACTTCGTCCTGGGCGTTCTGGTTGGGGCCTGCTGCCCGACAGATATTGAGCGTGTAGGCGTTGCTGCCGACCTGTGAGTAGTAGATCTCGCCGTTCGGGAGGATGTCGAAACCCTGTAAAATGCGGCGGGGTGCATACAGCAGGACGTTCTTGCTGTGAACGATGTCCGATGAGAGCGGAGCCGCGAGAGCCTGCGAAGGATCCCAAACTTGTTCTGCGTTCAGCGTCACGGAACATTTGGCCGAGTAACTGCCGTAGCGTGCCGTGACGAGGGCGGCGCCGTAACCTGTGCCTGTGACGAGTCCTCGTTCGTCGACCGCCGCCACCGCCTCGTTGGAACTGCTCCATTTGATTGGTACGCCGGCGTCGGCAGGTCGGGTCGTGGCTTCCAGTTGAAAGGTTTCGCCGGGTTGGAGTGTAAGTTCCGTGCGATTGAGTTTGAGCGAGGTAATTTGTGCCGGACTATCGTCCGTACAACCGATGTTCGACGCCGTCGTCGTTAATAGGAGCAGCGTCGCAATGATCTGTTTTTTCATGCTATTCGTTGTTTTTCGATTACTCGACTACGGAAACCGACCATGTCTTTGCCAGACGGTTCGAACCTCCTCCGCCCGTCGTGATGGTGTTGTTCTGTGTGATACGGATGTTGGCCGAGACCCGCAAGCGGATGTAGAGGTTGCCGTTGGGAATATCCACCTCGACGGGGAACGTGCAGTCGAACGAACATGCCGCGTCGTCGGGGAATTTCGGTACGTCGCAAGCCTGCACGTGATAGATGGCCTCGACCGGCTTCTCCTTGATGGTGAAGGTCTCCGTCTTCGCGCCGTCGGCCTGATGCCATGTCAGGCCGTCAGCCGAGTATTCGAGCAGGAAGAACGCTGCGGCCGAACCCGATCCGCCGAAGCAGCCTTTCGCATTGAGGACGGTGCCCGAAGCGACGTATTTGACCGGAATGGTCATCAGCCAATAGTCGTTGTAATAGAGACCTTTGATGTAAGCATGGCCGTTGTTGTAGCCCCATGAGTTCAGTGCTGCCGCGGTTTTGCCTTCGGCTTCGACGACCGTGATGGTGGCCGAACCGACATCGGAGTTGAGCGTATGTTTGTCGGTCGTCCACTCGGGCTGACGCTTTTGCAGATCCGTTTTTTCGGGATCGCCGCCCATGATTTCGCTGAAACGCCACTGTACGGGCAGTCCTTCGACGGGCATTTCGCTGACGGAGTAGACCTTGGCGCGCACCTCGCCGATCGGCTGATCGTCGACGCTCACGGCGAAGGTGGCGTATCCGGGTTTCGTCGGCGTACCCTCGATGTCGAGCGCCAGCGTTGCGCCGCCGTTGGTCAGTTCGAACGAGGTGCCGGCTACCGACAACCCGTCGCAGTCGCCGCTGGGCGTGCATTTCACCGCAATCGTCTCGTCGCCGTAGGCGTTGGAGTAGGTGAACCGGATGCGGGCTTCCGACGCTTCGCCCTCGATGAGATTTCCGTCAAGCGTCGGTGTGCCGTAGATGATCGCTCCGTTGGCTTGTGTCACCGTAATCGGATATTGTACGCCGTTGCATTCCAAGTAGAGCGTTGCTGTGCGTTCGGCCGAGCGGTTGTGCGTGGCCGAAACGGTGATCCATTCGAATTCGCCCGTACCGACGCCCTCCGAAGGAGTCGTCGAGAGCCACTGGGCATCTTCGGGTACGACCGAGCGCCATGCGCCGTTGCAACGCAGCGTGATGCGCTGCGAAGAGGCCAGATTGCTCGAAAACTGGATGATATCGGTTTCGCGAACGAGGTAACTCCCTTCGTCGTCCTTGCACCCGACGGCCAGTACGCAATAACTTGCGGTCAGCAGCAAGGCCCATTTATTGATTCGTTTCATGGTGATATTCGTGGTGTTTGGTACGTTATTATTTTTCCCATCCGTAGTTCTGTCCCAGTGCGGGATTGTCGTTGAGTGCTGTCGTCGGTATGGGGCGCACATATTTTTTATCGTCCCACTTGCGCGTCATGCGGATGTAGCACTCGATGTAACCACTGTCGCCGTCGGTCAGCGAGAAATCGTCGCCCAGCACGCGATAGGTGATGCCGGCCTGCGGGCGTTCGGGCTCCTTGCGCACGAAGCAGACGTCGTCCTTCCCGTCGCCGTCCATATCGTATGCTTTGTCCAGCTCGCCTACATAGACGCCGCCGTACCAGGGCCGTTCGGCCAGTTTGCCCATACCCCAACGCATGTCATCGTCCCAGCGGACGTTTTCCAATATCAATTCGCAGCCGCGTTCGCGGCGAATTTCGAGCAATGCGTTGTCGGTGACGGTACCGAGGAAATATTCGATCATGTAGGGATCGGCCGTAGCAGGCATCGTTCCGTCGACACCGGCGCGTTCGCGCAGAGGTTTGATCGTCTCGTTCCAGACTGTTTCGTCGAATTCGTCCAACTCGCATTTCGCTTCGGCGTAGGTCAGCAGGATTTCGGCGTAACGAATAATCGGGATCGACGTGGAGCAGGGCGAGGTGTTGCTGTCGAGACTCGTGTCGTCGATCACCCATTTGATCGGCTGGTAGCCTGTCACGCAGTAGCCGAAATCGGGGGCATAGCGGGTATCCGTTCCGTTGTTCTTGCGAGTGTAGCCTGGGTAGCGGACGGTTTGCATCAGGCGGTAGTCGCGATTCTCGAACTCGTCGATGAATGCGGTCTTTTCATAGCCGGGTTTGTCGGTGAAACGCGAACCGTCGAGGTTGAGATAGGTATTGATGAACTGTTTGGTCAGCGAATAGCTGCCGTACTGTTGCACGATGAAGTTGGAGTTGAGGTTGTGTGTCGCGTTCAATTCGGCATTGTAGACGCGGGCCCAGATTACCTCTTGCGTGAAGACGGATTCGCTCGTGAAGAGCTTCCGGTACTGCGTCGAAACGTTGGCCGGATCGGAGACCAGCGAATACTTTTTGCTGGTCATCAGTTCGTTGCAGGCACTCACGGCTGCACGCAGATAGGTCTCCGCTTCGTCCGCCGTCCATGGTTTCCCTGTCGAGGGATCGTTCGCGTGATATTTTCGGAAGGTGCCTTCATAGAGGCAGATACGGGCTTTGAGTGCCAATGCGACGTATCGGGTGATCTGCACGGAGTTGACTTCCAGAGCCGAACTCGATGTGCAGTACGTGCTGGCGAATTCGATGTCTTCGAGTACCTTGCGCATCACGTATTCGCGACTGTCGCGAGGCTTGTAAAGCGCCTCGTGGTCGTTGGAATCGATCGTCGAATCGTACCAGGGCACTGCCCCGAAAGTCTTGACTTTGTTCCAATAGAAATAGGCACGCCAGAAACGGGCGACGCCCCTCGTAGTGAGCGAGCGTTGTCTCGCTGACGGCCGCCTGTCGGAAGTTGTCGAGAAAATAGTTGATGTTGCGCAGATCCTCCCAATCGCTCGTTCCCCAGCCCGACTGGTCGTCGGCATCAAAGTTGTCCGTGAGGAACTGGTATTCGCCGCGCCATGCCAGGCAGTCGGTACGGGCGTCGCCCGTGGCCACGGAGGCGGCGGTAGGACTCATCGTTTGCAGAAAGCCGTTGACGTAGGTTTGCAGATCGGTTTCGTTGCGGAAATAGCTCGGCGCGTCGATTTTGTTGGGATCCTCCTTCGAGAGAAAATCCTCGCAGGAACCGAAAGAGCGCGACGCTCGCCAAGAGCATGAATATCTTTTTCATCGTTCGTATTTTTTGCAGGTTAGAAGGAAAGGTTGACTCCCAGTGTCACGGTACGCAGCATCGGATAACTGTAACCGTCGCCTTCGGAGGTGCGGAAACCGAGTCACCGGCGTTGATCACTTCGGGATCGTAGTTGTCGCAGTGTTCGAACATGGGCGAATAGGTCCATAGGTTCTCGCCCGACACCCATACTTTTAACCCTTTGATGTGTAGTTTCTTTGCAGATGCGATCGGGGAAGGTATAGTCGACCGTGATGTTTTTCAGCCGGATATACGACACATCCTGCATATAGCGGTCGTTGTTGATCGTCAGCGGACGGTTGACCGATGACTGGTGGGTCTGGTAGGTCGTGTAGCGGGGCCAATAGGCCGTGTCCCAGTTGTCGAGCTCTTCGCGATAGACCTTGTCGCCCGTGTGCTGTTTGAGCATGTAGCCGAACGGACGGTTGTACTGGCCCCAGAAGAATCCCGAGTCGTAACGCGGATACCAATCCTTTTTGCCGACGCCTTGCCAGAAGGTCGAGATGCCGATACCGTTCCAGTTGAATCCCAGATTGATGCCATAGCAGTAACGGGGTGTTTCGTTGCCGATGACGGTAAGATCGCCCGGATCAGCGGTCGTGTAGGCGCCCCGATCGATTTTACCGTCCTGATTCAGGTCGGCGAATTTGACTTGTCCCGGTCGGGTCACCTTGTCGAGCGTTTGCAAGAACGACTGCTCGGCGTGCGAGTCGATGTCTTCCTGATCGCGGAAAAGACCTTCTACGCGGTAGCCCCAGATTTCGCCCAGCTCCTTGCCTTCGTAGTAATCGCCCAGTGCGCCCGTCGGGTTGATGTATTCGGTCACCCATGTGCGGGCATCCCATACCATCGCTTTGACGTTGTAGCTGAAAGCCTTGCCGCCCAGTTCGAAACTGTCGCGCCAACCGACCGAGAGTTCCCAGCCGTTGGTTTTGAGCGAAGCGTTGTTGCCTTTGGGTGCGTCGGTGCCGTAAACGGAGGGCAGGCTCACGCCGACGGTGTACATGTCGGTGGTATAGCGACGGTACCAGTCGAATCCGATCGACAACCGGTTGCGGAACAGATCCATGTCGAAGCCTACGTCGTAGGTGGTCGCCGTCTCCCACGTCAGCGAGAGCGGAATGGCTCCGGGAGCCGTCGTATAGGAGCCCAGTGCGTCGCCGATGACGACCGTCGAGGTTTTGATGGTCATGTAGTCGATGTATTTGTAGGGGTCGATGTTGCCATTGCCCATCGAACCGGCCGAGAGACGTATCTTGAAATTGTCGAGCCAGTTGCGCGACCACTCCATGAATTTCTCTTCCGACAGGCGCCAGCCGATCGAAGCCGAGGGGAAGAAGCCCCATTTCGAGTTTTCGGGGAATTTCGAAGAGCCGTCGTAGCGGCAACTGAATTCAGCCAGATATTTGCCTTGATAGCCGTAGTTGGCACGGAAGAAGGCGCCCACGTAACTCCAGTCGTATCCCGAAACGACGGGATCGCTGGTAAGACCGTCCATCAGACCGAAACTCGGTTTCGAGGGTACGGTCAGCCCTTCGCGCTTGATGGTCGTTCCGCGGTATTTCTTCGTTTCGAGGTTCCAGCCGGCGAGCAGCTTGAGCGTATGGTCGTCGCCGAGTTTCGGCGTGTATTCTCCGTAAATGTTGCTCGACAGGTAGTTCGTGTCCTGACGCAGATTTTCCAGCGTACTGCCTTGACTTTCGTTAACCGTGATCGGAGTGTCGGGGCCTCGGTAACCGGTATACATGTTGGTCACACGTCGCGTTTGTTGCGGGCGAAAAGGTAGGAGAGATCGCCCGATATTTTCAGTACGTCCTTCACCACGTCGATCTCGATGCCCAGTTTGTCTTTCATGGTGAATTTGTCGTCCTGCTGGTAGCTCGATCCTTCGGCGAAGCCTGCGTAACCGTTCAGTACGGCGGCATAAGTCCACGTCCCGTCGGGGTTGGTGATGGGGTTGATCGGCTGTCCTCCGTGTTCGATCATGCGCTGCGGAAGTTGGAGACTGTAATAGAGCATCGGTTGGTGGTAGTCCACCACCGTGAAATCCATGTTGTTATTCAACCGCAGCCAGGGACGGATGCGGATGTTGCTGGCGCGGACGTTGTACTGTTTGTAACGTTCGTCGCCCACGCGGTAAATGCCGTCCTGATCGTAGAAACGGCCCGATACATAATAGTCCGCATTCTGATTGCCGCCCGATACGCTGATATTGTGCTCGTGCGAGTAGTTGAAATCCTTGTAGAAAGCGTCCATCCAGTCGGTGTTGGCGAAGTATTCGTACTGATTCTTGTCGTTGATGCGCACGCGTTCGAGCGACGGATCGGTGCTGCGGCGTGCCAGTTCCTTGTACCAGCTATCGGAATAGGGGGCGATGTTGTTGATGTAGGATGGCAGCGGATTCTGTCCGTTGTAATAGCCGTTCCATGCGTTTATATAGCCGGTCGTCCATTCGTAGCCGTCGGTTACCAGCTGTGGCTTGACCGTGCGTGCGTGAAGCGAAAAACTGCCGTTGTAAGTGACTTCGTTTCGCCCTCTTCGGCCGATTTGGTCGTTACCAGAATCACCCGAATGCGCCGCGTGCTCCGTAGATCGCAGCCGACGAGGCATCTTTGAGCACCGAGACGCTGGCGATGTCCTGAGGGTTGACCGTTTCAGGTCGCCTTCCACGCCGTCGATGAGCACCAATGCCCCGCCACCCGAACCGATCGAACCGGTACCGCGGATGTTGATCGTCGCTGCACGCGAGGGTTTGCCGTCGCGCATCGACACCTTGTCTTTGATCTTATAGGAAATACCGGTGCCGGCAAATACGGAAGCCAGCATCTCGTCGAGCGTCGAATCGTTCAGCGCGACGTCCACATGGGCCATCGTCCGTTCGCCGAGCGAAGTTTCATAGGAGAAGACCACGCCCGTCTGTTGGGTGAAAGCCGTCACCACCTCGCGCAGGGGAACGTTGCGCAGCGACAGTTTCAGATCGTGGCGCTGCGCGGCGAAAACGGCGTCGGCATCGGCCGCCGCGAACGACAGGAGCGTCAGGCCAGCGCATAACAGAGCCGCATACCACCCTTTCAGGAGTGAAGTAATTGATTTTTTCATTATGTTTCAGATTAGAATAAAAAGGAAGAAGTTCGTTTTAAGGCCGGTCCGAACGGCGGGTTCGGATCACAGGATAGCAAAAGGCTCTTGTTCCATAGGCTGAGACGGATTTTGGGTTGGGTTACTATTTATCGATTCAGCTGAATTATTTCGAAACGACAGCCCGACACGAACTGCAACAGTTCCACGACGTCTTCGACGGAAGCGTCCTTCTGGAAACTGAAATTGTAACGTTCGCCGGGCATCTGCTGCGCCCCGATACGCAGGCTTACGCCATAGGTCCTCGATGCGCGCGACGATTTCCGGGCAGCGTGGCGTTGCCGAGGGTGACGACCCCGTAACGGATCAGCAGCAGATCGCCCACGGGCACTTCATTGACTTCGAGCTGTTCGGCATCGGTGTCATAGACGGCCTGCTGGCCGGGATGCAGGCAGATCAGATTGCGGCCGGCGGCGTTCTGCAGGGCCACGGAGCCTTCGGCCAGCGTGGTCTCGGCGACCGATTCACCGCTGAAGGAGCGGACGTTGAAAACCGTGCCGAGCACACGGACCCGGAATGTGGGCGTGGCGACGACAAACGGTTGTCCGGCGTCGTGTCTGACGTCGAAATAGGCTTCGCCGTCGAGTTCGACATTGCGGCCGTCGATGCGGAACGTATCGTCGTAGGAGAACGTCGTGCCCGGACCGAGCCACACATCGGTCCCGTCGGGCATGGCGACGTGCATGGCGACGGTATCGGCGTTATGGAAAGTGTGGACGAAGGGTGCGGTGGCGATCCGGTAGGTCATGAAAGCCGCCGCGAGGGCTACGGCGACGATTGCCGCGGCGGCAAAGCGGCGCAGCGGAATGCGGCGGCCCCTGCGGAGCGGGAGCATCGGCGCCGAGGGCGTCGATCCGCCGGTTGAGACTGTTGAGCGAACGCACGAAACGGGCCGGCAGCTGCGTATCGGGACGCTGCATGCGGCCGCGCTGCCAGACGGCGCGCAGTTCGGCAAAAGTACGGCGGTTGTCGTCGCTGCTGCGGATCCACTCCAGCAACGCCCGCTCCTCCTCGGGAGTCGCGGCGCCGGCGAAGTAGGTCGTGAGCAGTTTCTCGTCGAAACGGGCGGTCGTGTCGTTCTGTTTCACGGTTCGGAATATTGGGTTTCTACCCTAAATACACCTCGCCGGGGCAAATCACCTATGCAAAAATGAAAAATTATCTGCCAAGGATATACATTGTCAAGAAAATCAGCATCTTATAGTGGCTTAATTTTTGCCGGAGCTGTTTCAGGGCGTTGTAGATATGATTTTCGACGGTCGAGAGCGTGATTCCCAGCCGTTCGCTGATCTCACGGTTCGAAAGTCCTTCGATATGGCTCATGCGGAGCCGGCGATCTCCTGCGAATAGAGTTTGCGGATGACTTCGCTGTCGTCGGGATCGTAATGGGCGTAGCAATTCTGTTCGATCTGCTGCGCCACCCACGAACGGTAGGCCGTGGCGTTGGCCCCCCTTCTTGAGGGCGTTGAGCGAAGCGTGGTAGACCGAACGGAGCAGGTAGCCCTGCAGCGTACCGTCGTCGCGCAGGTTGTCGCGGTGGAGCCACACGCGCACGAAGACGTCCTGCACGACATCCTCCGCGCCTTCGTCCCCGACGAACAGCCCGGCATAATTGACCAGCGAGGCCCAGTAAATGCCGTAAAGTTCGTTGAAAGCGCCGCGGTCGCCGGCTTTCACCCTTGCTATCAATGTCGAATCTTCCACTTCGGTTCCGGTTAGACGTTTACAAAGATAGGGCTTTTTATCGTTTGTCCAAAAATGCCCTACTCCGGCCGCAGCCCGGCCGCAGGGACCAAAAGTCCGGAAAAAATCCGTTTTCGCAGGCATTCGGGGGCGTCGAACATACTTTTTTTGTGCATATATGCGGACTGTTTTACCGGAAAGATGTCTTAAATTTGTACTGTTTGAAACACTATATTAACCTGATAATAACCGAAAAGATGAAGAAAGAGATTATCCTGACGGCAGCGGCCCTTCTGACGATACTGTCAGGTTCGGCGCAGTGGCATCCTGCAGGCGACCGTATCAAGACCGAGTGGGGCGAGAAACTCGACCCTCAGCATGTACTGCCCGAATACCCGCGTCCCCAAATGACGCGCGCGCAGGTGCAGGACGGGTGGCAAAACCTCAACGGACTGTGGGATTACGCGATTCTCCCGGCGGGAGAGACTCCCGAAAAATACGACGGACAGATTCTGGTTCCGTTCGCCGTGGAGTCGAGCCTCTCGGGAGTTGGCAAGTCTCTGGGCGACAAAAACGAACTCTGGTACAACCGCACCTTTACGGTCTCCCCGAAATGGAACGGCAAGCGCGTGCTGCTGCACTTCGGCGCCGTGGACTGGAAAGCCGACGTATGGGTGAACGGAATCTGCGTGGGTACGCACACGGGCGGCTTCACGCCGTTCGAATTCGACATTACGGCGGCGCTTAAAAAGGGCGGCAACGAGCTGACGGTCCGCGTGTGGGACCCCACCGACGCAGGCTACCAGCCCCGCGGCAAACAGGTGAACCGTCCCGAAGGCATCTGGTATACCCCCGTGAGCGGCATCTGGCAGACGGTATGGCTCGAAGCCGTGCCGCAGCAGTACATCAGGAACATCCGGACCACGCCCGACCTCGACCGCAAATCGCTGCGCGTCGAGACCTCCGCCTGCGGCGCACAGCCGGGCGACGTGGTCGAAGTACGCCTTTACGACAACGGCACGAAGGTAGCCGAAGGCCGTGCGCTCAGCGGTGCGGCCGTGGAGCTGAACGTGGCGGAGCCTAAGTTGAGTCCGGCATCGCCGTTCCTCTACGATATGGAAGTGGCGCTGGTGCGCAACGGCAGGAAGGTGGACGAGGTGCAGAGCTATACGGCGATGCGCAAATTCTCGGTCGGCCGCGATGAAAACGACATCGTACGTCTGGAACTGAACAACGAACCGGTGTTCCAGTTCGGTCCGCTGGATCAGGGCTGGTGGCCCGACGGACTCTATACCGCTCCGTCGGACGAAGCGCTGGCATTCGACATCGTAAAGACCAAAGAGCTGGGTTACAACATGATCCGCAAGCACGTGAAAGTCGAGCCGGCGCGCTGGTACTACCACTGCGACAAACTGGGCATGATCGGGTGCCTTTCAACGAGGCGTGGGGACAGTTCAAGGCTCCCCCCGAGATCGCCGAATGGACCAAGGCTTACGACCCCTCGCGTCTGGTCAACCCCGCCAGCGGCGGCAACCACTACCTCACGGGCGACATCCTCGACACGCACCACTATCCGCATCCGCGCATGACGCTGCTCGACACCAACCGCGCAACGGTGCTGGGAGAATACGGCGGTATCGGACTGGTGATCAAAGACCATCTCTGGGTCCCCCGACCGCAACTGGGGTTTACGTCCGTCTGAACTCGCCCAAGCGGAGGTGACCGACGAATACGAGAAATACGCCGACATGCTCGCCAAGCTGATTCAGCGCGGATTCGCAGCGGCGGTTTACACACAGACCACAGACGTCGAAGTGGAGGTAAACGGACTGATGACCTACGACCGATCACATAAAATTCAAAACACCCGCGGCTTCGGCGTGATGATCGAGGAGGAGGGCGTGGCTTACCGCGGCGTTGAAGTCGATCCCGAAGGCAGGATCAAGCTGGCAGTCTTTAAAAGACAGCTGCTCCCAATATTCGAGGTCTGGAAGCCTCCTACGTGTTCGACATATCAGGCCGATCCCGGCAACGGGGCGCGGGGGGAGCTGGAACTTCTCGAAGAGACCGCCTGCTCCGAGCGGATCTCCTGCCGGATCGGCGACGGAGAAGGGCTGCAGTTCCGCATCCTGCAACGGAGAGGATCTCGGCATCCGGTTCCGCGCAGTTCCTACCTGGACATGAGTTCAGCTCACTGCTGCTGGCCGTACTGAACGCCGGCAGCAAGGGAAGAACCTGCCCGACCTTCGACGCCGCCCATCAGAAGCGCTCGACGGACAGATCGATCTGACAACTTATATGTCGCTCACCTGCGAACTGCCCCGACGTGAATTGCAGGCGCTCGAC